>WNFM01315686.1_pt1 | contig 24736 bp, 25 predicted proteins | sample 5400271 | NCBI WGS metagenome assembly WNFM01 (sample SAMN13153352, study PRJNA577476) | soil metagenome | isolation source: 60 cm saprolite on Douglas fir-dominated hillslope | place: USA:California | collected 2013-09-17 | reverse complement strand
GAGATTGTCGGGATCGCCTGCGCCGCGGAGGCCCCGACGGCGCTCATCACGGAGGCCGCGACGAGGGCGAGCCCGAGGACCTTGAGATTGCGAATCATCCTTGACTCCTTTGTCGTATTGCCGCGGCGGGCCGGGCCGCCCTTACCCTGGGCACCGGCTGCCGCGATTACGCGCCTATCCTTAGGCAGGCGCTCCTTGCTAGTCAAGAAAGCGGGAGCAATCAGCCGATAGCGGGGCGGTCTAATCGGGAGGAGTGGAGGTTTTGCCTGCAAACGGCGTGCGGCAAGATCTCGCGCGCGCAGTCTTGTGCGGTGCGGGGCCCTGTCGCGTAAACGCTCGGGGTCGATCTCACCTCACCGAGCGGCGACACCCGCGAGCGCTCCGCGGAGGGCCTCAGCCAGCCCGGAGACAAGGAGGCGTTCGCCGCCCAGCTCCAGCCCGCAAGGCTCGTGGCCGAGCACCGTGGAAAGCCAGGCTCCGGTCGAGCCGATCGCCCAGGCGTCGGCGCTGCCCTCGAGGCGGGTGATGCAGGAGGTGACCGCGCCCGCTCTGACCTCGATCATCACGCCGACGAGGCGATCGAGGCCGCGCCTGCCGATTTGAACCGCGAGGCGGCAGGTGCCGCCGAGCTCCTCCGCGGGACGGAGGAGGGGAAGGGTGAGGAGAAAGGCGGCCTCGACGTCGAGCTTGGCGAGCCGAGGGGCCTCATCTCGCAGGTGCTGGCGTTCCCAGCGGATCGCCGCGGCGAGCGGGGCGATCGCGCTCCGCAGCCAGCCGGTGGCGCCATATGGCGAGCTTCGGCCCTCACCCTGCACGGGCGCCAACAGGCTGAGGTGTCGCATCGCGGTGAGGCGGCGCTCCAAGGACGGGTAGTTGAGCGTGGAGATGACGCTGTCCAGGTCGGTGAGGGAGAGCGGGCGGGCAGCGAGGGCACGGACCATGGTCGAATTCCAGCCGTCCACCAGCGCCTTGATCGCGCTCTTCGCCTCAGGGGCGCCGAGCTCGAGTGGCCCGGCCGGCGCAAGCGCGAGCCAGGCCGAGAGGAGCCGCGACACCCCCAGCAGGCCCCGGCCACGATCGGTCAGCTCGTAAGCGACCGCGCCGGGGAACTCGCCGCCGCGGTGCCTCTCGACCACGCCCGCTTGGGCGAGCCGGCGCAGGTAGCCGCGCATCGTCGTCTGCGGCGGCGAGCCGGCGGCGCGGCGGAGGTCGGCAAGGGACCTCGGTCCCTCCCCCAGCGCCTGGATGACGGCCGCGTTGATCGGGACAGCGAGAAGCGAGAGCGCCCGCGTGCCGGCACGGACGGCAGCCCCGTTCCTCCGGTTGACCGAGCTGTTAGTCAAGGAACTTTGATTATGTCAGGTAACTGCTAGGCCCTTCTGGTTCAGGGTGCGAGGCCAAACAACGTCCCGTGCAGTCCTCCGGCCAACTCGGTGGCGAGTCGAAGATCGCCGCCGGTCTCGAGGCGGCTCGCGTCGCGCTCGATGACGGCGGACAGCCAGGCCGCGGCCGTGCCGAGCGCCCATGCGTCGACGTCGCCCTCGAGCTTGGTCACGCAGTCCTCGACCCTCCCCTCGCGCACAGAGACGACGACCCCGGCCAGGGCGCTTTGCTCTCCGCCACCGACCCGTACGGCGAGACGGCACGGGCCCGACAGATCGGCGGGCAGGCGCAGCAGGGGCACGGTGAGAAGGAAGGCGGCCTCGGCATCGCGATTGGTGATCGGCGGCGCCTCGGCGCGAAGGTGCCTGCGTTCCCAGCGCGCCGCGGCGGCGAGTGGGGCGACCGCCCTGCGAAGCCAGTCGGAGACGCCGTAGGGCGTGCCGCGCCCCCGGGACGGCATGGGCTCGACCAGCCCGGCCAACCGCATCGCCCCGAGCCGGCGCTCCAGCGAGGGGTAGCTGACCGGGACGATGACGGAGTCCAGCTCGGTGAGCGAGAGGGGGCGGACGGCCAGCGCCCGGACCATGCGCGTCGACCAGCCCTCCACCAGCGCCTTGATCGCGCTCTTGGCGGCGGTGCCGCCGAAGGCTGTCGGCCCCTCCGGGGACGCGGCGAGCCAGGCGGAGACCACTGCCGCGACGGTCACCAGGTCGCGGCCGCCATCGTCCAGCCGGTACTCGACGTTGCCGGGGAACTCGCCGCCGCGGTGCCTCTCGAGGCGAGCCGGCGGCGCGGCGGAGGTCGGCAAGGGACCTCGGTCCCTCCCCCAGCGCCTGGATGACGGCCGCGTTGATCGGGACAGCGAGAAGCGAGAGCACCCGCGTGCCGGCGCGAGCGGCTCGATCTCCCCGTTGTCTGACCTGTGCGACAGTCAACCCATCCTGATTATGTCAGTAAATCTTCTTTAAGCTAGTACAGCGAGGTTCGTTTTGCGGGCGGTCTGCCCGGGGGCGGTTGACCGTTCTCGTTTAGTCGACTAATCTTGTGTGCGACATGGCTTCGGACCTCGCAGAGCGCAGCGGGCCGACCTTCGTCACCCTCGGCCCCACCGGCACCTGCCACGAGCGAGCGGTGCGCCGGTACGCAGCCTTCCAGGGGATCGAGGACTACGAGATCGAGCTGATCACCGACTTCTTCGTCGGGCTGGACATGATCCGCGGACGCGACGACGCCTTCCTGGTCCAGTGCAGCGCCCACCCGAAGGTCCACGAGATCACCGAGACACACTGGACCGAGGTCTTCGTCGTCGACACCTTCATCTACCCGACCAAGGCGCTGGCGGTGCTCAGCCGCCGCGATGTGGAGCGGCCGCGCTCGCTCGGCATCGTCCCGGCCACCGAGGGCTACGTGGACCTCGACGATTGGGAGGAGGTGGTCCCGCAGATATCGAAGCCGCTGATCGCCGAGGCGCTGCTGCGCGGCGACTACGACGCCGGCCTCACCCACCTCGAGCACCTCGAGAAGCACCCCGACGTGCTCCGGCTCGAGATGGAGATCGGCGAAATCGACACCACCTGGGTCGTCTACGGGACCAGCAAGCGCTTCCAGGGCGAGGTGATCGGGATCCCGTCGGCGGAGCTGTACCGGCGGCCGGCTCAGCCCGCCCTGTCCTGACGCCGCTAACGTTGGCCCCATGCTGGCGCCCTGGCCCTCGATCTCCTATGAGCAGTGGAGCGAGACCTGCGACACCCTGCACGCCCACACGCAGGTGCTGGGGAAGCTGGCGGCGGAGCTGGCCCCGCCCGAGCCGCAGCTGCAGCACGCGGCGCTGCGGCTGACCGCGCGCGGCTGGGAGACGGCGCCGCTGCCGGCGCCCGACGGTTCCGGCGCCCTGGTCGTGGCGCTCGACCTGCACGCGCACGAGGCGATCGCCGAACACGGCGACGGGCGCCGGCGTGCCGTGCCGCTGACCCCGGACCGGCCGGTGGGCGAGGTGACCCGCGAGGTGCTGGCCGCCGCGCGCGAGATCGCCGGGCCGGTCGAGATCGACCCGACGCCGCAGGAGGTGCCATGGACCGTGCCGCTGGACGAGGACGCCGAGCACGCCACCTACGACACCGGCCAGGTCGCCTCCTACTTCGCCGCCGCCAGCCGGGCGGCGCTGGTCCTCGCCGCCTTCCGGGCGCCCTACCGCGGCCGCTCCACCCCGGTCCACGCCTGGTGGGGGTCCTTCGACCTGGCGGTCAGCCTCTTCTCCGGCGCTCCCGCCGAGCCGCCTTCGGACGACTTCATCATGCGGAACTCGATGGACTCGCAGGAGGTCGCGGTCGGCTGGTGGCCGGGCGAACCGCGCTACCCCCGGGCAGCGTTCTACGCCTATGCGCACCCGGCGCCGGAGGGCTTCAGGGAAGGCGCGCTCTCGCCCGCGGCGGCGCACTGGGAGGCGGAGCTGGGCCTGTACATGCTCGACTGGGACGACGTGCGCGCCAGCGAGGGCCCGCACGCCTTCGCGCTCGAGTTCCTGCGCTCGGCCTTCGGCCACGCCTGCAGCGTCTGCAAATGGGACCCGGCGCTCGCCGCCAGCGCCGAGGGCGACCCGCCGCCGGTCGTATGAACGCTGGGGCAGCCCAAAGGAGGGAGGCGCTCCCGTGAACGGCAGCGCCGGCGAGCAGACGAACTGGCGCGCCTGGGGGATCGGCGTGCTCGTCGCCCTGGTGCTGATCGTCGCCCTGCAGAACTCGCAGGAGGTGCGAGTCGACGTCCTCTTCGTGACCGTCAACGCGCCGTTGATCGTCACCCTGCTCGCCACCGTCGCGATCGGCGCCCTGATCGGCTACGTGACGCCGGTCGTCCTGCGCCACAGGCGCGACCAGCGACGGGCGCGCGAGGGCAAGTCGGGCTAGCCGCGCCGGCCGCAACCGGGCGCACGCGGCGAGCCGCGGGGGGAGAACCCGCGGAACTCGGAGACTTAACGGTCCCATGGGAACGGTAAGAGTCCGGCCTTGGTCGGGGCAGGTGTGGAACCTGGCGAAGAGGCAGCATGGCGTGGTGGAGCACTCGCAGTTGAGGGGGTTGGGTATGGGGACGGAGGTGATCCGGCACCGAGTCACCAACGGGCGGCTGCACCGGTTGACGCGGGGCGTCTACGCGGTCGGACGGCCGGACCTGACAGACCGGGGGCGCTGGATGGCGGCCGTTCTCGCCTGCGGGCCGCACGCCATCCTCAGCCACCGCAGCGCCGCCGCTCTGCTGGGCCTGTGCAAGCCGTGGCGCGGCCAGGTCGAGGTCGTCGTCCCCGGCGACACCCGCAGGCGGCGTCCTGGCATCCGCGCGTACAGGCGCATCGTTCCGGAGGCGCCTTGCGATCCGGGGCCGCCGCACTCGACGGTCGTCGACGGCATCCCGGTCACCGGCCCGGCGGTCACCCTGGTCGACCTCGCCACCTGCCTCCAGACGGGGAGGCTCGAAGCGGCGGTCAACGAGGCGGATCACCTCGACCTGATCGATCCCGAGGTGCTGCGCGTCGCGATCGACGGGCTCGGGCGGCGCCCGGGAGCCCGCAGGCTCCGTGCCCTGCTCGACAGCGCGACCCGCGCACTCACCACGACCGAGCTGGAGCGGCGCTTCCTCCCTCTCGTCCGAGAAGCCGGGCTACCGGTCCCAGAGACCCAGGCCCAACTCGGCTACCGCGTCGACTTCTACTGGGCTGAGCTGGGGCTCGTCGTCGAGACCGACAGCCTGCGCTACCACCGGACCGCCTTCAAGCAGGCCGCAGACAAGCGGCGCGACAACGCGCACGTCCGAGCGGGCCTGACCACGCTCCGCTTCACCCATGGCCAGGTGAGCGACGAACCGGGTTACGTGCTGGAGGAGCTGCGGACCATGGCTCGCCAGCTTGCTGCCAAGCGTGCGGCATAGGACCGGGCTTGGCGCCCCGGCTCGGTCTCAGCCGAACGCGGACAAAAACCGGGCCCATAGGACCGGTAACTCTCCGAGAACGCCGGGCTTCAGGCGTTGGCGCCGGCCGCGGCGCGCTCGGCCCAGGGGCGGGCCTCTTCGAGCTGGGCGCCGAGGCGCAGCAGGGTCGCCTCGTCGAAGGGGGCGCCGGTGAGCATCGTGCCGACCGGCAGGCCCTCGTCGGTCCAGTAGAGCGGCAGCGAGATGGCGGGCAGGCCGGTGATGTTGCCGAAGCCGGCGAAGGAGACCGAGGCGACGACGTCGAGGACCGGTTGCTCGGGCACGGCGTGCTGGGCCTCGAGCACGGCGCCGGCAAGCGGCGGCATGATCGCCGAGGTCGGGGTGAGGAGCAGGTCGAAGTCGCGGCCCCAGCGGGCGACCTCGCGGCGGGAGAGCTTCTCCAGCGTCTGCGCCGCGACCACGTACTCGTAGGCGCTGAGCTTGGTGGTCGCGACCTCGTGGGCGTGCTGGCTGTGCGGCTCGGTCTTCGACCAGTCGACGCCCTCGTAGTCGGCGAGGCCGGCGTTGGTCATGACGATGAAGGGCGGGACCATCTCTTCGGAGACGGTCGGGACCTCGGTCTCGACCACCTCGTGCCCCAGCTCCTCCAGCAGCGCCGCGGCGTCGCGGGCGGCGGCCACGCAGGCCGGGTCGGTGGGGATGCCCAGCGGCGCTTCGGCCATCAGCCCGACGCGAAGGCGACCCGGGGGCGCGCCGACCTCCTCGGCGAACGGCCGGGCCGGCGGGATCGCGTTGTTCCAGGCGAGCGGGTCGGGACCGGCGGTGAGGTCGAGGGCCATGGCCGTGTCGGCGACGGTGCGGGTGGTGACGCCCTCGACGACGGCGCCCATCCAGGACTGGGCGCGGCGAGGCACGCGGGCGCGGCTGGATTTCAGCCCGACCAGGCCGCAGTAGGCGGAGGGGATGCGGATCGAGCCGGCGCCGTCGTTGGCGTGGGCGATCGGGAACATGCCGCCCGCTACCGCCGCGGCCGCGCCGCCGGAGGAGCCGCCCGGGGAGCGGCTGGGGTCCCAGGGGTTGCGACTGGCGCCATAGCGGCTGTTCTCCGCGACGGTGATCGTCCCGAACTCGGGCGTGTTGGTGCGGCCGCAGAGGACGAAGCCGGCGGCGAGCAGGGACTCGACGATCAGCTCGCTCTCCTCGCTCGGCCCCTCGGGCGCTCCGTAGGAGCCGTAGGTCACCGGCCAGCCGGCAACGGGAGTGAGGTCCTTGATCGGGATCGGCACGCCGAGGAAGGGCGCCTCCTCGCCGGTGGCGAGGCGCGCGTCGGCGTCGCGGGCCGCCGCGCGGGCGGTCTCGTCGTCGCGCCAGATGACCGCGTTCAGCTCCGGGTTTCGCTCGTCGACCGCGGCGAGGCAGGCGTCGAGCAGCTCGACGGCGGAGAGCTCACCAGCGCGCAGGGCTGCGGCAAGGTCGAGCGCGGAGGCGGACGGTCCCAGCTGGCTCACCGGCCAACCATATTGCGCGCGACCGTTTCGAGCCTCACCGATGACGTATCCCTCGCCCGTGCGAGGTCTCGGGCCCACTTCTCCACGCTGCCATCATGGGCGGCACCCGGTTCCTGGACCGCAAGGCGACGAGGAAGGCGAGAGATGGCGACGATCACCGATTACGAGGCGGGCCAGATCGAGGCCGCGAACGCGACGGGGAAGACGCCGGTCGTGTTCATCCACGGGCTGTGGCTGCTGCCGAGCAGCTGGGACCGCTGGGCCGCGGTCTTCGAGGAGGCCGGGCACACGGCGCTGGCCCCCGGCTGGCCGGACGACCCGCAGACGGTCGAGGAGGCCAACGCGAATCCCGACACGTTCGCCAAGAAGACGGTGGGGCAGGTGGCGGACCACTTCCAGGAGGCGATCGAGCGGCTGGACAAGAAGCCGGCCGTGGTCGGGCACTCCTTTGGCGGGCTGCTGACGCAGATCGTCGCCGGTCGCGGGCTCTCCGCCGTCTCGGTGGCGATCGACCCGGCGCCGTTCCGCGGCGTCCTGCCGCTGCCGATCTCCTCGCTTAAATCCTCCAAACCGGTTCTGGGCAACCCGGCCAATCGCAACCGCGCGGTGCCGCTCACCTACGAGCAGTTCCGCTACGGGTTCGCCAACGCGGTCAGCGAGGACGAGGCGAGAGGGCTGTACCACGAGTTCGCGGTGCCCGCCCCGGGCGCACCGCTGTTCCAGGCGGCGACCGCCAACCTCAACCCCTGGACCGAGGCGAAGGTCAACAGCAAGAACCCCGAGCGCGGGCCGATGCTGCTGATTTCCGGCGAGAAGGACCACACGGTCCCGTGGGCGGTCACCAACGCCTCCTACAAGAAACAGAAGCGCAACGAGAGCGTGACCGAGATCGCCGAGATCCCGAACCGCGGCCACGCGCTGACGATCGACAGCGGCTGGCGCGAGGTCTGCGACATCGCGCTGGACTTCGTCAAGCGCTTCACCTAGGCCTCAGCCCCTCTCGCTTCTCAGTGGGCTAACGGCCGCGGTCGTATCGCGAGGGATCCCCGGCGCTGAGCGCGAAACCTCCTTCCGGGCGGGGAGGGTTAGCCCAACGCTATGCGAGAGGGGGGGCCTCAGTAGGCCGTGTTGCGGGAGCGCGGCCGGGGGATCGCCTTGTAGCGGGGGGCCCGGCCGCGGTTCCAGAGAGCGGCGTCGATCTCGGGCGGGGAGAGGCGGCCGCCGGTCGCCGCGGCGAGCAGCTCGACGGCGTGGACCGCGCAGGCGCGCAGCTCGACCTCGGGGGCGGTGCCGTGGGCGAGCGGCTCGCCGGCTTCGATCGCGTCCTTCAGGTTCCGGTCGAGGCGGAGGACGCCGTCGACGCGGAGCACGTGCGGGACCAGGTTGTCGGCGAAGGCGGTGAGGCACCGGCTGTCGGGGAACGACGCGATGCCGGCGCGGTCGACGTCGGCGGCGGCGAGCTGCGCCCGCTTGAAGAAGGGCACCGGGCGCTCCATATATAGAGAGACGTCGGCGAAGGCCTCCCAAGAGGCGAGGATGCCGGCGAGGGCGACGGCAGAGCCCGCCGCCGCATCGACCACTGCCTCGAACCGCCCCTCGTGGTCGGCGAGGACGCGGGTGCCGACGTCTCTCAGCGAGGCGGCGAACCGGGGCATCAACGGGTGGTCGGGGCCCTGACCGACCACCTCGGCGATATCCGCCGCGTGGATCCGTGTCAACTCGCCCGGAGCCCAGGCGCCGAGGTCCCGGAAGCGCTCGGTGACGCCGGCGGCGATCGTGCGGTAGCCGCTGAGGCCGGGGCGCTTGCGGATCGTCGGCCACCAGCCCGAGCCGAAGTTGATCGCGTTGAGGCAGATTGCGAAGGCGGCGCGGGCCTCGCGATCGCCCTCGAGCGGCTGGGCCTCGGGGTCGGGGCTCCCGAGGTCCCCGGCCGCGGGCAGGCCCCGCGCGCACTCCTCGATCGCCCCCTCTTCGACCCGCACCGCCTCGGCGCGTTCCGCCACCCAGGCGCAGGCGGCGCGGACTTCGTCGGGGAGGGATGCGGAAGGCTCGGCTGCCATGGCGCTTGGCGCCTTTTGCCCGGATAGCGGACGGAGGGCGCCGATCAAGACGACGATCATGGTGGAAACTGGTGCCGTGGGCGAACTCGAGATCGAGATCCGGCGCGCCGGCGTCGAGGACGCGGCCGAGATCGCGCGCCTGCTCCACGACTTCAACACCGAGTTCTCGACGCCCACCCCCGGCGTCGCCGCGCTGACCGAGAACGCCCGCAAGCTGCTGGCAGGGGGCGAGATGACGGTTCTGCTCGCGGGCGGCGGCCCCGACGGGATCGCGCTGATCCGCTTCCGCGCCTCGGTCTGGACCGGCGCCGCCGAGGCATACCTGCAGGAGCTCTACGTCGCCCCGGAGCTGCGCGGCCGCGGCATCGGCCGCGCCCTGCTCGAAGCGACGATCGCCACCGCCCGCGAGGCCGGCGCTCGGCTTCACCAACCGCGAAGGCGGGCCCGACGGCCCGTCGATGCTCTTCTACGAGCGGGAGATCTGAGCGGGGAGCTCGGCGAAGGCGATGCCGCCAGGTGGGTCGGCGAGGTCGGGATGGAGCAGGTGGGCGAGCAGCTCGGTGCCGTCGACGAGGCGCGGGCCGGGGCGGGAGTAGGTGGAGGCGGCGTCGACGACGAAGACGCGGTCGGCACCGAGCGCCTCGATCCGCTCCCAGTGCTCGATTGCCTGGGCGCGGGACTCCTCGACGTACCAGCCGCAGGGCATGACGACGACGAGATCGGGGTCGAGCGCGGCCAGCGCCTCCCACTCGACCTCGGGCGACTTGGCGCCGGCCGGCCCGGCGACGTCCTCGCCACCCGCGAGCGCGATCATCTCCGGGACCCAGTGGCCGCCGACGAAGGGCGGGTCGAGCCACTCGAGGGCGATCACCCTTGGCGGAGGCGCCCCGGCGACGGCGGCGTGGGCGGCGGCCAGCCGTCCCTCCAGCTCGCCGCGCAGCTCGTGCGCCCGCTCCTCGATCCCGGCCGCCTCGCCGAGCCTGGTCACGTCCTCCAGCACCTCGCCCAGCGTGCTCGGGTCCTGCTGGACGACGCGCGGGCGGCTCGGCAGCCGCGCCGCGACCTCGACCACGTCCTCGAAGGACACCGCGCAGACGTCGCAGACCGCCTGGGTGACGATCAGGTCCGGCGCCAGCTCGGCCAGCCCCTCCTCGTCGAGGCTGTAGAGGGCGCGGCCCTCGCCGACGATCTCCTTCACGGCGGCGTCGATCTCGCCGGCGCCGAGGCCCTCGGGCAGGACCGTCGCCGTCAGGTGCGGCAGCTCGCGCGCGCCCGGCGGGAAGTCGCACTCGTGCGTCACCCCGACCACGCTCTCGCCCAGCCCGAGCGCGAACAGCATCTCCGTCGCCGACGGCACCAGGCTCGCGATCCGCATCGCCCAAAAATAGACGTACGCGGTCGCGCTTACTTCCGCATACCGGGAGGAACCGCGACCGCGGTGAAGGATGCCCGCGCACTGGGGCGCGGGTCAGCCCGTATAGGGGTGGGTCGGCGTGGTGCCGTTCGGGGCCAGCAGGTCGAAGCCGTCGGGGATACGGAGCCGGCCGGGACCGCGGCCGGGGCTGTCGGTCTTCCCGTACTGCCAGACGATGCGCTTGCTGCGCGGGTCGATGATGACCATCCGGTGGCGGTAGTCGTCGTTGGCGGCGATCAGCCCGTTCGGCAGGCGCTCCGCCAGGCTCGGGTGGTTGAGCCTGGCGTTGCCGGAGGTGGGCCTGTAGGACCAGAGGATCCGGCCGGCGCGGTTGAATTCGTAGATGCCGCCGGGGTTGGAATAGTCGGCGACCAGGTAGCGATCGGGCCCGAGCTGCTGCGGGTCCGAGGGGTAGGCGATCGGCAGCTGGACGCTCCAGACGAGCTTGCCGGTGCGGGTGATCTCGTCGACGTAGGAGCCGTTGACCTCGGAGACGAGGATGTCGCCGTTGGCCAGCGGCGTGTCGCCGTTCGGCGAGCCGAGGTACCGCGGCGGTTCGTGGCTGCAGTTGGCCGGGTTGCCGAAGTCGCGCAGCACCTTCTTGCTCGGTGAGATCAGCAGCACGCGACAGTTCTGCGCGTCGGCGACGGTGACCGTCCCGTCCTTCAGCAGATAGGCGTCGTCGGGCTCGTGCAGGTAGCCGGGTTCGGAGCCGGCGATGCCGGGGTGCCCGTAGGACCAGAGCAGCTTCCCCGACGGGAAGGCGAGCTGGACGATGCGCTCGTTCTGCTCCTCGTTGGAGATGATCCCGGTGCCGCCGTGGGTGAAGAAGGCGTCGTCGGGGAAGTAGAAGCCGCCCGGGGGCGCCGGGTGGGCATGGGACGGGAAGCGCCAGAGGACCTTCTTCTGCGCGTTGACGACGATCAGGCGGTTGTTGCCGCGGTCGGCGATCATCAGGCGGCCCGTGAACGGGGGCGGGGCCGAGCCGGCTTCGGCCGCTGGCTTCGGGGCGCTCGACGCGGCGGGTTCGGCGCGGCGCAGGCGCAGGTCGACCACGGAGGAGAGGGCTTCGCCGCCGGCACCGGTCCCTCCGACGAGGTAGGCGGCTCCCCCGGCCGTTGCGGCGGCGGCGCCGGAGACGGCGAGGGGCAGGCGCTGAGCGGAGGTGACGGCGCCGGAGGCCGGGTCGAAGCGCCAGACGCGGTCGGTCGGCGTTCCGCTGGTTTCGCCGCCGAGGACGAAGGCGCTGCCTCCCAGCACCACGGCGGCAGCGTGCGAGGTCGCCCGCGGAAGGTGGCCGACCACGCGGGCCCTGCCGCTGGCGGGGTCGACTTCCTGGATCGCGTCGGTGGCGCTCCCGGCCGCCGTCTCGCCGCCGAAGGCGAAGACGCGGCCGCCGAGCGCGGCCGTGGCCATGTAGCGGGCGGGGACCGGGAGGTCGGCGACGTGGGAGAAACGGCTGCCGTCCGAGGTTGCGAGCACGGCGGGGTCCGGGGTGCGGCCGTCGTATCCCCCCAGCACGTAGGCCTTCGGCCCGATCGTCACCGCGCTGAGGTCGGAGCGCACGGCCGGGAGGTGGCCGACGACGGTGGCGGTGGTTCCGGACGCTGGCCGCGCCGGCAGCGACTGGACGGCGTCGGTGCTGGTTTCGGTGCCGCCGCCGAAGACGAGCACCCGCCCGCCCAGCGTGGTCGCCGCGGCGTCATGGAGCGGACCGCTGAGCGACCCGGCCGCCTGGAGGCTGCCGCTCGCCGGGTCGAGCAGGAAGACGCCGCTGACCGAGGCTTCGCTGGAGTCGAGGCCGCCGAGGACCAGCAGCCCGCCCGGCACGGCGGCCGCGGACTCACCCGAGATCGGCGCCGGCAGCGGGGTCGGGCTGGTGCGAGCGGTCAGTTCGGTCGGCGGCGCGCCGGACGAGGTCGGCCCAGCACCGCCCGGGCCGCCCGAGCCGCGGCTCAGCAGGAAGACCGCGAGGATCAGCACCAGGCCGGCGGGCACGAGGAGGCGACGCCGGCGACGGGCGCGCGCGAGGGCTGCCCGCCGCGCTCGCCGCGACGGGTGGACCGGCGGCTTCTGCACTCCAACAGGATCGCCGATCCCGGTGAACGGACGCTAAACGACCTGAAGAGGGCTCTCATCGATCCGGCCAGCCGGCGGCCGGCCAGCCTGGTCGCTGTTACGGTGGCCGCAAGGCCTCGGGGCACCCCCACGGAGAGGAACGGATGGATCGGTCGGGCAGTCGGAAGGGCGGGCTCACCCGCAAGGAGCTGCTCGGATCGGGGGCGACGGCCGCCTCGGCCCTGTTGCTGTCCCAGGGATCGGGGGTCGAGCGCGCGCTCGCCGCCGCGAAGGGAAAGCGGCGCGGCGTCGCCGGCATGAACATCGTCCTCTTCCTCACCGACCAGGAACGGGCGATCCAGCATTTCCCGCCGAACTGGCTGCGCCGGAACCTGCCGGGGATGAGGCGGCTGCGGCGCCACGGCCTCAGCTTCGAACGCGCCTTCACCAATGCCTGCATGTGCTCTCCCGCCCGCTCGACCCTGATGAGCGGCTACTTCCCAGCGCAGCACGGCGTCAAGTACACGCTCGAGGAAGACATGCCGGCCTCCGAATACCCGCAGGTCGAACTGCCGGTCGAACTGAAGAACCTCGCCACGGTGATGAAGGCGGCCGGCTACAACGTCGTCTACAAGGGCAAGTGGCACTGCTCCAAACCGGCTGGAGAAAAAGCCGTCCCGGCCGACCTCGAAAAGTACGGGTTCAAGCGCTGGAACCCGCCCGACGCCGGCGCCAACCAGGACGTCTCCGAGGCCGGCGGCGGCAGCGTCGACAACGACGGCCGCTTCATGAGCTCGGTCGGGGAAGCGGCGGCGGGGACCGAGGGCGCGCTGCAATACCTCAGCTCGACGGCGGCACAGCAGCAGCCCTTCTTCATGGTGATCTCACTGGTCAACCCGCACGACGTCCTCTTCTACCCGAACTCCTCCTTCGAAGAAGACGGCTACGACCAATCCTGGCTGGAAGGGAGCATCCACCTGCCGGAGACCGTCGGCGAAGACCTCTCGACCAAGCCGTCGGTGCAGGAACAGTTCCTGCGGATCTTCAACCTCTCAGGCAAGCTCAAAACGCCGCAGCAGAAACGCAACTACCTCAACTTCTATGGCAACCTGATGCGCTCCTCCGACGACTACCTCGTCAACGTGCTCGACAAGCTCGAAGAAACCGGGCTCTTCGACAACACGCTGGTGGTGCGCACCGCCGACCATGGCGAGATGGGCCTCGCGCACGGCGGCCTGCGCCAGAAGAACTTCAACGTCTACGAGGAGGCGCTGCGGGTGCCGCTCGTCTACTCCAACCCGACCCTCTTCCCCAAACCGGCCGAAACCGACGCGCTCGTCTCCCACGTCGACTTCCTGCCGACCCTGGCGAGCCTGGCGGCGGCGCCGAAGGGCGCCCGCGCCGACTGGGAGGGGGTCGACTACTCCTCGCTGGTCCTCCACCCCTCCTCCGGAAAGCCGGCGCAGGACTACGTCGTCTTCACCTACGACGACTACCAGTCGGGCCAGTCCCACGGGCCTTACCCGAAACCGCCCAACCACATCGTCAGCATCCGCGAAGGGCGCTGGAAGATCGCCAAGTACTACGACGTCAAGCACCAGAAACGGCCGCAGTGGGAGATGTACGACCTCAGGAACGACCCGCTGGAGAAGACGAACCTCGCCTACAAGGGCTACGAACGCTCCCCAGCCCAGGAAAAGCAGTTCCAGAGGCTCAAACGGAAGCTGGCCCGGGTCGAGAAAACCCGCCTGCAGCCGCTCTAGCCGAGCCCGGAGAGTTACCGTGCCCATAGGACCGGTAACTCTCCGGGAAATGACGGGCTGCCGCCGCGGCCTATTTCACCGCCGCGACCAGCACGTTCGCCGCTCCCCGCATCCCGGCCAGGTTGGGATGGATCGGCGCCGCCAGGCTGCCCGGCACGAGCGGTTCGACCCAGCGGGTCGAGGCGCTCTTGCAGGCGTCGTGGCCGACGCTGGCCTGGTACCAGTTGACGAGCGTGGCGCCGTTGGCCGCCGCCTGCGTCGCCAGCATCGAGTCCAGCCGCTGCTCGGTCGCCCGCAGATAGGGCACATCGGCGAAGCCGATCGGCATCTGCGGCCAGCAGCCGTACCCGGTCTCCGGGAAGATCGCCGGGTAGTTGACGACGTAGACGTTCGCCGAGGGCGAGCGGGCGTGGATGCCCTGCAGCACCGCCGCCACCTTCGGCGCCGTCGCTTCGATCCGTTCCGCCAGCTGGTCGTGGCCGCCCGAGTCGTATTTGTCCTTGCAGGGATGGCTGAACGGGTTCAGCGTGATGCAGCTCTCGGCGACTTCCGAGAAGCCGATGTCGTTGCCGCCGATCGTCAGCGAGACGACCGTCGTGCTCGCGTCGAGCGAGTTGAACTGCGGCGGGTTGGGCCCGTCGGGTTCGACGTTCTGCGGCTGGGTCATGTCGGTCGTGGTGGCACCGCTGCAGCTCGGTGGTAGTTGTGGTCGGACTTGAGACAGCCGAGCGGCAGCACCGGGTTGGGGATGAACGGCCCAGCCGCGTAGGAGTCGCCCAGCGAGACGTAGTTCGCCGCCCGCGCTCCCGCCGCGGAGGAGGCGAGCACCGCCAGCACCGCGACCGCCAGGGTCAGCGCCCGCAGCAGCCACCGGGGGCGGCTCAGAGTCAACGCATTCATCTACCTCTCCTTCCAGCTCGTTTTCCCTCGCCTCCTTTCCCTCGCCTCCTAATGCTCAATTTGATTGCGTTCTAAACATGCGGGCCGGCGAGGGACGCCACCAACCTGTACGGCACGGCGCCGCCCGACCAGCTCTGACCGAGGCCCTACAGCTCGATTCGCGAACCGAGGGTGATCGTGCGCTCGCCGGGGAGGCGAAAGTAGTCGACGGGGCTGGCGGCGTTGCGCGACATCGCCACGAAGAGGCGCTTTCGCCAGCCGGCCATGCCCGGGGCGGAGGTCGGTGCGACCGTGACCTGGGAGAGGAAGTAGACGGCGCCGTCGACGTCGATCTCGCACTCCAGGCCGGTTTCCGCGGCGAGGGCGAGGAGGCGGGGAACGTCCGGGGTCTCCTGGAAGCCGAAGCGGGCGGTGAGGTGGCTGATGCCGTCGTCCTCGTAGCCGAGGTTGTCGACGACCAGCCGTTCGGACTCGGGCACGTAGGGCGCTTTGGTCATCTCGATCGAGATGACCACCACCGCCTCGTGCATGGCGTGGTTGTGCTCGACCGCGGCCCGCAGGGCGAGGGGCGTCGTTTCGCGGCGGGCGTTGAGGTAGACGGCGGTGCCCGGCACGCGCACCACGGCGGGAGACATGGCCCGCAGCTCCTCGACGAACGAGCGCAGGGTCCCCTCCTCCTCGATCCGGGTGGCGTGGACCTTCTCGCTGCCCCGCTTCCAGGTGCTGAGGATGGCGAAAACGGCGACCCCGACCGAGAGCGGGAACCAGCCGCCGTGCTCGACCTTGGTCAGGTTGGCGCCGAGGAAGGCGAGGTCGACGCTGAAGAAGACGACCGCGCCGAGCGCCACCAGCCAGCCGGGTTTGCGCCAGAGCGAGCGGGCGACGACCAGGAACAGCAGGGTGTCGACGGTGATCGTGCCGGTGACGGCGATCCCGTAGGCGGAGGCGAGGCGGGTCGAGGACCCGAAGCCCAGCACCAGCGCCACCACCGCGGTGAGCAGGGCCCAGTTGATCGCCGGCACGTAGACCTGGCCGATCTCGCGGGCCGAGGTGTGGCGGATCGTCAGTCGCGGCAGGAAGCCGAGCTGGACCGCCTGGCGGGTGACCGAGAAGGCGCCGGAGATGACCGACTGCGAGGCGATCACCGTCGCCACCGTCGCCAGCACCACCATCGGGATCCGGCCCCAGTGCGGGATCAGCAGGAAGAAGGGGTTGTCGATCGCGCTCGGCGTGCCGAGGATCAGCGATCCCTGGCCCATGTAGTTGAGGGTCAGCGCCGGGAAGACGACGAAGAACCAGGCGCGGCTGATCGGGGCGCGGCCGAAATGGCCCATGTCGGCATACAGCGCCTCGGCGCCGGTGATGGTGAGGACGATTGCGCCCAGCGAGATGAAGGCGATGCCCGGATGGGCCCCGAAGAACTCGAGCCCGTAGGCGGGCGAGAGCGCCTTGACGATCGCCGGGTGGGCGGCGACCCGCCCCAGCCCGGCGGCGGCGATGACGGCGAACCAGCCCAGCATCACCGGCCCGAACATTCGCCCGATGGCGTGGGTGCCGAAGCGCTGGATCGCGAACAGGACGGCGAGAACGGCGATCGTTATCGGCAGCACCAGCGATTCCAGGCTCGGCACGGCGATCTTCAGGCCCTCCACCGCGGAGAGGACCGAGATCGCCGGGGTGATGATCCCGTCGCCGTAGAAGAGGGCGACGCCGAACATGCCGAGGGCGATCAGCACCGCCTTGAGCCGGCCGCGCCGCAGAGGTGAACCCTCGATCAGGGTGATCAGCGCCAGGATCCCGCCCTCGCCGTCGTTGTCGGCGCGCATGACGAAGAGGACGAACTCGATCGAGACGATCAGGGTGATCGACCAGAAGACGAGCGAGATCACCCCGTAGACGTCGCCTTCGGTCGGCTTCACCGCCTGGTGGTCGGCCGAGAAGACGGTCTGCAGGGCGTAGAGCGGGCTGGTGCCGATGTCGCCGAAGACGACGCCGAGCGCTCCGAGGGCGAGAACGGCCATCCCGAGCTGGCGTCGTGATGGCCCGGAAGCCGGCATCGGCATGCCGCAAACCTAGGCGATGGACGATCAGTAGCGCAGCAGCGCCGCGACGCCGTCGAACGGCTGCAGTGGCGCGGCGACGTCGCCGGCCACGGCCGTCACCCGCGCGCCGCCGGCGAGCGCGCTCCTCACCAACGGCTCCGAGCCCGCCGTCCCGGCATCGCTCGCGGCATCGAGCGCCGGTCGCACACCGTCGCCAAACAGGGCCAGGGCAGCGTCGAGGAGAAGGTGGTCGACGCGGCCTTCGACGAGGGCCGCCGACGTCTCCTGCCGGCCGGCGGCGCCGCGGCCACCGGCCCGGCTCTCCTCCAGCGCCCGCTCGACCAGCGCCCGGTCGCGCTCGCCGTCCACCCTGGCGACCGCCTCCTCGACCTGCTCACGCAGCGTCTCCCGCGGCTCGGAGATGAGGTCGGCCTCGGCGCCGGCGTCGACCGAGAGCGAGCCGCTGGAGGGGATCGCGTCGCGGAAGCGACCGAGGTCCGGCGGCGCGCCGAAGGCGAGGACCTGCGACCAGCCGCGCTCGGCGGCGGCCTCCGCGACCAGCCGGCCGCACTCACCGAGAAAGCGGTGCCGGTTCGCCTCGAGGCGCTCGTCGTACTGGTCGTGGCCGGCGGCGCTGACCGCCCGCCCTGCGGCGGGGTTGGAGACCATCGGCGCCTTGCGCTCGCGCCAGTCGTCGCTGATCAGCGTCAGCTCCCAGTCCCGCAGCTCCCGCAGCCGCCCGGGCCCGCGCTCGAGCAGGCGGACCCGCTCGGCCGAGAGGATCGCGACACCGCGGGGGACGCAGCGCCCGGCCAGGTCGACGAGCGGCGCCAGCACCGGCTCGCGGGTGAGGTAGGCGACCGCCGGGGACCGTGGCGCTATCTGGGTCGGCCACCAACGCTCGGAGGCCCCCCGGTCGGCGGCGACCTCGACGAAGCCGGCCTTGCCGCGCGGCAGGTTCGCCCTGTCGGGGTCGTCGAAGCGATCGGCCACCCTCTTGGCGCTGGCGCGCAGCGCCACCCGCGTCTGGTGGTCCAGCTCGCCGTCGCCCTCCAGCAGCTCGGCGAGGCCGTTGCGGAGCTCGGTGTGCCAGGCGCCGCCGCGGTCGGCCGGATCGATCTCCAGGTAGACGGAGACGACACCGAGCGACGGGCGCCATCCCAGCAGCTCGCGGACGTCTTCGAAGCTCGGAAAGCTCATGGCCGTGCCGAGCTCCTACCCGTTTGGCGGCGGGCCAGTCGCGCCGCGTCAGCCGGCCTCGGAGTACGCCGGCTCGGCGCCGTCTGCCTCGTGCTCGTGCTCGGCTTCGGCGGCGGGCGCCGGACGGACGTCCCGCAGCACGAACACCGCGATCGCCACCGCGATCGCCGCCAGCCCGGCCCCGACCAGATAGGCGAGGTGGTAGCCGGAGGTCAGCGCCGCCAATCTAGGCGAGGCACCGCTGTCGACAAGGCTCTTGGTGCGCTCGGTCGAGAGCGTCGCCAGCACGGCGAGCCCGATCGCGCCGCCCACCTGCATGCTGGTGTTGACCAGGCCCGAGGCGAGGCCGGAATCGCTCGGCGTGGCACCGGACATCGCCAGGGTCATGATCGCCGGGAAGGAGGTGCCGACGCCGACGCCGATCAGCAGGAACGGCGGCAGCAGGTCGACCAGGTAGCTGCCGTCGACCGGCGTGCGGGCGAAGAGCAGCAGGGCGACGACGACCAGGCAGACGCCGGGGATCAGCGTCCTGCGCGGACCGAAGCGCATGATCAGCTTTTCCGAGAAGCCGAGCGAGAGCGTCCCCATCACGATCGTCGTCGGCAGGAAGGCGAGGCCGACGTCGAGGGGGCTGTAGCCGAGCACTCGCTGCAGGTAGAGGGCGCCGAGGAAGAACATCCCGAACATGCCGGCGACGAGCAGCGCCTGCAGCACGTTCGACCCGGCGACGTTGCGCGAGCGGAACAGGCGCAGCGGCATCAGCGGGTTGGCGATCCGCGTCTGGCGGAAGAGGAACGCCGCGAGCAGGGCGGCGGAGACGGCGCTGAGCCCGAGCGTGCGGGCGGAGGCCCAGCCCCATTCGGCGATCTGCAGGATCGTGAAGACGCCGAGCATCAGCGAGACGGTGATCAGGGCGGCACCAGGGAAGTCGGCGCCCTGGCGCAGGCCGATCCCCTCGCGGCCCTCGACCAGCCGCAGCGCCAGGTAGGCGGTGGCGATGCCGATCGGCAGGTTGATGAGGAAGATCCAGTGCCAGCTGATCGCGTCGGTGAGAACCCCGCCGAGGAGCAGCCCGATCGAGCCGCCGGCGGAGGCGACGAAGCCGTAGACGCCGATCGCTTTCGCCTGCTGCGCCGGCTCGGGGAACATGGTCACGATCATCCCCAGGATCACCGCCGAGGCCATCGCGCCGCCGGCCCCCTGGACGAAGCGGGCGGCGACCAGCATTCCCTGGCTCTGGGAGGCGGCGCAGACCAGCGAGGCGGAGGTGAAGACCGCCAGCCCGACGAGGAAGACGCGGCGCTGGCCGACCAGGTCGCCGATTCGCCCCGCCAGCAGCAGCAGGCCGCCGAAGGGGATCATGTAGGCGTTGATGACCCAGGCCAGGTTGCTCTGGGAGAAGCCGAGGTCGTTCTGGATCGAGGGCAGGGCGACGTTGACGATCGTCGCGTCGAGGACGATCATCAGCATCCCCGCGCAGAGCACGTAGAGGGCGAGCCAGCGGGTGCGGTCGGTGTTCTGTTCAGCGGTAGCGGTGGTCATGCAAGTAGAGGCTCCGGGGCGGGCGAGAACTCATCGCCGTTCGTTCAATCCAGGCGGTCCGGCAGGCCGAAGCGTTCGAACACCGACTGGACCCTGCTGGAATCGACAGCGTACTCCGGCCACCGAGAATAGCCATCGGGCAGCTCGGCCGAACGGACGACGAAGGCGGTGATCTCCCTGATCCTCTCGCCGTCCAGCGTCAGCACGTCGAGCGCGAACGGCATGTGCGCCCGCTCCTCCTCGATCCAGTTGCGGACGCCGTGGGCGCCCTGGGGGCCGATGCCGGCGCGGGAACCCCTCCGGATCCTCCCCGTCTTACTCGAACTCGGGGGCCGCGATGTCGATCCGCCGCATCGCTCGAAGCTACCAAGCGAGGCCACTAGCTAGAAATCTAGCTAGTTCGCTAGGATCAAACCGATGGCCCGCGTTGGCATGCACGAGGCGAAGACGCATCTCTCCCAGCTGGTCGAGCGGGCGCTGGACGGCGAGGAGATCGTGCTGACCCGGCGTGGCGAGCCGGCGGTGCGCCTGGTGCCCGAGCGTAGCGGAGGCGGCTTCGCCTCGCTGGCCGGCGTCTGGCGGGGACGAGTGCGGATCGCCGCTCGGCATGCGGCCTTGACGCTGCTGCTCGACACCCACCTGGTGCTGTGGTGGATGGCCGGCGAAGCCAGCCGCATCGGCAAGAAGGCGCTCGCCGCTCTCGGGTCCGACGGCATCGACCCCATCGTCAGCGCAGTCACCATCTGGGAGGCAGCGATCAAGCGCGGGCTGGGCAAGCTCGACGCCCCCGGGGACCTCCTGTCCCAGCTCGAGCGGGCCGGGGTCGAGCTGCTCCCGGTGACCCCGCGCCACGCCGACCACGTCGCCTCGCTCCCCCTCCACCACCGCGATCCCTTCGATCGCCTGCTCGTGGCCCAGGCGACGCTCGAGGGCCTGCCCCTCGTCTCCGACGACGAGTGGGTGCGGCGCTACGACATCGAGGTCGTCTGGTGATCCGCTATGCCGGGGGGCGGTCGCCGATCCAGTAGCGCGGGCCGGCGCCGAGGCGGGCGGCGCGATCGCCGGGGTTGGCGAGCTTGCAGCGGTCGAGCGAGAGGCAGCCGCAGCCGATGCACTCGGTGAGGCCGGCCTTGAGGCGCTCCAGCTCGGCGATGCGGCCGTCGATCCGGGAGGTCCAGGTGGCGGAGAGGCGCGACCAATCGCGCCTGGTAGGTGCCTGGTGAGGCGGCAGCTTCGCCAGCTCCTCGCCGATCTCCTCGAGGCTGAGGCCGACCCGCTGAGCAAAGACGATGAAAGCGACCCGGCGCAGGACCGGGCGGGGGTAGCGGCGGTGGCCCGAGCCGGCGCGCTCGGAGGCGATCAGGCCGCGCTCCTCGTAGAAGCGCAGGGCCGAGGCGGCGACGCCGCTGCGCCGCGCCGTCTCGCCGATCGTCAGCAACTCGGCCACGCCGGAAGGAAATCACGTTTCGGACTTGACTTCAAGTTCACTTGAACTTATACCTTGGTAGCTCGACCCGATTCACAAGGAGGCGCCAAATGACGACGACCACGACGGCAAGCCAGCGGATAACCGAGGAGGTCACGTCCTGGCCGGGCGTCGAGGCCGGCCCAAGGAGGCGCGGCGAGTTCGCCTTCAAGGTCGGCCGGCGGGAGATCGGCCACCTGCACGGCGACCACGCCGCCCATTTCTTCTTCCCCAAGGAGACCTGGGCGGAGCTGAGGCAGCAGGGCCGGATCGTGCATCACCCCGTCTTCCCGGAGAGGGAGGGACCGGCGGCCCGGCGGATCGAGAGCGACGCCGACGTCCGCGACGTGATCGCCCTGATGCGACTCAACTACGACGACGCGGTCGGCCGCGCCGGCCAGGGAAGCTCGAGTTGAGCAACTTCACCGAGGCGGAGCTGAGCTACATCGCCGGCGAGCGCCGGCTCGGTCGCATCGCCACGGTCGGCGAGGACGGAACGCCCCACGTCGTTCCGGTCGGCCTCTCCCACAACGAGGCCGAGGACACGATCGACGTGCGCGGGCGCGAGCTGGACCGGACCAAGAAGTTCCGCGACGTGGCGCGAAGCGGCCGGGCCGCGATTGTCGCCGACGACCTCGCGAGCACCGATCCCTGGCGCCCGCGCGGGATCGAGGTGCGCGGCCGGGCCGAGGCGATCTCCGAGCCGGAGGCGCTGATCCGGATCCACCCGGAGCGGATCGTCTCCTGGGGCCTCGAAGAGCGGCGGAACGCCCGCTCGGTCGGCGGTGCCGCGGCCGCCTCGAGCTAGCTCGCGGGCAGGCACCTATCATCGGCCGCGATGGTGGCAACCGAGGCGGCGCCGGGCGGTGACGGCTAGTGCGGGCCGTGGTCCTGCACGAGTACGGGCCGCCGGAGGTGCTGGCGATCGAGGAGGCTCCGCGCCCCGAGCCGATCCCGACCGAGGTCCAGGTGCGGGTCCACGCCGCCGGCGTCAACCCGGTCGACTTCAAGACGCGGACCGGCGGGGGCACGGCGGGGGTGCTCGGCGAGCCGCCGGTCTGCCTGGGCTGGGACGTCTCCGGTGTCGTCAGCGAGATCGGCGCCGGCGTCACCCGGTTCAGGGTCGGCGACGAGGTCTTCGGGATGCCGTGGTTCCCGCGCCAGGCCGGCGCCTACGCCGAGTACGTGACCGCTCCGTCGCGCCACTTCGCCGCCAAGCCGGCGGTCCTCTCCCACGAGGAGGCCGGCGCCCTGCCGCTGGCCGGGCTGACCGCCTGGCAGATCGTCGTCGACGCGATCCAGCTCCAATCCGGCGACGACCTCCTGGTCCACGGCGCCGCCGGCGGCGTCGGCCACCTCGCGGTGCAGATCGCCAAGGCGCGCGGCGCAAACGTCATCGGCACCGCTCGCGCCGAGCAGGCGGACTGGCTGCGCGAGCTTGGAGTCGACCGGGTCATCGACTACAAGGCCGAGCGCTTCGAGGACCTGGTCTCCGACCTCGATGCCGCCATCGACCTCCCAGGCGTCTACGGCGAGCGCACGCTTCGCGTGCTGCGGCCCGGCGGGATGCTCGTCTCGGTCCCCAGCGGCGTGCCGGAGGACCTCCTCGCGAAGGCGAAGGAGAGCCAGCGGCGGGCCACCGGCTTCCTCGTCGAGCCCGACCCGGTCGGCCTCGCCGGCCTCTCCCAGCTGATCGAGGCGGGCCACCTGCAGGTCAAGGTCGACCGTGCCTTCGACCTCGAGCACGCCGCCGAGGCCCACCGCCTCGCCGAAGCCGGCCACTCCGGTGGCAAGCTCGTCCTCCGCGTCCCTTAGACGGTTGATTCCACGCCTGGCAAGTGAACTCGAAGGGATTGCTGTTGCCCCCTTTCCGAAACTCCACCGTTTATTCAAGAAGTCTTGCGCTAAGCTCGTCGATGTGAGAACGTGGGCGCGATGTTGGCCCACATCGCAGGCGTGCCGGTCGAGGAGACCGCTCTCAGCTTCGCCCCCGTAGCGGTTGCCGCCGGGGGCGTTGCCGGTGCCCGCCTGCGCCGCCTGGCCAGGCAGCGGCGGCAGTCGATCCGTCGCGCTCGGAAGTCGGCGGGCCCGAGGAGGCGCGGGTGAGCACGGCGGCGCCAGCGGCCGCGGCAACCGCATCCCAGGTGGCGCTTCGTCACCGCCGCAGCGCCCGTCGCCTCACTCAGGGCCAGCTCGCCGACCTGCGCGAGGCGGTGACGAGGGCGCAGGCGATCGGCGACGATCGCGGCTACCAGTACTGGGCGGGCATCCATGGGCTGCCGGAACCGATGTACTGCCAGCACGAAGAAAGCCCCTACTTCTTGCCCTGGCACCGCGCCTATCTCTACTTCTTCGAGAAGCAGCTGCAGGACCGGGTTCCCGGAGTGACGCTGCCCTGGTGGGACTGGACCAAAGACCACGACCAGGGCATCCCGCCGGCCTACGCGCGGGCGACCGCGGACGGGAAGAAAAACCCACTCGCCTCCTCGCCGATCCAGCGGCGCGGCCGGCGCGACCCGAAAGAGACGAAGACCTGGCGCCACCCCGCCGGACCGAATTCGCCCTGGCTGCCCAGCCCCCGGCAGCTCGATCGGGTGATCAGGGGGAACCGCGACTTCATCACCTTCCAGGTCCAGCTCGAAGACATCCACAACGGTATCCACGGCTGGGTCGGGGGAACGATGGGGGACCTGCGGGTCTCCGCCTATGACCCGGTGTTCTGGGCCCACCACTGCATGATCGACCGGGCCTGGTACCTCTGGCAGCTCGAACACCCCGGCGCCGGCGCGACCCTCCCGGCCGACTACCTGGACTCGGCGTTGCCGCCCTTCAGGATGACGGTGCGCCAGACGCTCGACGTCACCCGGCTCGGCTACGACTACGCGGCCGGCACCGCCGCCGTCCCGGGAACCTCCGGTGGTTGAGCGATTCCACAGCAAACCGCTCGAGCTCCCAAAACCTGGGCACAGGTTCGAGCGGGCCGACCTCGTCTTCTACGACACCGACCATTCTGGCCCGACCTTCGAGGCGCGGATCTTCATCGGCGCCAAACCTGGGCTGAAATCCGATGCCGGCGTCGATCACCCCGCCTACGCTGGCTCATACCACGTCTTCGGCCACGGCGGCTGCTACGGCGAAGCGGGGCACTGCGACATTCCGGTCGAGCGCGACCCCTTCGACTACCGCCCCCGCCACCATCTGGAGCCCGGCGTCCAAGTCGTAACCGTCACCGAGGCGATCGAGCGGCTGGTGGCGAACGGGAAGGAGAAAGCCGCAGTCGACGTCTTTGCCCTGGACCCTGACGGCTCCCCGCTAAAAGCCCTCTCCTTCTCGCGTCTCCGGCTCCTCACCTACGCCTGAGGAGCGACCGCTGGCCCAGTGGCCTAATCCTCTTTGGCGATCTTCGCGGCTTCCTCGCCGCCCAGATAAGGCGTCAGCGTGAACTCGACCAGGTCGGGCAAAAGGCCCTTGAGCTCGGCCGCC
>WNFM01228600.1_pt2 | contig 24746 bp, 20 predicted proteins | sample 5400271 | NCBI WGS metagenome assembly WNFM01 (sample SAMN13153352, study PRJNA577476) | soil metagenome | isolation source: 60 cm saprolite on Douglas fir-dominated hillslope | place: USA:California | collected 2013-09-17 | reverse complement strand
GTTTCGCGGTCTCGCCTGACTACATTCATTTGTCGCTAGTCTCGCTTCATCTTGCGAGTATAACGTCATTATATAACACAGAGCGCAGCACTAAATGCTCAGTTCATCGGTTCGGCTTCATACCAGTTCTTGCCGACTTTCATTTCGACCTTGATAGGCACATCCAGCTTTGCCACACCTTCCATCTTTGCCTTGATAAGATGTTTAGCCCGTTCAAGTTCCTCAATGGCTACTTCAAAGACGAGTTCATCGTGCACTTGTAGAATCATACGTGTTTTCATATGTTTCTCCTCAAGAGCATGCTGAATGCGAATCATCGCAATCTTGATCAGGTCGGCATTCGCCCCTTGAATGGGCATGTTGATAGCTTCGCGTTCGAGGGCCTGGCGTTCGTTGAAAGGTAGTGAGAGCATATTGGGAATAAACCGTTTACGTCCGTAAATGGTGTTGACATAACCCTGGACACGAGCCTGGTTGAGTGTACTATCGACATATTGTTTGACATTGGGGAACGTTTCGTGGAAACGTTTGATAAAGTCGGCTGCCTCAGCATTGGTCATGCCGGTAATCTGCGCCAGCCCAAAGGCGGATTGCCCATAGAGGATGGCATAAACTACTGTCTTAGCCAGGCGGCGCTGATCCTTTGTGACCTCAGCCGCGGGAATAGTGAAAAGCGATGACGCGGTAATCGTATGAATATCCTCGTCCTGGCTAAATGCTTCGACTAGACGTGGTTCATGCGTAATATGCGCCAGAATGCGTAACTCAAACTGCGAGTAATCTGCCGTGAGCAAGACATAGCTAGGATCGGCAATGAACGCCCGGCGAATTTGTCGCCCTACCTCCGTGCGCACAGGAATATTCTGGAGATTAGGATTGCTAGAAGACAGGCGTCCACTGGAGGCCACTGTCTGGTTGAATGACGTGTGTACCCGGCTGGTCACGGGATCTTTTAGCGCCAGCAGGCCATCAACATACGTTGATTTGAGTTTGGTCAACTGACGGTACTCTAGCAGAAAATCAACCATTGGATGTTTGCCGCGTAAGTTCTCAATCACATCGGCGCTAACAGAATAGCCCGTCTTGGTCTTTTTGCCGGATGGTAATTTGAGTTCTGTAAAGAGGATATCCCCAAGCTGCTTGGTTGAGTTGATATTAAATTGGTGCCCTATAGACGCATAAATCTCTTTTTCGAGAGCTTTGACCTGCTCACTTAGCCTGGCTTCCAGCTCAACAAGAAAATGCGTATCGAGTGCCACGCCATGCATCTCCATCTGTAAGAGGACAGGTAACAAAGGTAACTCAATACTGTTATATAAGTCCAGCAGGCTATGACGACGTAATTCATCACGTATGGACGCAACCAGGCGCAGCGTCATATCAGCATCGGCCCCGGCATAGTCTGCTGCCAGACGAGGAGGTACCTGGGCCATACTGATCATTTTGCTGCCGCTGCCAATCAGCTCTGCTATGGGTGTCATCACAATTCCCAGGCGCTGAAAGGCCTGATCTTTCAGTCCAAGGCCACGCCTGCCAGGATCGGTTAAATAAGCGCCAACCATGCTATCGAATGCCAGTCCACGTAGAGTAATACCGCATAATGCCAGGATCAGCATGTCGTACTTGGCATTGTGCATGTACTTCGCGACTTTTGCATCTTCCAGGATAGGTTTTAGCTTTTCTAATATATAGGCTCGTGGCAGTTGATTGCCAGGATCTTGTTGGTCAATGCTTTGAATATGCCCAACCGGAATATAGTAGGCTTCGCCTGGTGACATACTGCATGAGATCCCCACCAATTCGGCATGCCAGGGATCTTCAGAGGTTGTCTCTGTATCAAAAGCAAAAGCACCCGCATGATACATGCTTTTGATCAGAACCTGGAGAGCCTCTTCACTGTTGATGATCATCGTATTGGTCGATTTGGTCTTGTTCTCGTCGGTCATTCGCAGGGGCGCGCCTTGCGTGATATTTGTAATATTGGGCAGACGCAGTTTGCGCACCACCTCTGGGGTCGCCTCAGGCATGTCAAACAGGTCTAACTGGATAGGTTCATCATTGGTTAATGACTCTGCCTCTACTGTTGTGTCCGTAGCAGCCTGCGTGCCCTGCTTTTCGTGCTCTCGTTTGTTTGACGTAACGAAATGTGTTTCACTATCTGTGTCTCCAGGTGGCATAGGGGGTACCTGGATAGGCACGATGCCAACTGGCGGAGCTAGCAGCAAATCCTCATCTTGTTGGGGTAGCGGCTCAGACTTCTTCGCTGCGCTAGCCTTGCCAGGGCTGTCTTCACCTTCCTGATCAGGGGCGGCTATGCCCAATTGGCGGAAGAGTGCCTTGACCCTCTCAACCATAGTGCGGAATTCCAATTCGCGGAAGATGGTCAGCACATTCTCGCGGTTCAAGTGTTCAATGCGACAACTCTCCAGGTCAAGCTGTACGGGAACATCCAGTACAATCGTGGCGAGGTATTTACTCTGCCTGGCCTGCTCTATATGTTCGCGTAACAGCTTCTGCTCTTTCGGCTTGAGCTCATCCAGGTGAGCGATGATGCCTTCAAGGCTCTCATAATCTGCAATTAGTTTACTGGCTGTCTTCTCACCTACTCCTGGTACGCCGGGAATATTATCGGATTTGTCTCCTACCAGCCCTTTAAAATCAGGAAGTTTGGCAGGTTCAAAGCCATAGCGTGCCTTGACGCCTTCTTCGTCATATTCTGTAATTTCCGTAATGCCCCGCTTGGCAACTTTGACAGTTACGTGCTCATTGACAAGCTGCAAGGTATCCATATCACCGGTATAGATGATCGTCTCAACACCTTGTTGAACCGCCTGCACTGCCAGAGTGCCTAGCACATCATCAGCCTCATAGCCATCTTTTTCGTAAATTGGAATGCCGAATGCTTCAACCATGTCGTGGATACGTTTAAACTGTGGCCGCATATTATCGGGCAACGTTGGACGCTGCGCCTTATATTCGGTGTAGTGTTGATGGCGAAAGGTCGGCGTAGGCCGATCAAAAGTCATGGCTATATAGGTAGGTTTCTCTTCGCTGAGCGCTTTCATTAGCATAGAAGTGAAACCAAAGGTTGCGTTGACTGGTTCTCCGCTGCTTGTGGAGAGCTCCGGTACAGCGTGAAAAGCTCGGTGAATCATGGCATGGCCATCAATCAGTACCAATTTCTTGCGTTTGGTGGCGGGTGTACCGGCGCTTGCTCTCATTTCTCGGTCATCAACATGTTGTGTTGTCATATATTATTCCTTTGGGCATGCTTGGTCGCGGGCGTACTTACCTATTTATGCTAACACACGATAGCTACCCTTTGAACCACCCTCCCAGGCACATAGGCTCGCACTCGATGAGCCGCCGGGTGTGGAGTTCACCAGGGCAAAACTAAACTGGGTGACGTCACGCAAGGGATTGTGGGCATAGTCAGGTTCCTTTAGCCATTCTACCAGCTCCTTATTTACCTCCCCAGGGGCAGGAAGTGCCATACGTGCTGTCCAACTGCCAGTATTTAGATAACTTTGCGTTCCACTACTGATACTGACAGGATTAATACGCACCATATGCGTATGTCCAGCTATGGCGTAACGTAGACTCGAGTCATGCGTTAAAATAGCATGCATTCCCCGTGCCACGTCTTCTCCCATGATATACGTTGCTGGTGTACAGATTGTTGCGACGGCCTCAACTTCATGCAGGGTCAATGCCTCACGCAGCATCAAATGTTCCATCATTGTCTGGGCCTGAGTTCGCTCACGTGCTTCTGACCCTCCTGGCTCAACCCAATCCTTCTTACGCGCCATCATGTCCTGGTGGAAGTGAAAGAAAGTGATCATAGCCTGCTCAAAAAGTTTGACTGGAACATATTCGTCGCCTGGAGCAAGATCCATCAATGCCGGATGTGGCTCAGAGAGCATTTGTATAGTTAACCTGGCAGTTTCCATGACGATTTTAGGATCTAAGAGGCAGAGTAGCGCTATCTGGCGCATGCTATTCATCGATGGCTCCACGTGGTCGAAGTAGGCATATTGCAAACTGATAGGATAAGCTGCGTGTTGGAAGTAGTGAGAACCAACAGGGAGGGTAATCATCTCTGGCCTGAGATTGAATGAATTCCCCTGTTCATCCCACAGTCCAGCCATGGCGTGGTTCCAGAAATCATAGTAATTGCCATGTTCGATATAAACGTCTGGCATGGGGCGATAAAACCGTGTTGGACAAAAGAATACCCGCTGATCGTCGAAAGGTATGCCAATGGCCGCATAAATCTGTACGCGTATCTCCTCAAAGCACAGCTCGATATCGTGATTACCCGTTATGAATGTTATGTGGCGTCCAGGTGTTGTAATGAAACGATGCAGCGTTGCGAAGAAAGGGCCATGGGCGTCAATGATTTTACGCAGCTTTGCCTGGGCCATAGGTACATCACTTATGCCTTCAGGAGTGAAGGGGGATGTTGCCAAAAAATCAAAGCAGTCCCCGTTAATAATAAGCTCAACATCATCTGCCAACCCCAATGGTCCAGCAGTACAGGCCGCGGCTAAGAGTCCCTCAAAAGCTGCCTGTTGGACATCACCGAAGCCATCAAGTATAGTATGACCATCAGCAAGGTGTAAATCGCTTAATATGAATGTGATCCTGGACATATGTACCCTTTCTTCATCTGTATTCCCATTGGATCATACCAAATCGGTTGTAGAAGTATGCTCTAGGGCTTTTCGCCCAAGGTCGTCACTTTCCTGTTTTTTGCATTTTAATATGTTTGGGCCGAGATGTATAGTATAGTTAACTGGCAAGCAGTGATGTAACAATTTTTTCTTGTGTCGTTTTACGACGACAGGGAAGTTCGTGGCGTTAAAAGGTACACTTAATCTGTTCTTTTCACTATGCTAGTATAGCGCTTGTCAGGAATATTCTTGGGAGAGAGATTTGCTGTCGTTTTTAATTGGAAGGTTGGTTCCATGGGGACATCCAACCTAAAAGGTAAGGTGTACATATGCCTCGTCGAAATGCTTTATTGAATGGCGTAGGAGATACTGTTATGGTAGAAGATACGGAAGAACTGTTGACAGTACGTGAAGTTGCCCGTCGTTTACGTGTTGATGACACTACTGTCCGAAGGTGGATCAAAAGTGGAGCTCTAGAGGCGATTACGCTGCCTCATCGTGGCAAACGCCAGGCATATCGAGTCAAGAAATCTACTCTCGATACGTTGCTTAAAAGTCCACGCCTTCCTGAGTAACACAACCGCCATTGACGTGAATACTATTCCGCATCCAATAGGTGCGAGTCATCGTTTTGCGTCTCAAGATAAGCGCAGCATTACTCCATCTGTAGGGCAGGCCTACGCTTGCCCTCGCTCACCACCCTGCTTGCAAACATTTGACACTCACCCACATCCAATGAGAGGTGAAGAAGCCTCACAATACCAGGCTTCTTCACCTCTCATTGGATTCTGCATGCTCATATGCCAGTTGCTTGTTTGTATATGCGCCTATTGGTTATACGCATATACTAAATTTGGGGTTATGAAGTCATGAGAATTGAAGGTGTTACCAGGCTGATCTTTCTTTCGATAAAAATAGCGTAAGGATAAGTGACTGATGAAAATAGCAATCATAGGTGGCGCAGGCTTTATTGGCTCTCATCTAGCCCGAGCATATCTAAATGCTGGTCATGACGTATTTATTATTGACTCATTAATAAATGGCTCCCTCAAGTCTGTGGATGGCCGTGCGCGCTTTTATAAGCTTGATATACGTGATAGTAAGCTACAAACGATTTTACAAAGGGAGCGACCCGATGTTGTTAGTCATCATGCTGTGCAACGTGAACAACAATCATTCCCCCTGAATGAAGTTTCATTGTTCGACGCCGATGTGCATATTCGTGGGTTGATAAATGTACTGGATGGCTGTGTTGGAGCTTCTGTAGGCAAAATTATATTTGCCTCTGGTGGCGATAGCCTGTATGGACATCTCATGCACGCACATGCTGGACACATAGTTGCTAACGAACAAACACCGCTTTGTCCACAAAGACCCTCCGATATCAGCAAAGTTGCTGGCGAATGGTATGTACGCTATTATACACGCCACTTTGGCCTGGCCCATACGATTTTACGTTATGCCAGCGTGTATGGTGAGATCGATATCAGTCAGCTTCAGCATCCTTTGAGTTATTTTGTGCACATGCTCCTGGAAGAACGACGCCCGATAATCCGGGGCGTGGCAGACGAGATACATGACCATATTTTTATAGATGACGTGGTGGCTGCCAATCTCAAAGTTTTGGCCTGCAGCCGTAGTCAAACGATGCATATTAGCTCTGGTCAGGGGTATACCTTCAATCAGTTGTATCAGGCGGTCAGATTACTTTTGCGGACTGGCATTGAACCAGTATATATCTCAAATACACTGGTTGAAGCCTCGTCGTGCATATTAGATAATACCCTTGCCAGACATGAGCTTAAGTGGCAGCCTGAGATTGATTTTACGCGCGGCATGCAATTGGCTGTCGAACGTTTAAAAGAAGTCAAACGTATAAAAGAAGTTGAGCCTTCAAAAGAACATGTAGAGGCCACAACCCATGTAAAAAGTGTAAAAAATATCCTTGTACGTCAGCCTAATCTTATTGGCGTTCGCTAAACCACGCTTATCTATCAACGAGCAAAAACGTAGTCAGAGGCGCTTGCTCATCTCGCAAGAGATGAGCAAGCGCCTCTGACTGTTTTTGCTATTACTGTTGGAGTCCACTCACTACACGCGCGTACTTCTCAGCTAACGCTTGAGCCTGGTCATTTGAGACAGATTCAGCAACGATATGGAAGAGCGGGCGGTCAGCATCTGGCAGCACCAGCACCCATTCTTTGCCGAGATCGATTTTAATACCATCAATTGGTTTCGCGCGCCGTTCGCGATACTGTTCACTGAGGATACGCATGACTTTCCCTTTGTGCTCCCATGGACATGTAACACGAGTGCTGCTCAGGTAGTATGCGGGAAGATCATCCACGACTTCAGAAAGGCGTGTTTGGAACGTTGCCAGCAGTTCAAGCAGCTTGGCAATTGCCAGCATGCCATCAAAAGCAGGTTGCAACTGTGGAAAAACAAAACCACCCACGCCATCGCCTACTAACACCACACCTTCACGAGTTGCGGCAGTCATCATGGCGTGGCGCAGCACCTTTGTATGTTGAATGGACCCATCGTAGCGTTGCGCAATATGCTGCAAGGCGCTGGGCGCAGTAACAGGCGCTGCTACTGTCCCACCTCGATTGTTGCGTAGGAACAGGCTGGTCATAGCGGCCAGTAATTTCATGCCATCGAGAATACGTCCGCGATCATCCACAACCGAGATACTCTCACCGCCTGGATCGATGAGTATGCCCATATCAGCGTTAAGATCAGCTGTAATAGTCGCTAAACGCTGCATGTCTTTCTCAATCTCATCTAGTGAGCGTGAGAAACGGCCCTCGTCCAGGCTGGTATTGAGTACGATTAAGTCGCAGCCCAGGCGGTTGAATATACCAGGTAGGAGTTGTGTGGTGCTGCCGTTAGCATAGTCAATTACGAGCTGAAACTTGCGTTTGCGCACCAAATTATAGTCAACCACCTGCGAGAAACCCTCCAGGTAGCGATTGATGACAAACGAATTTTCAAGCACTTCAATCGCACCAACTTCATCAACATCAACGCGTCGGAAATCTTCACGGAAGAAGAGATTTTCGAGCTTGCGTTCAGTAGACTTATTAATATCCAGGCCGTACTGATCAAAAAACTTGATATCGATAACGCGTTTATCATGAGGCGACAGGCGGACATGTACGCCCCCGATTGCCTCAGTGTTGCGAATGAAGTAGCGCGCTACAGGAATAGGTACCTGGTTAATATCATGTACATTGACGCCGGCCGAAGGCAGGCCGGAAATGACCGCACGTTTAATCATACGTGGGGTACGGTGATGCGAGTCACGATTAATGCACACGATGGAATTCTTGGGCAGGATTGCACCATAGGCTGCTCCCAGTTGCGTGGCAAATTCAGGTGTCAAGTCTACATTGACAAGGCCGGTAACGCCAAAGCGGCTAAATAAGCCACGTCGTCCCTGCGAACCCCAGATAATACTGGTATTGATAACAGCGCCAGCCTCAATCTCTTTATCAGGCCAGACTTTGACATTCGGTTGAATAATGGCTCCTTCCTGGATAATCGATTTGTCACCAATTACAGAGCCTTCAAACATAACAGCTTTACTTTTAATACTCGTGGAGGAACCGACAATAGCCCCTCGTAATTCGGCACGCTCACCAATATATGAGTTATTCCAAACAATGCTGCGGTCAACTTGAGCGCGTTCATCTACAATTGTGTAATGACCAATCGTACTCGGTCCATGAATAATGGCACCTGCTTTGATCTTGCAATCATGGGCAAGGTAGACTGGCCCATAAAGTTGAGCATCCTCGGAAATTTCAACCCCTTCTTCACACCAGATGTTGCTGCCGATATTCTTGGCTGGGATCTCAGCTTCAACGTGCCCTTGCAGCACGTCAGCATTTGCGCGCATATACTCAGGCAGGTTACCGACATCACACCAGTAGCCGCTATTAGCCACATATCCATAAATGGGGTCGCCATTTTTCAGCATCATGGGGAATAGTTCCTGGCTGAAGTCAAACTGCTTGTTCTTCTCAAAGTAGGAAAATATCTTGGGGTCGAGCACATAGATACCTGTATTAATCGTATCACTAAATACCTCGCCCCAGCTCGGTTTTTCCAGGAACTGGGTAATGTGGCCGTCCTCGTTGGTGATAATAACACCGTATTCCAGGGGATTGTGCACATGTGCCAGCATGAGTGTCGCCATGGACTGTTTTTCCTCGTGATATTTAATAATATCCGTCAGGTTGTAGTCCGTCAGCGCATCCCCACTGATGACGATGAACGGTTCAGTCAGTTGATCTTCTGCATTCTTCACACTTCCCGCTGTTCCCAGGGGGACATCCTCGCGGGAATAAGTGATACGCATACCAAACTGTGAACCATTGCCAAAATAATCTTCGATATTGCTTGCCAGATATTGAACAGTGACAACAACTTCTGTAATGCCGTGACGTTTGAGAAGATTGAGAATATGTTCCATTACAGGCTTACCTACAATAGGTACCATAGGTTTTGGACGCCTAATCGTCAATGGTCGTAGCCTCGATCCTTCCCCTCCGGCCATAACAACCGCTTTCATATAAGGCCTCCTTAGCGCGCGGGCTTTCCTGGATATCTCAAAGAGCCCAGAAACTCAGGTATGTAACAATGAGAAAGAGTGAACGGCGTGGCATGTTGTGCTACGCCGTCCCAACACGATGCTTTTCTCGCCAATCTATGGACTGTAAAAACAATACCACAGACTATTACAATCGAATGTAGAATACTTGAGCTGGGGCGCGAAGTGCTTGTCATGTGCCCCACAAGTATTGTACTACATAAGCAAAGGAAGCCGCAATAAGAACAAAGACCTAATACCAGTCACTTAATCGACCATGCTCGACCAGCCAGCGAATGAAGCGATGATAATTCGTTTCTTCTGTCGCCAACTTCTCTTCATGCTCTTCACGCAACTGAATCAGTCGGTTGGCCTCCTCAACCGTGAATCCCTCATCAAGGAGGGCATCGATGAGCAGGTCTAAGTATTGCTGCATATGCAAAGTCCTCCCTCTAGTATATTGAGCTAGATGATTAAGACGTACCACGGAACAAATGTAGGTTAGGTAGGCACTCATGCCTGACATGGCATGTGTGAATCTCTTTGTATTCTCTTGCGACGAGATCCCGATAGTGTGCTTCAGTGAACACCGCTATTGCACAGAGGATATGGGAATGTCCAACCCCGTTTTCCATCCTACCCTTTGGGATGCTACTATACATAGTATAGCGCGAAAGATAGGATTTTGGCTAGGGCTTACAATCACATATTTTGCGAAATACGTAGAGAAAACCCGAAAGACCTATGTGTTTCGGGCTTTTATCGGTCGATTACCTGGATTATTCGGAGAGAAATTGCATCTAGCGCTTGTTAAAACAATTAACTCGCTCCCCACGATTCATTGCGAATGTAATGCTCAATCTCGGCCTCATTATCGTAAAAGTAGCTAATTGCATCATACACCTGCGCCAGAGTGAAACGTTGAATATCCGCAATTTCTTCAGGATCTTTCCCTGCCTGGAAGAGGAGAATGATATGGCGCACGCCAGTACGTGTACCCTCGATAATAGGCTCACCGCCATAGATGGTTGAATCGCGAACGATATATGGATGCGCTGTCCTTTCAAGTGCCATGGCCTGTACTCCTTTCTTCAATTATGCTCCTATATCGTAGTGTAGTATTAAGTACCGCTGCCCGTCAACCTTCGAGCTTCTGACATTCCCTCATAACTCGCCACCTTCGTTGGCTCCTTCATCATATATTGTTCGTGCCGCGGGAAATTCAGCCTGCGGCACGAACAATATAAAAATTCTTGCAAGGCACCTTTGGCGCCGAGGGGGCAAGCAAAAATGAGCATCCTTTCACAAAATTTTCACACCCTACATAACCACTCGCTGCGCATCCCTGGCTTTTTCATGCCATTTTAACAGGCTCGAGATGAATCAATTTTAACAAAAGTCTTGACATCACCCAAATTGCAAGGTACAATAAGCGCAATGAAAGGAGGTGGTGTGTAATGAATGAACCTTGTCGCTGCACAGGCAGCATAGTAATTTCCCACACCTTCCAGATGAGAGGTAGTCGGCGGTAACGCCGATGTGTGCTCACTGGTAGGTGATAATGTGATTATCTCCTGCCTGTGCAGCGTCCACCCAGAGTGATGGTACAATTAGATTTTGCCTTCACTCTGGGATTTTTGTACCTATCAGTTTCAGAAGCTGTTATTTGAAACTGCGTTTTCCACAATGTACCTCTGGCTTATACTTCTTGATTGAGATTGATATGGATGGAGTACACGTAGGTTCCTTTCCCGAAAGCGATCAGTTGGATGTTGAAGGTTTACAACGCCAGCTTGAAACCAGCTTTTTTGGTATTGGCAGGAGACTTCTTTACCTACCTGTCGTTACTTCAACCAACGCGTTTGCGATGCAGCTGGCTCGCGAACGGCCAGAAGAAGGGGTAGTGGTACTTACTGACAGTCAAACAGCAGGCAAGGGCAGGCAAGGTCGACGTTGGGTAGATGTGTCAGGATGCAATGTTCTTTTATCTACATTGCTCCGACCTCTTTTCCCAGCTCATTTGCTCATCATGGTTGCCTCACTTGCTGTTGTTGATACGGTCGCCGAAACATGTGCTATAACTGCAACCATTAAATGGCCCAATGATGTGCTTATTGAAGACCGCAAAGTAGCTGGTATTTTGATAGAGACAAGCCATGACCTTTCAGGTCAATTGGTTGCCATCCTTGGCATAGGTGTAAACGTCAATGGACGTATTCTTGATGTGCCTGTAGGAGCATCTCTTGTAACTATGTATGCTCAAAACTCATCTGCACGCGAGACACCTTTACACCAGGATCAAGCACCGGCGATTACAAGCGCGACAACTCTGGCAATGGAGTGTGGACATTCACTAAGTCGTGAGACCTTTATCGCTAACATGTTGCGACATATTGAGGCTGATTATCTTGCGTTGCAACACGAGGCGCAGTATCCTTCTCCCACGCTCTATGGCTCATCGGCGTTCCAATCGCTACGCGAACGGTGGCGTACTCGTCTATCAACCCTTGGGCGCACTGTTCAAGTGCGTCAGGGAGGTACCGTTGTAAGCGGTATCGCGGAAGATGTGGATGAAAACGGAGAGCTGTTACTTCGTTGTCATTCAGGGGAACTTATCAATATTACCTGGGGAGATGTAGGATATCCTACCAGGTAGACAACCCGTTGTTTGTGGAGAACAACAGGTGAACGCATTAGAACTGGATCAAGGTATTTGTGTGCCTCTGATCACAGTAATGAAGGGAAACAGAGATGGAGACACAAGACGTATTCCTCACCGATGACGGACGACAGCATGCAATCAGCCAGCTAGAATTATTGCGTACAGACGGTCGTGCTAAAGTTGCCCAATACCTTCATGACGCCAAAGAATCGGGCGATGTTATCGACAATGCCGCCTACGAAGATGCTAAGAACCAGCAAGCACTGCTCGAAGGACGCATTCTGGAATTGGAGCAAATGCTCGCCAGGGCTAAAACCATTAGTAGAGCACTGACAGATGTTGTCTCTTTAGGTTCAGTTGTGTACCTGCGCAACAGTGACAAGCGTGAATACCGCTATACACTTGTTGGCGCGTATGAAGCTAATCCCAGTGCTGGGCGTATTTCAAACGAATCACCTGTGGGAAAAGCACTGCTAGGTCATAAGGTAGGCGATGTCGTCTATGCCTCTACACCCGGGGGAGTGAAGGAGTATACCATTCTTTCCATCGAATAACCCTCGCAAGAAATAGCAGCAAGCGACCGACCTGTAGCCTGAAGAACAAAAGCCGCAGGTCGGTTTTTTATTGTGAACCCTGAGCAATAACGTCTACCCAGAGATTGCAAACAGTGTTACAATAATGGCCACATCTAGTTGGAGGAGAAGGGACAAGTATGACGGACGAACGAAATATGCGCTTACAACGCTTGCATACCTTGCAGGAACAGGGTATCAATCCTTATCCTAATCGTGTGCAGCGTACCCATACAATTTCACAGGTATTACAACATTTTGATGAGTGGCAAGGACCGGAACACTCATATACACTCGTTGGCCGTATTCGCTTGATGCGAGAAATGGGCAAGGTGGCCTTTTTAAAAATAGAAGATGACACGGGCAGTATACAGGTCTATTTCCGTATCAACGATATCGGCGAAGAGGCGTATCGTAATCTCAAACTCCTCGATATCGGCGACTTTATCCAGGTAAGCGGTTTTCTCTTTCTTACACGCACCCAGGAGCGTACCCTGCATGTTCGCGAGTATCATATCCTTGCCAAGGGCCTACGTCCTTTACCAGAAAAATATCATGGTTTAGAGGATAAAGAGACGCGTCAGCGCAAGCGCTACCTGGATTTGCTCGCTAACGGTGAGGAGGCCAGGCAGGTCTTTGTGACTCGCAGCCGCACAATTTCAGCCATGCGTCGCTATCTTGATGCCCAGGGTTTTATTGAAGTTGAGACACCCATATTACAGCCCTTGTATGGTGGCGCTACAGCTCGACCCTTTATTACGCATCACAATGCGCTAGATCGTGATTTGTACCTGCGTATCGCCGTGGAACTCTACCTCAAGCGCTTGATTGTGGGTGGTTTTGAGCGCGTCTACGAGATCGGGCGCGATTTCCGCAATGAGGGCATTGACCGCAGCCATAATCCCGAGTTTACCATGATGGAATGCTATCAGGCGTTTGCTGATTATGAAGACATTATGGCCTTGATCGAAGAGATGATCCACTTTATTGCCCTGGAAGTCAAGGGCACACCGGTGATCACGTATCAAGGGGCAGAAATCGACCTGACGCCCCCCTGGAAGCGCTTGAGGCTCCTCGATGCCATTGCGAAATATACCGGTATCGACGTGGAACTCTATCCTGATCAGCAGAGCCTGGCGGCTGAGATGCGCGCTCAAGGCTATGATGTCGATCCAAAGCTGAGTCGAGGACGCCTGATAGATGATCTCAAAGGAACTATGTTCCGTAAAGGCATACCCGAGCTGCGCCAGGCCCTCTTCCTGACAGACTATCCTCGTGATGTGTCGCCACTGGCAAAGAATCATGCTCAGATCCCAGGACTGGTTGAGCGCTTCCAGCCGTTTATCGGTGGCCTGGAGTGTGGCAATGCTTTCACCGAGCTGAACGATCCGCTTGACCAGCGAGCACGTTTTGAAGACCAGATGCGCCAACGCGCTCAGGGAGATGATGAGGCGCAGGTCCTGGATGAAGATTTCCTGGAAGCCTTAGAGATAGGCATGCCACCAACAGGTGGCGTTGGTATCGGCGTTGATCGCCTGGTCATGCTCATGGCCGACCAGGAATCCATTCGTGATGTAATCCTCTTCCCAACTATGCGCAAGACCGCCGAAGAATAGGCTTATGTAGAAAAAATTGTTGAGGTTTTTCTACATGATGCTTGACATTCTTTATGCCTGATGCTATAGTTGCTTCTGTCATCATTGCCAAGGGCGCTTAGCTCAGCGGGAGAGCGCTTCGTTCACACCGAAGAGGCCACTGGTTCGATCCCAGTAGCGCCCACCAGGCCCTCCATATGTCTCACCTTGACGTATTCTTGCCTGATACCAAACACCTTTCTATATGCACCTTGCCTGGCTTTGTGATATATTTAATTTGACATAAAGCGATGTAGTTTCGCACACCAGGCCTGAATTAAATGACACACGACATTGATGCACGGCACCGACAACTCATTACATCTTTACGTAGCACTGGCATCAGCGATGAGCGTATTCTTGCGGTAATAGCCGCCACACCTCGCGAATTATTTGTTGATCAATCCCAGCGTGACATAGCTTATGCCGATCGGGCGCTTCCGATCGGCATGGGACAGACCATCTCACAACCATTGATGGTCGCCATAATGACGCAAGCGCTGCAACTGAGCGGAAAGGAACGTGTGCTGGAAATTGGTACCGGCTCTGGTTATCAGACCGCCATCCTGGCCCATTTAGCCACGTATGTCTATAGCATTGAGCGTCACCAAAAGTTGGCCTATCAAGCTGCACAACATCTAACGCAGTTGGGCTTACAAAACGTCTCTATCTATGTAGGTGATGGCTCGCTTGGCTGGCCTGATGCGGCTCCTTATGACCGCATTTTGGTAACTGCTGCGGCCCCTGAAGTTCCCTCCCTGCTTGTTGAGCAGCTTGTCTCAGGAGGGCTTCTGATTATTCCGGTGGGAAGCCACGAACGCCAGGATCTGCTTGTCGTACAACGCACTCCCTCGGGATCAGAGATATACTCATTAGGTGGGTGTGTCTTTGTGCCATTGATTGGGGAAAAGGGATGGAGCGAGTGAAAATTGCCCATTTCTTGAAATTTTACAGTATAATAGAAGAAGTTGGAACTGTTCCTTTCCCTACAAAAAGCAGGGATGCGAGGAGGTATACATGCCAGTTGTAGCGAGCAGCATACACATTACGAATCCCGTGGGTGTCATTGCTTTTTTAGTGTTGTGGATTATCTTGTTTGAGATTGCTCATGTTGTGGTGACTCTCTTGCGGCATGGTCCATTAATTGGTTGGGCAGTCAGTCCGTGGGGCGTAACGGTAATGTTCCTACACGAACCTTCGTTGTTATATATTTGGTTAAATGTACTCTTTCCTGCGCTTGTCTCAGCTTCTGTGCTGTACATAGGTTTTTTTACACCCCTGTCTCCCTTTGTTATTCCACATTATCCTCTCGTTCAAATTACAGTGATTGCAATAGGTGTCCTACTCACAAGCACTCTCGATTTTGTGAATGCTCTGCGCGATGTGCATTATCCGCTCTGGGGCGAAGCGCGCATTTTACGCAGTATCTATGCCTTGCGCACAGGTTGTGTGTCTATCCACTTTACACCCTTTGGTCGTTCGTACTTGCACGATCAATTTGGTGCAAATCCAACAGACTTGTTGCAGGCAATGTAAGGCCTCTCAGGGGATAATAGCAAAGCGCTTTAACTCACTTTTGGAGTTTTGGGGAGTGTAAAAGAGAACGTGCAGCCCACACCTGTATTGTTAGTCACCCAGATGGTTCCACCATGCCTCTCAACAATTGCCCTGGCGACATAGAGGCCCAGGCCGATGCCCGAATACTGGCGACTCGCCGTATTGCGTATGCGATAGAAGCGTTCAAAAATGTGGTCGAGGTAGACAGCGCTTATACCCATACCCTGGTCGGTAACACTAACCAGGTAATCGCCCTCGCGTTCGTCCAATTGGACAGTAATCTGACCACCATGAGGTGAGTATTTTACCGCATTATCTAGAATGTTGCCGACAACCTGGGCAATGCGTGCCTGGTCCCCAACGACTTTTGTATCCCCTATCTGGATCTTTAGGAAGATGTTATGCTGTTCCGCACTAACTTGAGCGGAATGTACACACTCAGCAAGTACATCAGCGAGGAAAAAAGTAGCATATTGAAGGTGCAATTTACCCCATTGCACACGTGAAAGATCAAGCAGGTCGTTCACCAGGCGTTCCAGGTGTTCTGTTTGGCTCTGTACAATATTGAGGCCTCTGATGTCATAGCTTTCAGGGGGTTCTTCCACGTTCACTTTCCCCCGCTGAATTTGCTCCTGGCGTGTTTTACGTAAGCGGCGATCAATACGCCGTATGAGATGTTGCGTATAGCCTTTAATTGTTGTAAGAGGCGTACGTAGCTCATGCGAAACAACCGAGGCGAACTCATCTTTAAGTTTTTCAATCTGTTTTTGTGACGTCACATCATTAAGTACAGCTACTACACCTACCGGATGCGCCAGCACCTGGTTAGCATCATGGAGAGGAGTTGCGCTGATCTTGAGTGTTAAAGGCACTGCCTCGCCAACTTCGATTGCGATGAGCTCCTGATTCATGACCGTAGCACCAGCCAGCACTTGATCTACAATCTCGGCCAGTGTATTCAACAAGGCCACATTGCTGGTTTGAGCCAGTGTCCGCAATGGAATATCCTGCTTGAGATCAATTTGGATATGTTCCAGTAAATGCTGCGCTGAAGTATTGAGCAGTGTAATCGCGCCTCGTTCATCCGTGATTAGCAGACCTTCCGCTATGCTACTGATGATCAATTCGAGGCGTTGCCGTCCTGATTCAGCCTGTCGCCAGAGAGCGGTCTCCCGTTCCCGTAGACGAACATTCTCCAGCGCGACGGCTGCGTAATCTGCAATCATTGTTGTAAGCTTGAGCAGTTCGGTATCGAACGTACCCACGCGTTCGTCAAAAAGGCTCAACATCCCTACGATGCGATTTTCAACAGTCAAGGGTATATTGAGGCATGCCCCAATCTCTGTACCACCCATGCTATCCTGACTTTTGAAGGTGGAGAGCTCATCAGGAGCATCCAGGTATGAGGTGATCGCCAACTCTTCCACGCTGATATGCGGAAAATCGATAACACTAGCGGCACTGGCGATGCGCTGCATCATCGACTGCAAAAATGCTTCACTGAGTGGATAGCAGGGGATAATAAATAAGTCAAAAGGATCGCCTTTGAGCAGGATGGCACAGGCCGAAAAACTATAGAGTTCTTGTAACGCTGCCAGTAAGGCGCGGTGGACTTGAAAACGATCAAACGCAGCTACAAAACGTTTGCCAATAGTGTTGAGGTATTCCATCTCCTGGCGGATGGCCGCCAGGCGATCTCCGTTCTGTACATGTGAAGAGCGATACGTGCTATCTGATAAACTGGTTTCTGTTTGTACGCTGCTCTCCATCTGGTTGTCCCTACTGTAGTTGCTTTAACTCACGTGTAACTTCATCGTGAATATGGGGCGCAATAAGATCGCCGGTCAGCTCTTTGATCCCGGTAAAGCACTCCTGTATTAAGGCATCAAGTCCCGCCGCCAATTCGACACTGCTTACCCCGCTCAGTTGCTCATGAATAACGGCTGGAACAACCTCAGTGTAAGGCATTTTGCTGAGAAAATGAAGAAATGGGTAGGTACTTGATAGACGCTTGGCAGCACCTTGCACCAGGACACGGGTTGTGACTTTACCCAGGAAAGGGGTAACCCTATCGTCAATCAACCGCAAGACCTTCAGGTACGCCTCTGCAATTTGCTCACGGGAGGTTGAAGAGGAGTGGTCATACATATGTGTCATATGTTTCTCCCTTCACTGTATCGGCATCTTCTCTCCATGACCTATTATAGCATAGTTCGAATGCATATGGTAAGTGGGTAGTACTGGTTATGCATTTTAAAAGAGTCCTGCATCTGCTCGTTTTCTATAAGATAGAACGGTTAGCAGACAGTCTCTCACGCATAAATATCAGAGAATACCAAAATTGATCTCTGAAAGCAGAAGATTGATCATCAATACAAAACTCGCGTTTGATTGTGATAAAGACGCTCTGCGAGGGTCTTTATCACAATCAAACGCGAGTTTCAAAAATTCGGGATAACTTATGACCTATTAAGCCAGGCCGAAGAGACGCGCCAACCAGAGGCGGAAACCGCGCAATGGCGGTTTACCATTAGCATCATAGTCCGCCGCCATTTCGATCAGCCTTTGGCGCCCCGCTTGTTTGCGCGCAATTGACTCTTCGGCTTCATCTTGCACAGCATAACGTTCGCGTTGTTCATCAATAGCGCGTGCAAATTGTTCAGGTCGTACAATGAAGGGTGCATTAGACACTGGTTTATGCTGTGCAGGTTCAGTCCCCTCGTTCTGGACGGATTCACCCACCGCAGTCTCCTCAGTTACCTGGACTCGGCCCAGCAAGAGTTTAGGCGCGATCCACTCGCGCAAAGCAAGCAGAGAGGCACGTCGGCAAATTGCCTCGATATCAGCACCACTGCGACCAGGCGTTAGCTTGGCCAGTTCCTCCATGGTGATCTCCGGCGCAAGAGGCTTACCGTGGGTGTGGATAGCGAAGATGGCCTGGCGTTCTTCCTCGGTGGGATAAGCTAGCTCGACAACCAGGTCAAAGCGCCCAGGGCGCAGTAAGGCCGGATCAATCAATTCGGGGCGATTGGTGGCCGCCAGTACAATTACTCCCTCGCGTCCTTCAATACCGTCCATCTCGGTAAGTAACTGCGCGATTACACGATTGCCCACCTGCCCATCTACATCACTGCCGCTGCGCCGGGGGGCCAGAGCATCCAATTCATCGAAGAAAACAATACAGGGTGCTGCCTGCTTGGCGTGTCGGAAGATCTCACGAACACCTTTCTCCGACTCACCAACCCACTTGGAGAGCAGTTCCGGCCCCTTGATCGAAATGAAACTGGCCTCACATTGATTGGCAAGTGCACGCGCAATCAGGGTCTTACCTGATCCTGGAGGTCCTGCGAGCAGGACACCGCGTGGGGCTTCAACTTTAGCATTGGCATATATCTCTGGAAAACGCAAAGGCCATTCAACGCCCTCTGTAAGCGTGTTTTTAGTCTTCTCCAGTCCACCAATATCGTCCCACGTTGTTTCGCTGACCTCAACGTAGACTTCGCGTGTGCTCGAAGGTTCGATTTCGCGCAGAGCCGCCTGGAAATCGGCCATGGTGATATTCAGATTTACCAGTGTTTCATAGGGTATATAGCCGCGTTGATAATCGATATGTGGCAAGACACGGCGCAGGGCATTCATAGCTGCCTCGCGACAGAGCGCCTCCAGGTCCGCGCCAACGAAGCCAGGCGTGAGTTGAGCCAGGCGTGCAAAATCGATATCGTTGCTGAGAGCAGCATCCTTACTGTGAATACGCAATATCTCAGTACGCCCACGTACATCAGGTACCCGTAGGGATATTTCGCGGTCAAAACGTCCAGGGCGACGCAACGCCGGATCAAGAGCGTTAGGCTGGTTAGTCGCTCCAATCAGTACCACCTGGCCACGTGAGGCCATACCATCCATCAATGCCAGCAACTGACCCACGATACGCCGCTCGACTTCTCCGCCTGTCTCGGCGCGTTTGGGCGCAAGCGCGTCCAGTTCGTCGATGAAGATGATACTGGGAGCGCGCCGCTGCGCCTCCTGGAAAACATTGCGCAGGCGTGACTCACTTTCACCATAGAATTTATTGATGATTTCTGGGCCATTAATGATAAAGAATGCCGCATTAGTCTCGGCGGCCACCACACGCGCAATCAGCGTTTTACCAGTTCCAGGGGGACCATAGAGAAGTACGCCTTTGGGTGGCTCAACACCCAGACGATCAAAGACGGCGGGATATTTCAAAGGCAACTCGATCATTTCCCGGATACGCTGTAGCTCTTTGCCCAGCCCACCAATATCCTCATAGCTAACACGTCCTGGCGCTCCATTGGCTGCTCCACGCGCTTGTGCGCGGACAATAGTACCCGCCTGTACCAATACTGCCTCAACATCCGAGATAGGCTGTGGTTGTACAGGAGGTATGACCGCGTTCAGATCACCGCTATTTTTCTTGTGAATCGTATAGCTTGGTGTCGCTGGCGTTGTGCCAATGATCAAAAATTCACGCGGAGCTGCCCCAGGTGTGCCCACTCGTAACAGGTCACCAATCGTGACTGGCAGACCTACCAGGTAACGAGCGATGTATTGAAGATCGCTCTCTTGAATGGGAGTGCCGCCGCTAAGTGGTAGGAGCGTGATCCTCTCCGCAGTTCGTACATTAGCTTTGTGAACGGTAATACGCTCACCCAATCCGGATGCGCTATTCTGCCGCACCTGGCTATCCATCTGTATTGTCTGCTGACCACGTTCTACAATAGCGCTGGGCACAACCTTGGCTGCCGTCGTACGCGAACCCGTGATCATAACGATATCACCAGGCTGACAGCCCAGACGTGCCATATCGCTGGGGTCCATGCGTGCAACGCCGCGCCCAACCTGAAAGCCTTCAATGACAACGAGCTGGATGCTTTCGTCAGTCTTGGATGAAGTGGCCTGGTCGTTGTTCGCACTATTTTCCTGATCTGTATTATTGTCTGAGGCTTGCTCAGGTGGGAGCTTGCTGGTAGTCCCTCTACTAGCGATCACTGTTGGGTCGCTGCTGCCTGGGCTACGTACTTCCTCCATACGTCTCCTCTTCCCTCTCGCTTGAGAATTTAGTATGCATAAGTTCTTAGTATAGATTGTTATATTAAATACCTTATCACATGTACGTAACGTTGGGGGAAAAGTTGAACACTTTCAGCTCCTTCTTGCCTTTTATTCGACCTTTGTATCTGCCTCTTGCGTAGCGGGAATCGCGGGAGGGATCAGCAAGTAACTGAGGAACAAACCAGCCAGGCCAGCCGCGAATGTCGATCCTAGCCACAGGTGGATACTCCACTTAACACCCGAGGTGAGTTCGAGAGCCAGGAAATAGAACAGGTAAAGCGCTACTGGTACGACAAATGCAAAGATGCGCAGCGCATTTGGTTCCTTTATTGATGGCTTTAAGCGCCATACTAGCACATCGGCAACCAGCCCTCCCAGCGCGGCCACAGGAATGAGCAGGTAGGTATCTTGCATGACGCTTAACATAATCATATTGAGCGTAAAAACGAGTGTAAAAGCGCCAAAAGGTAGTTGCCAGCGTCGTACTGTGAGCAGGACCAGGCCCATCAGGATAATCGTTTGTAACACAATACTTACGATTGCCAATGCCTGGTAAGAAAATGGATCTTGTCGATCGCCTGCAGGCCAGGTATTTACAAACGGGTGAAAAACTTGTGCTATGATCGTAATGGTTCCTAAAAGGTAGGTCAGAGACAGGAGCATGGGCAGTAGTTCTACAAGAGTCTGGCCTTGTCCGCTCTTGTTGCGTTGCCAGGCCGCACGAAATGGTCCACTCACAACAAGTCCCAACCCGATAGACACCGCTATATGAGTTGGGCTGAGCGCTCCATTGATACTTAGTTCAATACCAAAGAGCATATGCCAGAACATATCACCGATACCACCGAAAAAAATAATGACCACTCCCAGTAGAGATAGCTCATAGCCAGCAGGCATGGCCAGGTGAGTGGGATAGCCCTTCATACGGTTCCTGATAAACGTCCCCACCATGAAGGCGCATATGATAAGGAAGCCAGAGTAAAAAGCGCCGTGCCAGGGAGTAAAGAAGTTGTCTATGGGCAAGTGATTGTGCGCCCAGCCATCTGAATAGCCGCCGCCCATCAACCAGGTGCTTATGGCAACTACTATCCAATCAAAGCGACTACCACCGGCAGCTCGCTCTTTTTTAACTGTATCCACCACTCTAAGGTCACTCGAAGCTGCTCTGGTCGTCATAACCGTATCCCTCATTTTTCCCAGGGTACCCGCAAGCTCAATCTCCAGGAAGCTGGCATAGTACCCTTACTATACCTCTATCGTTTGGCGTTCCACAACGTGGTGCGTGTGTCCTTACTGGATGTATGCCCTGCTTCGATCATTGTGCGACGCAGAAAATACCCTCCCAGTAATACCAATAGGGAAATCGGTATTCCTCTCAAACCTGCTCGCCTGCCGGGATGGCGTAGCAGGAGCAAGAGCGTCTGTAGTAGCCAGGGTAGTACAAGCCCACCACCAAAGACAAATGACCAGAATGTAGCACCATGCTCCGCTGGTCCATTTCCTACGAGGGGCCGAGCCGCTCGGCCTGAGCCGCGCAAGAAGGCCAACAACCCGGTCATTTCGACGAGTAATGCTGCCCACTCCATGCGCTCCAGTTTCCGCAATGCATGTTCAGGTGCTCCTGTAATGCGTAGCACCAGTGAGATCAAAGCTGAACTGGTAGACACCGCAGATGAAATAAAGACGGCACCTAAAAGTTTGCTGCGTGACCACAAAGGCACGCTGGTTGCCGCCAACAGCACACCGGTATAGCCTCCAAGAAACATGCCCATAGCAGTGCCAGGTAGGGCCAGTATTTTTTGTGGTGATGCTGCCAGTAGCCTCGCTCCCCACCAGCGGCCCAGCATACCATCTCTGGCCGCCTGGATGATCGCCGTGATCCCGCTAAAGAGTGAGAAGGTAAGCAGCCCCCATACACCCATGGACATGGGCGACTTCACTTTGAAGATGCGCAGCATGTTCAAAAAACGTTCTGGCCGTCCCAGATCCTTAATCAGTAGTGGCGGGCAAGGTAGCAGGGCCAGTAACGAAAGGTAATAGCCTGTACGCACGACAGCACGGTCTTCGTGAGAACCAAATAACGAGGCGATACTAGCAATGATATAGCAGCCAGCCGCTAACCCACCAAAGAAGAAATACCAGATAATCTCCCAACGCCAGAAGGGTTGTTTCAGTACAGGATGGTCATAGTACGTTGGCTGTTTGCCCTCAGCCGCGGGATCGGGCGTGTAGCCGGTTGTGAGAGCAGCCAGGCGCTCGACCAGGCTGGTTGATGTCAGCTGCTCTGTGACTGCCTGTGAAAAGGGCGTTTCCTTCATAAAGATCCTTTCTGGGTACCCTCATGCCTTCAGGCTGAGGGAGGAAAGAAAGACGCCCGTAGGCGCATATTGCTGCGCGTACCCGTAACCGTCAGCTCGTTGGAGCACGCGGCAATACTTCTTTCCCACACCGGTAATTTTGCCTTTGGCGGTGGCGATGGTAAACCCGCCTTTGGCCTTGGCGGACAGTCTTCCCACATGCACCCCTGCATGGTTGAGCTGAGCAGGAATGATGGCGCGCACGATATCGCCAGTGCGAAACCCATGCGTAAAATGCTTCTGTTTGGGTTTGGTGCGGGGAAAGCCTGTCTCATCCATCAAGCACATCTGGCGGCAGCCGTGGCCATTGGCCGTGATGCGCAAGGGCATGATCCCCCGAATCTGGAGCTTCTCTGGCGTGCTCTTCCCGACATTGGCCGCATCGAGCCAGTGCATCTTCGGGAGGTTGCGCGTGCTCCGATTGAATTTGGTCAAGCCACCGCTTCCATATTCGACTGGCAGCCCGCCCTCCTTCAATCGCTCGGAGAGCGCCCATCGCGTGGTATTCACCGCCGCTGCATCCTTGAGCGGTGCTTTGGCCTGAGCAAGAATGCGCTTCAAGACCTCTGGCTTCTTCGCGAGAAACACCCTGATATCCTGTATCCCTTTGGCGAGATTGCATTGCTCACAGGCTAAACAGAGGTTGCTTACCCGATGGGTCCCGTCTTTCGCGCGCGGCTGGATGTGCTCTATCTGCAAGGGAATATTCTTTTTGCCACAGTAGGCGCACATGCGCTTCCACTTCTCAAGCAGATACTCCCTGACCTCATAGCCAGCCAGCGTTCCTTGCTGATACTTGACGCCGCTGATTTCAGGATTATCCATCGCTTGCAAGTCAAACTTGACCAGTTCTTGACTGATTGCCACGATGAAAGCAAGACGGCGTAAGCGTTGAACCCACGTCAGAACATGGGCTATTCTGCTCTCCAAAGAGGGCGCAAGCCAACCCTTTCCCCGTCGCCTGTTCTGCCATCGCGCCTTGCGATAGCGGGTTTTTCTCTGGCGTCGTGACCGTCTCACAGCACGTCTCTCGTCTAACGCTTTCTTGATCGCTTGCCCTCGATGCGCAAGTTCCGCCGCGAAAACGACTTCGCCTGTCGCGTCGTTTACGATGGCTATGCCAGTGGTTTTGCTCCCTGGATCGATCTTGATTCTGAGAGGGTGTACCTCTGGTTGCTCAATGGCAACCTTGAGAATGATTGTGAAAGGATAGCGTTTGAATATGGCAGCTTTGCCCTGAGTGAGCAGTAATCTCGCCCTCCCAGGATGCACCGGATTGAGTTGTTGCTTGTTCGTGTCTAAGACAAAAACTTTACTCAAATGCTTGGTTCCTTTTTGCTTGTTGCCAAGCCTCTACTTGCGTAGGTAATGGTGGCCTCGACAAGGTTACTGGAAGGTTTAGTGCAAACAACACTGAGTTAACCCTTGTACCTCTGTTTAATTGTTTGCCGTAGAGGCTGCGGCTGGCCTCGCACCGCAACGTACCTAATTTCTCCCGTAACGTAGCTCTTGCGAGCTGAGTCTGGTCAGGTGAGCCTGTTCACACAAGCCCATCCCCTAAAAGGGGGATTGGGTTCCTGACTGGATTGCTCCTACTCTTTTTTAAAGAAAATAATGCCCAGTA
>WNFM01228190.1_pt2 | contig 24767 bp, 26 predicted proteins | sample 5400271 | NCBI WGS metagenome assembly WNFM01 (sample SAMN13153352, study PRJNA577476) | soil metagenome | isolation source: 60 cm saprolite on Douglas fir-dominated hillslope | place: USA:California | collected 2013-09-17 | reverse complement strand
TCCCTTTCGGGAAGGGAGGAACCTGCTCATACCCCGAAAAGCTTGCTGTAGCGCGCCTTGATCTCCTCGCTCTGCGCCAGCACCAGTTTGGGATCGGCCTGCAACAGCTTGAAGCTCGACAACGGCGCACGGCCCGGCTTCTCCTTGGCCAGCGCATGGAACGAGCGATGCGCGAACACGTCGATGAAGATTTGCTGCGCTTCCACACTGAACAGAAAACTCTGAAACAGCCGCGCGGCATTCGGATTGGGCGCACTGCGAAAAATACCCGACGGCACCGGAATGACCGGCGAGCCCTCCGCCGGATGCACGACTTCGACCGGTTGTTTATTCGATTTTCCAACTTCCAGACTGTAGTCGTTGCCGTCGGCCATCACCGCGCGTTCGCCGATGGCGATCTTCTTCGGCGGATCGGCGGCCGATTGCAGCTGCATGACCTTCTGCTGCGCGAGCTTTTCCAGGAACGGCCAGCCGAGTTCGCGAACCCACAGATAGGTATTGGTCAGGATCGCGCCGCTGTAGCCGGGATGGCCTTTGACGATTTTGCCTTGCCACTTCGGATCGAGCAGATCGGCGTAGCTCTTGGGCGCATCTTCGGGCTTCACCAAATTGGTGTTGTAACCGATGACCTCGAGCCAGGCGCAGAGCGTCGCGTGCATTCCGTTCGGATCGACCTGATCGCGCGGAAAATGCTTGGCCATATCCTCTGTCACGTAGGGCTCGACCCAATTCTTGTCGGTCCAGTCAATGAAATGCGATGGGTCGGTGCTGCACACCACGTCGACGGCGTAAATCCGGCTCGACTGTTCTTGCGCAATGCGCTGGAACACGCGTTCGGCGCCTGATCGTTCGACCCGGATGGCAATGCCGGGATATTTCGCTTCGAAGGCGCGGGCGAGGCGCTCCGAGGTATTAAGCTCAAGCGCGGTATAAAACGAGGCCTTGGCTTCCTTGCGCGCGGCCTCGATCAGCGCCGGCGTCACCGCACTCTGCGGTGGCGCCGCGGCCTTGAGCGGTCGCGCAAAAATGGTGGCTGCGCCAAGCGCCACGCTGGCTTTTAGCACGGTGCGGCGCGCGACATGCTTGTGGTTCATACCGTCCCTCCCAGGAGCTGCCCGCCTCTGATGGGCAGGTCGGACACCCAGTCTATACCCGTCGTGCCGCTGCGGGCAGGAGAGAAAACGAAAAGGCCGGGTGCGATCCGGTCGCAACGATCTCCGCGCCATGCAGACGCAATGCGCACATCTTCCATCCCCTGAAAGGGTGATGGCTGATCGTCCGATCGAACGACCGATTAACAATCCTTCAAAATAGATGCCTGCCCCGTCCGTTCAGGCGACGCGCCGCCGACTCGTTTGCACACATACTCAAAGTGCCGGAGCTGAAATTGTACGACCTTTTTTGGAAGGACGACATCGTGACCGCGGGCTCAAAGGCTTTCACCACATCACACATCATCGGGACTTCGAAGAATTTTGCACTGGGAATTGCTTTGGCCTGCACCGTCGGTAGCGCATCGCAATTTGCGATGGCGCAAAAAGTGCCGGAGGCGACGAGCATGCCGGATTTTGCGCCCGCCATGATCGACCATATGCAAAAAATGCGTCGGTACAGGGACGCCGATCACGGCGCGCAACCGACCCCGCGAGTCATTGACCGCTTCAGAGTGGATCTGGATCCAAATGGTGCGATTGCGTCATTCCAGCCCAACGGCGCCACGATCACTTCGAACAATGCGTTCTTCAAGGATATGGGAACGAACGGCAGAACCTGCTTCACCTGTCATCAGCCGCAGAGCGGCTGGACGATAACGCCGGGTGGCGTCGCCGAACGGTTCGAGAGAAGCCGCGGTACGGATCCGATCTTCCGGCTTGTCGACGGCGCAACTTGCCCAAGCGACGATGTCTCAACGCTGCGCGCAAAGCGGCGCGCTTATAAATTGGTCATAGACAAGGGCTTGATCCGCATAGGCCTTTCAATTCCGGCCACGGCGGAATTCAAGGTCGAGGTCAAGGAGGGCAACGACCCATACGGCTGCAACACCAATCCTGCGACCGGCCTGGCGGTAGGCATTGTCTCAACCTATCGGCGGCCATTGCCATCAACCAATTTAAGTTTCTTGAGCACAGTCATGTGGGACGGCCGAGAGTCGACTCCGACGAATGGCCTGGATGCTGATCTTAAAAGTCAGGCCCGCGATGCCACTCTCGGCCATGCACAGGCCGCCGCTTCACCCACAGACGCACAGTTGGCTGAGATCGTCGCCTTCCAAAAGGACATTTTCACTGCCCAGATTTTCGATAAGAAAGCAAAGTTCCTCAACCACGACCACGCCAAAGGCGGACCTATCGCACTCTCGTTGCAAGAGTTTTATATCGGCATCAATGATCCGCTCGGGCTTAATCCCAAGGGAATACAGTTCACCTCACAGATCTTCGACCTGTATCGCCCTTGGCTCAGTGCCGGAGCGCGCCACGACCATGATGACGACCGCCAGTCAATGGGGGGCAATGAGGAGCTATTCAAAACCATCAACGCGAACGACGATTGGCGCCACAATGATCATGACCGCGACATGGTGAGTGAGCATCGCCGGTCCGTCGCGCGTGGTGAGGAGGTCTTCAACAATACCAAGATCAACATCACCGGCGTTGCCGGCCTCAATGATGACCTTAATACCCCGAGCATTCCGGGATTCTGCGGCACCTGCCACGACTCGCCGAATATCGGTCATCATTCGGTCAAGGCTCCGTTGGACATTGGCGTCCCCGATGCTGGCGACAAGAAGCCGCCAGTGCTCGACATCGCCGGTTTGCCGGTGTTCACGATCACCTGCCAGCTCAAGGACGGTCCGCTCGCCGGCAAGGTTTACACCGTCACCGACCCTGGCCGCGCCATGATCACCGGCAAATGCAAGGATATCGGCCGGTTCAAAGGTCCGATCCTGCGCGGGCTCGCATCGCGCGCGCCGTATTTCCACAATGGGTCGGCTGCCAGCTTGCTCGACGTCGTCGAGTTCTACGACCAGCGGTTCAGCGTCGGTCTCACTCGCCAGCAGAAAGCCGATCTCGTCAATTTCCTGAATACGCTCTGACGCCATCAGACGACGTAACAGGGCCGCTTCACACAAAAAAGGCCGGGCTTTGGCCCGGCCTTAATTTATTGAGAGAGAGATTGTGCCTGGACGCAAAGCCGCGCGTCCGGCCGGGACGGCAAGTCAATATCCGCCATGCGGCTGCGGGCAGTAGAGAAAGCGTTGGCGAACGCTGCGCGCGGCCGGTAGCCGATCCGAATGGAATCGACGCAGCGGTCGCGGCGATGCGAGGGGCCTAGCCCGCTTTCCGCAGCGCCGGCGCGACCTCACTTTTCGGCAGCCAGCGGCTCCACGGCTCAGGCGCGATCAAGTCTTTACTGATCCATACCGGCCACAGCACATTGTGATCGTCGAACCGCCCGATCACACCGGGCTTGTGCAGATGCTGGGTTTCGGCGTCAACCCGCACGTCGAAGCCAGAGGGAGCGCGCACGCTACGGCCCGCAAGCGCGAGCCGCACGGCCTGGGGATCGGTCGTTCCCGCGTCACTCACTGCCTGTGTCCATAGCTGGAAGCCGATCCAGCTCGCTTCCATGGCATCGTTGGTCATCGCTGCCGGATCACCGGTAAACTGCCGCCATTCGTCGATGAAGGCGTGGTTTTCCGGCGTGTCGAGTGTGTACAGATAGTTCCACGCCACCATATGGCCGATGAGCTTGCGTTCAGCGAGCGCCGGCAATTCCGCTTCACCGAGCGACAGGCTCATGACCGGCAGAATGTCCGCATCGAGCCCCTGCCGCGCACGCTCGCGGAAGAAATGCACGTTCGCATCCCCGCTCAGCGTGGCGATGATGGCACCGTCGCGGCCGGCGAATTTGCGGATGTTTTGAACCCTCTCGCTCCAGACCCTTTCGCCGAACGGCGTATAAAGCTCATCCACCGCATCGTCGCTAATGCCACGCGAGGCGAGATAATTGCGGATGATCGCGTTGGTTGTGCGCGGATAGATGTAATCGGTGCCAACCAGCACGAATCGCCGGCGTCCCAGCCCCAACAGATGATCAACCGCGGGCAGCGCCTGTTGCTGTGGCGTTGCGCCCGTGTAGCAGACGTGCGGCGACTGTTCCTCGCCTTCATATTGGCTCGGGTAAAACAGCAGGCCGTTGTATTTCTCCAACACTGGCAACACACGTTTGCGCGAGGCCGAGGTCCAGCATCCGAAAATTGCAGCGACCTGGTGGTCGCGCAACAGCCCCTCGGCCTGTTCGGCATAGGCTTCCGTGTCCGAACGCGGATCCATGATTGCTGCTTCGACCGGACGGCCAAGCAAGCCGCCGTTCTTGTTCAGCTTCTCGATTATCATGACGAGCAGCTGCTGGAGCGGCCGCTCGCTGGTCGTGAGCGTGCCAGACAGCGAATGCAGAATGCCGATCTTGATCGAGCCGTGGTCGAGGTCGGAGAAATAGCGAGTCACCTGCGAGGTCAGTGACCGCGCACGCTCGATCAGATCGTCAGCGGTCGCGAGCACGGCATCGCCCGCAGTGGCAACGTCAGCCACCACCGATTTGATCCCGGGCAACGCCTCGCTCACTGCCGAAGCAACCTTCACAGCCTCCGTGCCGATCAAATCGAGCTGCGCGATCTGCTGCTCCATCAGCATCGTGATGGTCTCGTTCACCTGACCCATGGCGGCAACGCTGCGATCGACGGCACCGATGGCATCGGCGGTTTCCTTCACCGCGTCCTGGATCCCGTGAATCTGCGAGCTCACTTCTTTCGTGGCGAGCTCGGTGCGGCGCGACAATTCCTTCACCTCGGCCGCCACCACAGCGAAGCCGCGGCCGGATTCGCCGGCGCGCGCGGCCTCTATGGTCGCGTTCAACGCCAGCAGCGACGTCTGCCCGGCGATCGCCTGGATCAGCTTTATCACCTGCTCGATGCGGCCGGCGGCGAGTCCGAGATTGCGCATGGTCTCGTCGGCGCGTGCAAGCTCAGTCGTCGTGCGTTTTGATGCGGCCCGCGCCTCGTCGATTTGGCGGCCGGAATTAATCGTCAGCGCCTGCACGTCACGCGCTGCGGCCGCAACGCCCGCGACATCCTCGGCGGCCTGCGCCGCGGCGTTGGAGGATTCCATCACCTGCTGCGCCATCTGCCGATTGGATTGCGCCAGTTCCGCCGCAGTACCGCGAATGCGCTCGCCGGCGTTTGTGAAAGCGTTCACCACCTTGTCGATGGCATGGCGAAAATTGCCGGTGAAGAACAGGCGGCCCGCGTGATGCAGTCGTGCTTCCGTCTCACGCCGGCGTTGATCGACCGACAGCGTGTCGGCCTGGATCAAAGCGGTGCGAATATGTTCGGCGGTTTCGCCGAAGCTCTGCAGCGCACCATCGCCGATCAGTTCAGGCAGACTGGTGTAACGGTCGCCACCGGCTATCTTGCTGATCGAGGCGATGATGCGGGCGAGCCGATGTTCAGCGAAGCAGCCAACCGCGAAGGCGCCGGTTAAGGCGACGGCCAAGGCCGCTGGCGAACCCGGCCACAGATACAGGCAGGCGATTGCGCCGACACTGACGACGAAAGTCGGTGCCGCAATCCACAGCGCCGGTCGCGGAAATCTGGGGCGGCTGGTCAACGGCATTGCGCGCTCGCAGGAAATTACCTCCAGCTAAAATCGCCGGAATATGGTTTCGAAACTCTTTCGCAACTGCGAAAAGCTTCGCATCAATTGGCGGCAATCGCGCACATTATTTAGGCGACTGGCGCTTTGCGCGCGAAATCGGCGTGTCGTCGCCCAAAATGAAATGGCTGGGCAACCGGCCCAGCCATCTCAATAATTGGAGTCGGCTTCCGCTTAGGTATTCATCGACTCGAAGAACTCGGCGTTGTTCTTGGTATTGCGCAGCTTGTCGAGCAGGAAGTCGATAGCGTCCATCGTGCCCATCGGGTTGAGGATGCGGCGCAGGACGTACATCTTCTTGAGCACGGCCGGCTCGGTGAGCAGCTCTTCCTTGCGTGTGCCGGAGCGGGTGATGTCGATTGCCGGGAAGGTGCGCTTGTCGGCCACCTTGCGGTCGAGAATAAGCTCCGAGTTACCGGTGCCTTTGAACTCTTCGAAAATCACTTCATCCATTCGGCTGCCGGTGTCGATCAGCGCGGTGGCGATGATGGTGAGTGAGCCGCCTTCCTCGATGTTGCGCGCGGCGCCGAAGAAGCGCTTCGGCCGCTGCAGGGCATTGGCGTCAACGCCACCGGTCAACACCTTGCCTGAAGAGGGCACGACGGTGTTGTAGGCGCGGCCGAGGCGGGTGATCGAGTCGAGCAGGATCACCACGTCACGTTGGTGCTCGACCAGGCGCTTGGCCTTTTCGATCACCATTTCCGCGACTTGCACGTGGCGCGAGGCTGGCTCGTCGAAGGTCGAGGAGATCACCTCGCCCTTGACCGAACGCTGCATGTCGGTGACTTCCTCCGGCCTTTCATCGATCAAGAGCACAATGAGGTATGTTTCGGGGTGATTGGCGGTGATCGAGTGGGCGATATTCTGCAGCAACACGGTTTTGCCGGTGCGCGGTGGCGATACGATCAGCGCGCGCTGGCCTTTGCCGATTGGCGCGACGATATCGATGACGCGGGCGGAAAGGTCCTTCTTGGTCGGGTCCTCGAATTCCATCTTGAGCCGCTCATCTGGATAGAGCGGTGTCAGATTGTCGAAGTTGACCTTGTGGCGCGCCTTTTCGGGATCCTCGAAATTGATTGTGTTGACCTTGAGCAGCGCGAAGTAGCGCTCACCCTCTTTCGGGGAGCGGATGTGGCCTTCGACCGTGTCGCCGGTCCGCAGGCCGAAGCGGCGGATCTGACTGGGCGAGACATAGATGTCATCGGGGCCGGACAGATAGTTCGATTCGGGCGAGCGCAAAAAGCCGAAGCCGTCTGAGAGCACTTCGACGACGCCTTCGCCGATGATATCGACTTCCTGCGTCGCGAGTTGTTTGAGGATAGCGAACATCAGCTCCTGCTTGCGCATGGTGCTGGCGTTTTCGACCTGGTGCTCTTCAGCGAAAGCGACGAGTTCGGCAGGGGTCTTGGACTTAAGGTCCTGAAGTTTCATTTCCCGCATTGGGGGTTTACGTCCTTGGGAGAGTTAGCGGCGAAGCTTAGAAAACAAAAAGACTTCCGCCGTGTGACTTAGGAGAGAGAGATCGCAGGTCTGGGGTAACGAGGGAGTTGGGAAAAAACGGCCCGGAACCCGATGCTGCGACCGGCCCAAACTGTGGGAGCCGGAACGCGACAGCATCCGCCTGCGTTCGGTGGGATGTCATCAAGATAAGTTGAGCCGGCGTTTCGCGCAAGAGGCGAAGCACCACCTGTGCAATTGCGGGGATGAATCAGAACGGCTTAACGGTCGCGAGTACCACGATGACGACCAAGAGGACTGTTGGTATCTCATTGATAATACGATAGAATCGTTGGCTGCGCTGATTTCGATCGGTATTAAATTGTTTAACCAGTCCCGCAAAGAAACCGTGCAGACCGGTCATCGCGAGCACCAGTACGAGCTTGGCATGCAGCCAGCCGGACTGAACAAATGCGTCCTTTCCCATCAGCCAAATGAGTGACAGGCCGAGCAGCCAGGTCGCGATCATCGCCGGGTTGATAATGAGCTTGAGCAGCCGGCGCTCCATCGTCTTGAAGGTTTCCGATAACTCTGAACCGGGCTTGGCCGCAGCGTGATAGACAAACAGCCGTGGCAGATAAAGCATCCCAGCCATCCAGGCGATGACGGCGATGATGTGCAAAGCCTTTAGCCAGAGGTACAGCATCAGAAGGATCCGCGTACGCGCTTGAGCATTCGCTCGACATGAGCGATTGGCGTTTCGGGCAGAATGCCGTGTCCAAGATTGAAGATCAGCGGACCATCGCCGAGTTCCTTTATGACATCATCGACCTCCCGGTCGAGCGCTGCACCGCCAGCCAGCAGCGCCAGCGGATCGACGTTGCCTTGGACCGGCACACGCGATTGCAGTGCGTCGCGAGCAATCGCCCGTTCGAACGTCCAATCAATGCCGATCGCGCTCACGCCAGTCATTTCCACATATGGCAACGCCATCGCACCCGCCCCGCGCGGAAAACCAATAATCTTTGCGTTGGGAAATTGCCGCCGAACACTCTCAACGATTTTTTGTGTTGGCGCGATACACCACCGCTCGAATTGGTCCGGGCCTAAAACACCAGCCCAAGTATCAAAGATTTGCAAAACTTCGGCGCCGGCTTTCAGTTGGCCGACCAGATATTCAATCGAAGCTTGCACAAGCCGGTCAATCAGTTGTGCGAAATTATCAGGATCGCGATTAGCGAATAGGCGAGCCGGTGCTTGATCCGGAGTTGCCTCGCCCGCCACCATATAGGTCGCAACAGTCCACGGAGCGCCGCAGAAGCCGATGAGCGCCGTTCTATCATCCAAGCTCGCCCTTACGCGGCGTACCGTTTCGTAAATGGGTCCCAGCACGTTCTGGTCAACGTCCACTTGCAACGTTGCGATTCCTGCCGCGTCGCCAAGCGGCTCAAGCTTTGGCCCTTCGCCAGCCACAAACTCAACTTTTCGCCCAAGCGCCAGCGGCACGACCAAGATATCGGAAAATAAAATCGCGGCATCAAATCCAAAGCGATGCACCGGTTGCAAAGTAACTTCTGCTGCCAACTCTGGATTAAAACAAAGATCGAGGAAACCTCCGGCCTTTTCACGCGTCGATCGGTATTCCGGCAGATAGCGGCCCGCTTGCCGCATCAGCCACACGGGTGGGATCGTTTCGCGTTTGCCTTCCAGCACACGCAACAGCTTTTTCCCCATAGTTCTGCCAATCACGGCTTTATCCATTAAGAATCTTCTTAGAATCTGTTGTAGTAGTTAGAGCGTTGATTGGACTCATGCCTATCGATCAACACTCTGTCCACCGGATGACGGCGATCGATCCAGAATCGCATGTAATTCCACACTTTGTCGTCCGCTCTGCTAATGGCCTGTTTATAAGGCTTTTACGATACTTTCCCCGTCTGTCCCCAGGCGAGTATCCACATCACGACGACACAAAGACATCGGCATGCGAACGTCGTCCCGGCGTCAGTGATGTGGATGGAAATTGGACTCATCATCAATAGTGGCTTGCTTGTCGGGCTGAGCCATGGCCTCCTCCCCTGATATCCACATGCTGTCCGGCCGCTATACAGATGCCTGAGACCGGTTATTTCCATGTGCACGTGGTATCCGATGCCACCGGTGAAACTTTGATCACCGTCGCGCGCGCGGCCGCAGCGCAATACGCGAACGTGTCGCCAGTCGAGCATCTTTACCCAATGGTACGGTCGAAAAAGCAGCTCGACCATGCGCTGGCGGAAATTTCCGATTCGCCCGGGCTCGTGCTCTACACTTTGCTCGAAGAAGACCTCATTCAGTCTTTAGAGAAAAAGTGCCGAGAGCTCGGCTTGCCTTGCATGTCCGTGTTGGGACCGGTGCTACGGTTATTCCAGTCCTATCTCGGCGCCGAAACCATCCACCGTGCTGGCGCCCAGCACGTTCTCAATGCCGAATATTTCCAGCGCATCGATGCGCTCAATTTCAGCATGCTGCACGACGACGGGCAGCATGTTGAGGGACTCGAAGATGCCGACGTGGTGCTGGTTGGGGTCTCTCGTACTTCGAAGACGCCGACCTCGATTTATCTTGCCAACCGGGGCGTCAAAACTGGAAATGTGCCGCTCGTGCCTGGCGTGCCAGTAGCGCCCGCCGTGGAAAATCTGAGCCGCCCACTGGTGGTTGGACTTTATGCCAGCCCCGAACGTATCGTGCAGATCCGCGAAAACCGGCTGCTTGGCCTGAAGACTCATCGCGACGACGATCAATACATCGACAAAACCGCGGTGGCCGAGGAAGTTTCCTTTTCGCGCCGGCTGTGCGCCAAACACAATTGGCCAACGATTGACGTGACCCGCCGCTCGATCGAGGAAACGGCGTCCGCTGTCATGCGGCTTTTGAGTGAGCGGCGCCGGCATCCGGTGGCATAACCCATGGTGCTCTGGCTTGCCCCCCAGCCGCTGGTACTCGCATCCAGGAGCGACATTCGTGGCAAGATTCTCGCTGCGGCTGGCCTGCGGTTCGAGATAAGACCTTCGAAGGTTGATGAACGTGCGGTCGAATCCAAATCCAGCCTCAACGATGCGGCCGCCGTAGCCCGCCATCTAGCGCGTGCCAAGGCGGATGCCGTGGCAGCCTCCCGGCCAGGGCGGATGGTGCTGGGAGCAGACCAGACATTGGCGCGCGGTACAAAGCGCTTCAGTAAGCCGGCAAACCGTGCTGACGCCGCCGAGCAATTGCGCACATTGCGGGGCAGGACGCACGAGCTGCACTCTGCGCTTGCCTTGGTGCGCGACGGTACGGTGCTGTTTGCTTGTGTCGATACCGCACGACTCACAATGCGCAATTTTTCGGATCGTTTCCTGAATGATTACCTCGACATGGCGGGAGCCGCCGCGCTGAACAGTGTCGGTGGATACCAGCTTGAGGGGATCGGCATTCATCTGTTTGAGCAAGTCGATGGAGACTATTTCACCATTCTCGGGCTGCCACTTTTGCCGTTGCTTGTCTTTCTGCGCGAGAACGGATTTGTGGACGGGTGAGTGAGGTCTGAATGTTCATCCTCGGTCTCACCGGGTCGCTCGGTATGGGCAAATCCGCCACGGCGAAGATGTTCGCCGATGCGGGTGTGCCGGTCCACGATGCCGATGCCGTGGTCCATCGCCTGTACGAAGGCGAGGCTACGCCTTTGATTGAAGCGGCGTTTCCGGGCACGACCGCTGGCGGGAAAGTCGATCGCGACAAGCTCGCGCGGCGGGTGCTGGGCGATTCTGCTGCAATTAAAAGGCTTGAATCAATCGTGCACCCGCTGGTGGCCGCCGCTCGCGAAAAATTTCTCAGTGAAGCCGAGCGCAAGGGCGCCAAGGCTGCGGTCCTTGATATCCCACTACTTTTCGAAACCGGAGGCGAAAAACGCTGCGACGCAGTGGTCGTGGTTTCGGCGCCGGCCGCCGTGCAGCATGCGCGCGTGTTCGAGCGCGCCGGCATGACCGAACAGAAATTTGCCGCGATTCTCGCCAAACAGATGCCGGACGCGGATAAGCGCGCGCGGGCAGATTTCGTAGTGGATACCTCGCGGGGTTTTGACGCTGCCCGTGCCCAGGTGCGTGATATTCTTGGTCGCATTGATACAATGCCGAAACGGCAAAAATGATTCTGCCAGTCAGAAAATAATTATGCGCGAAATCGTACTGGACACGGAAACGACAGGCCTCGACCCGGGCCAGGGGCACCGCTTGGTTGAGCTCGGCTGTATCGAATTGCTCAATCGGATACCGACAGGGGCGACTTTCCACGCCTATTTAAACCCCGAGCGCGACGTCCCCACCGAGGCTTTCGCGATCCATGGCCTATCCACCGAATTTCTGAAATCACACAAGCGCTTTATCGAGGTTGCCGACGAGTTCCTTGCCTTTATCGGCGACGCACCGCTGGTGATCCACAATGCCAGCTTCGATCATTCTTTCCTTTGTGCGGAGCTCAAGCGTGCCGAGCGCGTGTTGATTGCGCGCGAACGTCTGGTCGACACGCTGTTACTGGCGCGCCGCAAACATCCGGCGGGGCCCAATCGCCTTGATGATCTGTGTGTCCGCTACGGCATCGACAACTCGCGCCGCACCAAGCACGGCGCACTGCTCGATGCCGAAATTCTGGCCGAAGTCTATCTCGAGTTGATCGGCGCGCGTCAGGCGCAACTCGGTCTTGCCGAAAGCGCCAAGCCGCGCGCGACCCTAGCCGACGGTGTCATCGTTGTGCGCGCGCGACCACAACAGTTAGCACAGCGGCTGAGTGAAGCCGAACTCGTGGCGCACCGTGATTTCGTGGCTGGGCTCGGAGAAAACGCGCTGTGGCAAAACTACCGGACTGACGCGGCCTGACAGCTTAGCTGTTTGCTATTGGCGCCGCCGCGGGCTGCATCTGCGCCATTTTCTGACGATAAAGACTGACGAAATCCACCGGATCGAGCAGAAGCGGCGGGAAACCGCCATTGCGCACGGCGGTAGCGATAATCTCGCGCGCAAACGGAAACAGCAACCGCGGACATTCGATTAGCACGACCGGATTCAGGCTCTCTTGCGGAACGTTACGAATGCGGAAAACGCCCCCGTATTCCAGTTCGAAGCGGAACAGCAATGTGCTTCCGGTTTCTGCTTTGCCTTCGACTTTGATCACCACCTCGATGTCCGTATCGGACAGAGGTGTGGCGCCGACATTGATTTGGATACCGATCTGCGGCTGTTCCTGACGATTGTTGAGCGATTGCGGCGCGTTCGGATTCTCGAACGAAAAATCTTTGGTGTACTGGGCCACCACGGTGAGTTGCGGCTGGTCCTGTGCCGCGGATTGGGCCGGGCCACCATTCGTCGTCGTCATGAACACTCCTTAACGCCACACACGGCTTGCGCGGCGGTTGGCTAACATAGGGTCCGGATGGGAACAAGGATGCCATCATTTTGCGTACGCATCAGCTTTGTCCAGAAACGCTCGCGCCCTCAGATCGGGTCCGATGGCAGAATTTTTGAAATTATGCGCCGGTCACCGGTCGCGTTCGTCTTTATGCCGGTCGGGCAGTGTGGGGTCCGGTATTTGGTGCCACTGTTCGGGGGCAAGGTCGACCACGCCGTCATTGCGCGCATTCGCTGCATTCACGGAGAATGTGCGCCTCCAGAAGCTCGCCGTCAGCACAACCAGGCCCACGGCATCAGTGATAAATCCCGGAATTAATAGAAGAATTCCGGCCAGCAAAATAAGGCCACCAGACCCATCCGCCTGGAGAGCCGTGAAGCTGCCCTGGCTCATGGCGACACGCACGCGTGCAACATGATTGCCACCGGCGTGCCGGAGTATCAGCGCGCCGGCGAGCGAACTTGCGAGGATCAGGGCCAATGCCCACCCAAAGCCGACCGCAGCCGCCACCGCGATGAACGCCGCCAGTTCCAGAAAAGGCAGCATCAATAGCCCCGACAACACCCATTTTGCCACATTCATCGGCGTCTCTCTGGTTTGGCGATGTTGGCCTAGGCGTCCTGATCGTCTAAGGTCTGGTCGAGAGACTAGAATTGCGCCGGGCTTCTGGCGCGAGTTCCGGCCCTTAGGATTGGTGCGGCCACCGGCTGATGCAAGAGCGGTGGAGGCCGGTCGCTCCGCCGTCAGCCGGCGAGGGCCGAAACACTGATCCGGCCAATGCGCCGTTACGGTAGCCGAAAGCATGCGAGACGTGTTCGATATCTACACCATCATTTTCTTAGCGCTCGCAGTGTTCATCTTCCTGCGGTTGCGCAGCGTGCTGGGTCAGCGCACGGGGCGGGAACGGCCGCCTTACGATCCTTATTCGGCGCGTGAACCAGTGCGCCCGGCGCCGGAAAAAGTTGTGGCCCTGCCTAATCGTACTCCAGAATCGGTTGCGCCGAAGCCGGCGGAGCCAGCGGAAGCTTCTCCCGAACGTTGGAAGGGGATCGCCGAAGCAGGGTCTGCAATCGCGGCTGGGCTTGATGCGGTCGCGAGTGCCGATGCCAATTTCGACGGCCAGCACTTCCTCACAGGCGCGCGCGCGGCTTACGAAATGATCGTCAATGCCTATGCTGAAGGCGATCGCCGCACTTTGAAGAATCTGCTTGCTCGCGAGGTCTATGACGGATTTGAAAGCGCCATCAACGAGCGCGAAAAACGCGGCGAGACAATCGAAAGCCGCTTCGTGTCGATCGATCACGCAGAAATCACGGCTGCCGAATTGCGTGGCCGCAATGCGCAAGTGACCGTGCGCTTCCAATCCAAACTCGTGTCGGTAACGCGCAACAAGGACGGCAATGTGATCGACGGCAATGCCGAAAAGGTGACCGACATCACCGACGTCTGGACCTTCGCGCGCGACATATCATCGCGCGATCCGAACTGGAAATTGCTCGCCACCGAAGCCGGGCAATGATCGCATGCCGGTGATCAATCTTCGATCTCCCGTCAAATTCATTTTTGGATGCTTGCTAATTGCCGCCGCGAATGCGCCTGCATCGGTAGATGCCATGAGCCTTCGAAATGCGCAGGTCGAAGCGCTTTCTTTTGCCACGCTCGACGGCTGGAAGGACGACGATCAGGCCGCCGCGTTCTCTGCGTTCATGAAAAGCTGTGGCGCAATTCTCAATGCCAGCAAAACGACGCGTTCAGCACGGCCGTTCCTCGGCGGGCTGTATAACGTATGCGGGCGCGCCGCGTCCGCCGGCCAGCTCGATCGGGACCATGCGCGGGCCTTCTTCGAGGATAATTTCAAACCGGTACGGGTCATGCCGGCTGGCCAGACCGAAGGCTTTTTTACCGGCTACTACGAAACCGAGGTGGATGGCTCGCGCTTCCCCAGCGACGAATACACGATCCCGATTTATGCTGCGCCGGCCGAGACGGTGAGAAAACATCAGAGCAAGGTTTTTGCCGATCTCGATCGCACCAGGATCGAAGATGGCGCACTCGCGGGCAAGAGTCTGGAGATTTGCTACATCAAGAATCCGGTCGACGCGTTCTTCGCCCAGATTCAGGGTTCAACGCGCGTGAAGCTCGATAACGGCAAGCTACTGCGCCTCAACTATGTCGCCAGCAATGGTCAGCCTTACACGCCGGTCGGAAAATTTCTGATCGATCGCGGCATTGTCTCCAAGCAAGAAATGTCGATGGACAAGATCCGCGACTTCATGGAGGCCAATCCGGAAGAGGGTAAAGAGCTGCGCCACAAGAACCGTTCGTTCGTGTTCTTCCAGGAAACACCATTGGGCGCGCAAGACGAATGCGTCGGCGCGCAAGGCGTGCCGCTCACGCCCGGACGCTCACTTGCAGTCGACAAGCGCGCCCACGTTTATGGCACACCGATCTGGATCGACGCCGATCTGCCGATCGAAAGTGAAAAACCCGAAACCAAGTTCCGCCATCTTTTGTTTGCGCAAGATACCGGCTCTGCGATCGTCGGTCCGGCGCGCGCCGACATTTATTTCGGACACGGCGAGGAGATCAGCCACATCGCAGGCCGCATCAAGCAGCATGGGCAATTCGTCATGCTGGTGCCGCAGAGTGTGGCTGTGACGGGCACCCCTGTGGCGTCTACTTGGGACGTTCCGCTGCCCAGGCCGCGACCGGCGTTGATCGTTACAGCAGCCGCGCGAACGACCACCGCGACTCTGCCGCGCGGGCCGGCGCCGTTGCCCAAACCACGCCCCTAATACGATGAATTCCGGCGACGGCAAGCGGCGTCGCGTTCTTTCTCCGGAAGAACGGGTGCTGTGGACGACCGTGACCAATTCGGTTGCACCGCTGCGCGAACCCTCGGCGACTGACGAAGATGATCCGACCGAGATGGCGGTACCGTCGCGGCCGGCACCGGCACCGGCTCCCGCGAAGTCCGCGCGAAATGCGCCCGCACGGCCGGTGCCAATGGCCTTGCCATCCCTTGCGCCCCTTGCACCCCTTGCACCCCTGGGCCGCCGAATGAAACAACGGGTCGCGCGCGGCAAGGAAGCGATCGATGGCCGCCTCGATTTGCATGGCCTAACGCAAAGCGAAGCGCACGCGGCGCTGTTACGCTTCCTGCGCACCGCAAGCGCACGCGGCGCGCGCCTCGTGCTGGTCATCACCGGCAAAGGCGCACGGGCGAGCGACGGCGAGCGCGGCGTGCTCAAGCGGCATGTGCCGCAATGGCTCGGCCTTCCCGAGTTTCGCGCCTTTGTGGTTGGCTTTGAGGGCGCGCATATTGCCCACGGGGGCGAGGGCGCGCTTTACGTGCGGGTACGGCGGGCTAAAGGATAAACCGGCTCAAATCCGCATTCTTGGCGAGGTCGCCGATGTGCTTCTCGACATAGGCAGCGTCAATTCTCACAGTTTCGCCGGAGCGATCCGGTGCCGCAAATGAAACCTCGTCGAGCACCCGTTCCATCACCGTCTGCAAGCGTCGGGCGCCGATGTTCTCGATCGATGAATTCACCGCCACCGCAATGTCGGCGATGGCGTCGATCGCATCTTCGGTGAATTCGAGTGTGACGCCTTCGGTGCCCATCAGCGCCACATATTGCTTGATCAGCGAGGCTTCCGGCTCGGTCAGGATACGCCGCAAATCATCGCGCGTGAGTGCCTTGAGCTCGACGCGGATCGGCAAACGGCCCTGCAACTCAGGCAGCAGATCCGACGGCTTTGAAATATGAAATGCACCTGAGGCAACAAACAGAATGTGGTCTGTCTTCACCGGCCCATGTTTGGTGTTGACGGTCGTGCCCTCGATCAGCGGCAACAGATCGCGCTGCACGCCCTCGCGCGACACGTCGGCGCCGCGCAGGCCGTCGCGCCCGGCGATCTTGTCGATTTCGTCGAGAAAAACGATCCCGTTCTGCTCAACTGCTCTGATCGATTCCTGCACGAGCTGCTCATTGTCGAGCAGCTTGTCGGATTCTTCATTGATGAGGATATTGTGCGATTCTTCGACCGTGACTCGCCGGGTCTTTGTTCGGCCACCGCCGAGTTTGCCGAAAATGTCTCCGATATTGATCGCGCCCATCTGTGCGCCGGGCATGCCGGGGATTTCGAATATCGGCATGCCGCCGCCGCCAGCCTGCACCTCGATCTCGATCTCCTTGTCGTTAAGTTCGCCATCTCGTAATTTTTTGCGAAAGCTTTCGCGCGTCGCCGGGCTTGCACCGGGTCCCACGAGAGCGTTGAGCACGCGCTCTTCGGCTGACTGTTCGGCGCGCGCCTGCACATCCTTGCGTTTTTTCTCGCGAACCAGGGCAATGCCGATCTCGACCAGGTCGCGCACGATCTGTTCGACGTCGCGGCCGACATAGCCGACTTCGGTAAACTTGGTCGCTTCGACTTTGAGAAAGGGCGCGCTGGCAAGCTTGGCCAGACGCCGGGATATCTCGGTTTTGCCGACGCCGGTAGGGCCAATCATCAGGATGTTTTTCGGCAGCACTTCCTCGCGCAATTTGTCGTCGAGCTGCAATCGGCGCCAGCGATTGCGAAGCGCGATCGCGACCGCGCGCTTGGCGTCCCCTTGGCCGACGATGAAGCGGTCGAGTTCTGAAACGATTTCACGGGGGGAGAAGTCGGTCATGAATTCCTGCTTCCTCATCATTCCGGGACGGCGCCAAACGCTGGACCCGGAATCCAGATACGATTCTGTGCCTGGCTCTGGGGTTCGGGTTGGCGCCTTCGGCGCGCCCCGGAATGACAGCTATCCTTTCAAACTTTCAATCGTCACGTTGCGGTTGGTGTAGACGCAAATCTCAGCGGCGATATCGAGCGACTTGCGTACAATGGTCTCCGCATCGAGCGAACCGTCGAGCAGCGCACGCGCTGAGGCGAGCGCATAGTTGCCGCCCGAGCCGATGCCTATGACGCCGTTTTCAGGCTCGAGCACGTCGCCGGTGCCGGTGAGCACCAGCGAGACGTTGGCGTCGGCGACGATCATCATCGCTTCGAGGCGGCGCAGATAACGATCGGTGCGCCAGTCCTTGGCAAGCTCGACAGCGGCGCGGGTAAGTTGGCCCGGATACTGCTCGAGCTTTCCTTCAAGCCGCTCGAACAGGGTAAATGCGTCGGCGGTGGCGCCGGCAAAGCCGCCAATCACGTCGCCTTTTCCGAGGCGGCGCACCTTCTTGGCGTTGGATTTGACGATGGTCTGGCCAATCGTCACCTGGCCGTCGCCGCCGATAACCACGTTGCCGCCCTTGCGGACAGTGAGGATGGTGGTGCCGTGCCAGGAGGGTAGTTCGTTGGATGACATACGCTAAAAGCCCCGCGACCAGCGTCATCTAGGCACGCCGATGCGCGTTTGCAAACCATTCGCAACGGCTGTGGCGAATCCGGCAAACCCCTGATAAAAGTCGCGCGAATAAAGGATATTTGCCATGCGCAAGGGCGCCGTAAAGCGCAAGACCAAGGAAACCGAGGTCGAGGTCGAAGTGGATCTCGATGGGACGGGCCGTGCTTCGGTCGCGACCGGTATCGGCTTTCTCGACCACATGCTCGATTTGCTTGCCCGCCATTCGCGCATCGACGTTTCGGTCAGAGCCAAGGGCGATTTGCATATCGACCATCACCACACGACCGAGGATGTCGGCATCGCGCTTGGGCAGGCAGTGAAGCAGGCGCTCGGCGACATGAAGGGCATCACGCGTTACGCCGACGTACATGTGCCGATGGATGAGGCGCTCACGCGCGTTGCTATCGACATTTCCGGCCGACCTTTTCTGGTGTTCAAGGCTGAATTCGTGCGCGACAAGGTTGGCGAATTCGACACCGAACTGGTGCAGGAGTGGTTTCAGGCCTTTGCCGTGAATGCCGGCATTACGCTGCATGCCGAGACTTTATACGGCAGCAATGATCACCATATTGCAGAGTCGTGCTTTAAAGGTTTGGCACGCGCTTTGCGCGCGGCTGTGGCGATCGACCCGCGTGCCAAGGACGAAGTCCCGTCCACGAAGGGTTCGCTTGGCGGGTGAGTGTCATCGCGGGGCTTGCCCCGGCGATCCCGATCAGGGACGCAAAGCTTTGCCTTCCTAAGCGAGATGGCCGGGACAAGCCGGCCATGACAAGTGTGAGTTTGAGGAATTGAACATGCCCACTTTCACCGTGCATGCGCCGCCGCCACGTCAGGGCGAGATATCGAGCGCTCCTGAGCGCTTCGTTTTCGTGCGCGACGGATTTCATACTTGGGCCTTTGTGCTGGCGCCGCTCTGGTTATTGCTGCACCGGTTGTGGCTGGCATTTGTAATCTATGTGGTCGGCTATGGCCTACTGGCTGTAGGGCTTGCTCTGCTGCGCGCTCCGTCCAGCGCGCAATTGCTGGTCGCGGTGCTAATCGCCTTGTTGATAGGTTTCGAAGCGTCCAGCATCTGGCGCTGGACCTTAACGCGCCGCGGCTGGAGCACGCTCGGATTCGTCGTGGGCGATGACGCTGAAACAGCCGAGCGGCGATTTTATGCCGAGTGGAGCAAGCGCGTGGCAGATGCACCGGCTCCGCAGGCTTCGACCGAATCAAAATATTCAACGCCGGTTCGGCGCGACCCACCCTCGTCATCGGACGTCATCGGTCTATTTCCCGAGCCGGGAGGACAACGGTGAGCGTTGCCATCGTCGATTATGGCTCTGGAAATTTGCATTCAGCGGCCAAGGCGTTCGAACGCGCGGCGCGGGAAAGCAAACACGAGCAGCCAATCGTTGTCACCAGCGACCCCGAAACAGTCGCGCGCGCGGATCGCGTCGTGCTGCCCGGCGTTGGTGCCTTTGCCGATTGCCGGCGTGGCCTCGACGAAATTCCCGGCATGATCGATGCGCTCGAACAGAGCGTTCGGAAGAACGGCCGGCCATTTTTTGGAATCTGCGTTGGCATGCAATTGATGGCGGAGCGTGGGCGCGAATATCGCGTGACGCCGGGCCTCGGATGGATCGCCGGTGAAGTCGATCGCATCACTCCATCGGACCCGGATTTGAAAATTCCGCACATGGGCTGGAACACGCTCAACACGCTGAAGCCGCATCCGCTTCTCGATGGCGTTGCCGTCGGTGTAAACGGCCTGCATGCTTATTTTGTACACTCGTTCGAACTCAAAACGGCGCAACGGAACGATCTGGTGGCGCAGGCCGACTATGGCGGCCCGCTCACGGCAATCGTCGGCCGCGAGAACATGGTCGGCACGCAGTTTCATCCGGAGAAGAGCCAGAGGTTAGGTCTCGCGTTGATTGCGAACTTTTTGAAGTGGGCGCCGTGATCCTCTTTCCTGCCATCGACCTGAAGGAAGGGCTTGCCGTGCGGTTGGAGCAGGGCGATATGGCGCGTGCGACCGTCTTCCATCGAGACCCGGCGACACAGGCGCGAGCTTTCGAACAACAAGGATTTGAATATCTGCACATTGTCGATCTCGACGGTGCTTTCGCCGGCAAGCCGGTGAACGCGGCGGCTGTCGACCGAATTCTTGAAACAGTGGGCATCCCAGTGCAGCTCGGCGGCGGCGTGCGCGACACAGCGACTGTGGAGGCTTGGCTTGAAAAGGGCGTTACGCGAGTCATCATCGGCACAGCGGCGGTGCGCGATCCGCCCTTTGTGAAACAGGCGGCGCGTGATTTTCCCGGCCGCGTCGCAGTGGGGCTTGATGCGCGCGACGGCAAGGTCGCGGTCGGAGGTTGGGCGGAAAACTCGGAACTGTCAGCACTCGAGATCGCGCAGCGTTTCGAGGATGCCGGTGTCGCGGCAATTGTCTATACCGACATTGCGCGCGACGGTATGCTGCAGGGGCTCAACCTCGATGCGACCATTACGCTTGCCGAGGCGATTTCGATTCCAGTGATTGCATCGGGCGGGCTTGCCTCGATTGCGGATATCAAGGCGCTGCTGGAGCCGCGCTCTCAAAAGCTTGCAGGCGTCATAGCTGGCCGTGCGCTCTACGATGGGCGGCTGGATGCGACAGAAGCACTCAAGCTGATCCGTGCCGCGAGGACAGCCGCTTAATGTTCAAGGTCCGTGTCATTCCCTGCCTCGACGTAAAAGACGGCCGCGTCGTCAAGGGCGTCAACTTCGTCAATTTGCGCGATGCCGGCGATCCGGTGGAGGCGGCGATCGCTTACGACGCGGCGAGCGCGGACGAACTTTGCTTCCTCGACATCACCGCCAGCCACGAAAACCGCGATACGATCTACGATGTGGTGACGCGCACTGCCGAGGCCTGTTTTATGCCTCTGACCGTCGGCGGCGGTGTGCGCACCGTCGACGACATTCGCAGGCTGCTCACCTGCGGCGCCGACAAAGTCTCGATCAATACTGCCGCGGTCGCACGCCGGGATTTCGTCAAGGAGGCCGCCGAGAAATTCGGCGATCAATGCATCGTTGTGGCGATCGATGCCAAAAAAGTATCGAAGCCGGGTGAAAAAGATCGCTGGGAGATTTTCACCCATGGTGGGCGCAATCCGACCGGCCTCGATGCCATCAGCTATGCTAAGGAAGTCGTTGGGTTCGGAGCGGGTGAGATCCTCCTGACGTCGATGGATCGCGATGGGACTAAGAAGGGCTACGATATTCCGCTTACCCGGGCGATTGCAGATGCGATCACTGTGCCTGTGATTGCCTCAGGAGGCGTCGGCTCGCTCGAACATATGGTCGCGGGCATTCGCGAGGGTCATGCCACCGCCGTGCTGGCCGCTTCGATATTTCACTTTGGCGATCACAGCGTGCGTGAAGCCAAGGCTTATATGGCGAAAGCGGGTTTGGCCGTACGGCTCGATCCCTAGCCGCAACAATGCTATTGAGCGGCTTGAAGAGGCTTTCATGAGCAAGTTTACGCTGGCCGATCTGGAAAAGCGGGTTCACGAGCGCGCCAAAGCGAGCGCATCGGAATCGTATACGCGCGCACTCATCGATAAAGGTGTTGCTCATTGCGCCAAGAAGCTTGGCGAAGAAGCCATTGAGACAGGCCTGGCTGCCGTGCAAGAAGACAAGGGTCGGCTTATCGCGGAAGCGGCGGATCTTCTCTATCATCTGCTGGTGCTGCTCGAGGCGCGTGGCATCGCACTGTCGGAAGTCGAAATGGCGCTTGAAAAACGTACAGCGCAATCCGGCCACGAGGAGAAAGCCTCGCGGCCTCGCAGTTGACGTTGATGATGGAACAGCGCACCGAAGAAAACCTTTCCCCTTATCGCACCTTCTCGCGTGCCGAATGGGCCATGTTGCGCGAGGATACGCCTATGACGCTGACCTCCGAGGAGGTTACGCGTCTGCGCTCGCTGCACGACCGGCTCGACATGGCGGAGGTCGAAGAGATTTATCTGCCGCTGTCACGGCTGCTGTCGATGTATGTGGCGGCAACCCAGCGGCTGTTTCGCGCGCAGGAGCGATTCCTCGGCACCACCGACGTGAAGATGCCCTACATCATCGGCGTCGCCGGTTCGGTTGCGGTCGGCAAATCGACGACTGCGCGCGTATTGCAGGCGCTGTTGGCGCGTTGGCCAAATGTGCCGCAAGTCGACCTCATCACCACTGATGGTTTTCTGTATCCGAACGCGGTCCTTGAACGCGAAGGCCTGATGGAAAAAAAAGGCTTTCCCGAAAGCTACGATTTGCCAGCGCTGTTGCGTTTTCTTTCGGATGTGAAAGCCGGCCGCCGTCCGGCTCGGGCGCCGATCTACTCGCATCTCATCTACGATGTGATGCCGAACCAATCGATCGAGGTCGACCGGCCGGACATTCTCATCGTCGAAGGCTTGAACGTTTTGCAGACCGGTCGTCTGCCGAAAGACGGCAAGGCGATTCCGTTTGTCTCCGATTTTTTCGATTTCTCGGTTTATCTCGATGCCGATGAAGACGTGCTCAAGGCCTGGTACGTGGATCGTTTCTTGACGTTACGCGGCACCGCCTTCCGCGACCCAAAATCGTATTTTCATCGTTATTCGAATTTGTCGGACGAGGCAGCGACGGAAACGGCCGCATCGATCTGGTCGCGGATCAATCTCGTTAACTTGCACGAAAATATTTTGCCGACACGGCAGCGGGCCGATCTCATATTGAAGAAAAGCGAAAGCCACCTTGTCGAGAACGTTTCGCTCCGGCGGCTGTAGTCACGCTGCCCAGCGGCTCAAATCGAAATGCTCAAAGTAGCGTTTCTTGATTGCCGACACAGGCAGCACGATGAGAACGTCGGTTGTGCCGAACTCGTGATCAACGACGGCGCCATCGCCGATATAGGCGCCGAGTCGCAAATACCCTTTGATCAAGGGCGGTAGCGCGCGAAGTGCTTCCTTGGGGTCGATTGCTTCCTTCGACATGCGATTCATTTCAACGTAACGCCCGGGCAACGCGCGCGCACGCCATTGTTCCGGCGCGAGCGCGTAGTGATGCAAGAACGAGAGCGGCAGCGCGAGCCGCTTGGGATCGGTGCCATCGAGGCTCGCGCACCCAAACATCACATCGCAACCGTTCTGCAAATTGTATGCGTGGATGCCATGCCACAGAAGCTCGACGGTGCGCTTGCTGCGATAAGGCGCGAGCACGCAGGATCGCCCAAGTTCGAGGAATTGAAAATCGCTGTGACTCGCGATGAGCGCGCCGATGTCAAATTCGGCGGCGGTATAGAAACTGCCGAACTCTTCAGCCAATGATTGTCGGAGCAGCCGATAAGTGCCGACGACGGTCGGCCGGTTCAGCGCGCCGCGGTCGCGAGATGCATGATCCAGCACCAACAGGTGATCGCAGATCGTGTCATAGCCGTCGATATCGCGGCGCGCGAAAAGCCGTGCGGGGTTCGGTATAGCCGTACCCTCTTGGTAGAAAACGCGATAGCGCAGTTTTTGCGCCTGACGCACCTCGGCTGCCGTTTGCGCCAGCCGGACTTCCAGCGAACCGAGACGGCCGAGGCTCTGCGAAGGCCGGTGAGTGCGCGCCGCCCAGGCTTGTAAACCACCATATGCCTGAATGGACGAGATGATGCCGGGAATGCCAGGCCCCGCGGGCGCTGGGCGAAAACGCTCGAACAGGCTGCGCCGGGATTGGATGCTGGCACTTGCGGGCATTTGGTCCTCTTCGGCGTGAACCAGTTGCGATGACGCGAGGGGTTCCAGGTAGTCGAATCAGGAATCGATTGTCGGCAGTCCCCTACACCACGGACCGACCACGGAATTATGACAATGTGAGGAAACCCGCGTCAGGCCGCAAGCGGGTTGGATATCAGTTCCGAAGTGGCGTCCAATACTTCACGCAACCGTTCGCGGTCGAGCGGCTTCACCATGAGCCCGTCCAGGCCTGCGTCGAGCGCAGCCTCGCGGTCTTCTGATTGGGCATTAGCGGTGAGCGCGAGCATACGCGTGCGTTTATCGCCGGCTTGCGTTTCCGCCGCGCGGATACAGCGCGCGGCTTCCAGGCCATCCATGCCCGGCATTTGCATATCCATCAGCACCAAGTCGTAAGGAGAACCTGCAGCGCGTGCCGCTAGCCAGGAGTCCACAGCGTCTTCACCATTGATTGCAATTGTGGGGCGATGTCCGAGACGTGTGAGCAACGCGCGCGCAAGCAGCGCATTGATTTCGTTATCCTCTGCCACCAGGATCGAAAGCCCCTTGCTGCCGGTGACGGGTGTTTCTGCCGATTCATCTGCGATCTCAGCTGGCGCGTGCTCGAAGGTGTCCGCAGTTACGAGCCGCGCGGCAAGCGAAGCGGCCCGGACTGGTTTGACCAGATAGCCGGTGAATCCGGCAGCCTTCAGCGCCGGCAATTCGTGCCGTTCGGTGGGGCCGATCAGCACGACGCGTTTTGGCACGCCGAGTTTGGTGAGATCGCCGCTCGCAATCATGTTTGACGCGAGCGGATAGTCGACCAGCAGCGCTTCCCATGGCCGTTCGGGGAGCAATGCCAGGGCAATTCGCTCGTCGATCGCGGTGCAGGTCTTGGCACCCCAACGGCCGATCCGCCGGGCCAGTAACGAGGCCTCGATTTCTGCGGCTGCAACGATCATCACGGCTGCGGAATTGAGATCGGGCGAAATGAAATTCGCTTCCTGCGTGTCCAGCGTCGGGGGCAACGGCACCTCGACGCTGAAAGTCGAACCGACGCCCTCTTGGCTCGTCACGGCAATACGCCCGTCCATCCGTTCG
>WNFM01283842.1_pt2 | contig 24783 bp, 26 predicted proteins | sample 5400271 | NCBI WGS metagenome assembly WNFM01 (sample SAMN13153352, study PRJNA577476) | soil metagenome | isolation source: 60 cm saprolite on Douglas fir-dominated hillslope | place: USA:California | collected 2013-09-17 | reverse complement strand
CCCGGTTGCGTCGGCGCGTATCGTCGCCTGCGGGTCCATATATACGGCGGTGGCGTTGTGCTCCGGTCCTTTACCCTGCCAGTTGCCGCCGACCAGCACCGTGCCACCGCCGGCCTCACCGGAAGCGTCGATGATGCTGCCGCTCATCAGGCCGACCTTCTGGCCGAGCACGGTCACCGTGCCGCCTTTGACGCCGGGCGCAATTGCCGAGGTATCGATCGTGCCGGTCACGTAGGTCTCGCCGTTTGCACCACCGTCGAGGAACACCCGGCCTTCGCGCTCGACGATGGAACGGGCTTCGACACTGCCGCCCGCCTTGAGCACCATGCCGGGCAACGCGCTCGCCGACGCGACGCGCATCAGCACGAGCCCGCCTTCGGCCTGGATCGCACCGCTGTTTTCCGCCAGCGCACCGAGTGCCGCCGCGTCCACGCTCACGCCCAGCAATCCGCTGCCGCTGATATCGAGCGTCATGCGCTCACCCGCCGCGAGCGCCACCGTTCCCTGCGGCGCGCTAATGGTGCCGTCGTTTCTGACCACCTTGCCGAGCAGGGCCACATAACCCTCCGGCGCGGCGTGGATCGATGATAACGCCCAGCCATGAAATCGTCGTTGCCGAGCGAAAGCGCTGACGCGACGATACCGCCCACGTCGACACGCGCGCCGCGCCCGAAGATGACACCGTTCGGGTTGATCAGGAACACCTGCCCGTTGGCCGACAACTGCCCCAAGATCTGCGAGGGATCGGCGCCGAGCACACGGTTGAGTGCGACGGCCTGCGCGGAAGGCTGCGCGAAAGTCACCTTTGCGCTGGAACCGATATTGAATGTATTCCAGTTGGCGACCATGCGATCGCTGCCCTGGGTCACGCGCATGCTATTAGCGGACTGCGCAATGCTGCCTGCTCCCGCGACGATGCTGCCGTTGGTGGGTAGCGCGTTGGGGTCGAGGGCTCGTGCAGGCGGTACGGCCAACGTCAATGGCAATGCCAACAGCAAGACGCGGCCGAACGAGGAGGCGGGCACCTTTGGCGCCCACATTTCCGCAATGATCTTGCTGAGGCGTTTTGGCTCAACAGCTGGCACATTCTGGCGCTCGCGTGCGACATCGCGGCGACGCTTCCGGCGCCCGTGCATTGATTCCGGCGTCTTGTCTGAGGACCCAAACTCCCCGATGCCATCTTGATCTATTTTTATAAACATGGGAGCGCCCACCTTCTTTCGGATGTGATGTGATCGTGAGCGGATGTTCCGCTTCCAGCACATTCCGCAGCCATCGTCCGATGGATGATTCTTGGTAAACCGGCGGACGACCAAACAAGGGGATTGAACGAACCTGCACCGACCGATTAGGTTTAACTCCATTGCGAAACGCGTCACACATGCCTACTTGATTGTTGGCCTGGCTGTCAGTACTCCAAATAATTCATTCAATGGTTGATTGCCTTATCCTGGTCCAACTCGCTAACGTTGCCTTCTCCGGACGCTTGCGCGACGAAACGTGAGGACAAGAGTTGAGCCATGGATTTGATCGTTCTTCTCTGGATTTGGAGTGCGCATCAAACAGCCGGCGGCACGCCGGTCGTCCCTCTGCAACTGCATCTACAAGCCACCACCTCGAACATGACGGTTGACGATCCCGTTTCGTCCCGAGGTCGGTATCTCGTCACAAAGACCAAAACCTCTGCGCCGCGTGAAGGCAGCCGACCAGGGGATTTGCGCTCGAAAATAGCCAAGCCGAAACGGAAACCGGATTTCGGCACAGCACGTGCGAGATACACAGAATGGCACTTGCCCGGCTTCGGGTGTGCCCCATGTGGACAGGTTTGGGATTGCGCTATGTCGACTATCTTCCGCCCGAGCCTGCGGCGACTTCCCAACGCATCCACTTCGTTATCAAATGGAGCGAAGCGGAATGTCATGCTAAAAGTTCGATTGGGCGTTGCATCATCGGAGCAAGCCGATCTTCACTTGCCAAATGATGCGCCGGATAATCTCTTTACCGCTCGATTCGACAAGCCCGCGGAGCGCGGTACGGCACGGTCTTGCCAGGCCACCCCTTCTCCTTCTGCGTAACTTCCAATCACTCACTTCGTTTCGCTTCCCCCGCCTTACACTCTCTGTTATCAGAAGTTGCGCGGTCACTATGGCCCGCACGCGATATCTTTACCAAGGCCAGGGTTCCCTTTCCTGGTCTTCCCCGCAAATTCACCGTTCCGCCAAACAGGCTCGCGCGCTCGCGCATTCCAATAATGCCGAACGACGCATAACTTTCGCTCTCCGTCCGATGTATCCCTCGCCCATTATCCCGTATCGATAGCGTCAACCATCGCTCGTCATATTCCAGACGCACGCTCACCAGCGTTGCTTCTGAGTGCCGCGCGATATTCATGAGTAGTTCTTGAAAGATCCTGAACATGGCGGTGGCCAAATCAGGTTCGACTTCGACCTCCAGGGGAATATTCATGTTCATGCTGCAGTGAATGCCGGTTCGCTCGGAAAACGCCTTCGCGTGGGACACAATCGTCGCGACGAGTCCAAGATGATCCAATTCCCCCGGGCGCAACTCTGTTGCGATTCTGCTCATGCTATCGAACATGGAATCGATCGAATCCGTCATTGACTCACATTCGGAAGTGATAAAGTCGCCGGATTTTTTGTCTTTTGTCGCCAAACTCGACAGGCGACTTTTCAGTAACGTCAATGCGTGTCCGAGATCGTCATGAATCTCGCGGGCAATGCGCGTACGTTCATCTTCGATCATTTTCTGAAGACGAGAGGAAAGTACTTTCAGACGTTGCTCAGCGGATTTCAACACTGCAGCAGAACGCGTCTCGTCTGTAATATCCATACTGGATACGACCATCATCAGATCGCCCCCGACGCGCTCGCTCAGAAGCTCGCCGACGATTCGCCAGAATCGAACCCGACCATCTTCTCCCACGACCCGATGCTCTATGGCAAATGGTCTATCACCATAGATCGCCGACCTTATCGCGGAATCGACGCCAGCCCTGTCTCTCGAATGCACGGAAGACAACCATTTTTCGTACGACAGATCGGCTCCCTCCGGGGTCAACCCGAAAGTCTGAAACAGATCTTCAGACCAAGCTCCTTTTTTCTCGCGAAGGCTCATATGTGGCTCTATAGAATGGCTACGGTTCTGCGTCTCATTTCTCATTACAGAGCTCTAAATGGGTCATCCTCTTAGACACTCGCATGAGAGAGCCGACGGATTCTCCAATCGAAGAGCTATGCAAGAGGCCAAGCACAATATCCGGCAATTACTTTGGATCACGCCCGGTTATCGCTGCGTTGCATAAGGTCGTCGGCAATTCACCCGATGAACGATACCGGGCAGCATTACGACACGTTAAATTGACCAAACTCATATTCGAGTAGAAGAGGACTCTATCGGTAACTCTCCTATTACTTTTTGCGCAAGGTGCGGGGCGCCGTTTGTGGCAAGTTTCTCCCTTCTTGTCATGTGTTACGGTGCAGTTCTGCCCGGGGTCGCCATGCGATCTCCTCCCCGTTTAAGTGATCCAGAGCCGCTCTGCCAATCCGGCGCCAGGAAAGGCGTACCGTAGCGGCGACCCGCCCCTTGCTTTTTTCTTCTCGCATTGCCCGGATACAACCTCGAGAAGGTTAACTTGAATTCCTGTCGCTACACGGCAAACAGCGTATTTCCTCGGAGGCTACAAGTCCTCGCGGATACGCACGATGGCAGACTTGATTTCCCTCAAGGCCGTGCACAAACGGGCCAGACGCAGAATCATGTCTTCCTGTTTTTTGCGTTCCGTAATGTCGCGAATATAATAAGTGAACAATTGTCTCGTTCCCGATCCACAGGATGTGACGCTTACTTCGACCGGGACCTCCGTACCATCCGCGCGCCGCGCCGGCGTTTCCATCCGCTCGCCAAAAACAAACCCTTCTGCGGCAATGCGATTACTCTCGAGACTGTGGCTAAACAGCTCACGCAATCGGGGTGAAACGAATAACTCCGTCATGGAAATGCCAAGCGCCTGTTCGAGGGTATATCCGAATGTCGCTTCCGCCGCGGGATTGAATTCGACGATTCGTCCGTTGTGGTCGGCCGTTACAAAACAGTCCGGTGCTCCTTTTATGACTGCGGCTTTGACCCTCTCGCTTTCCCGCAGACTTGCTTCGACCTGCAGTCGATCGGTGATGTCGTAGGCCATCTCCACCCTGGCCGATCTATCCTCGAACGCAAGATCATGTGAAGTGCTTTCGACATCGATCAGTTCTCCATTTTTTGTTCGATGCCGCATTATTATTTCCACCGCGGCCGATGCCGGCACTGGGTTCGCCCTTTGGCCGGATATCCGATACGCCTCGGACTCCACGCTAATGTCTAATATGCTCATAGAAAGGAATTCCTCTCTGCTAAATCCGTAGCGTTTTGTTGCCATATCGTTGACAGCAAGAAATCGCCAGGTGTTGACGTCGTATACCCACATCGGATGCGGGTATTTCTCGAAAAGCTCGCGGTAACGCCGTTCGCTTTCGCGCAACCGACTTTCGAGCGATGCTCGCTCACGCCTTTCTCGGATACCCTTGATCGCTCTTTCCACGGCGATAGGCAGCCGGACTAAGCTGTGCTTCAAGACGTAGTCATCTGCTCCGTTCTTGATTGCACGGATTGCATATTCTTCTCCCGGCGTTCCAGAGACAAAAATGAACGCGGTATCGGGATTATTTTTGCGAGCAATCTCGAGTGCTTGCATCCCATCAATACGCGGCATGGAAACGTCGGACAGAATTACGATCGGCTTGAACTCATCGAGCGCTCGGCGGTAATCGACGGCGGTTTATACCCGCCGAACATCGTACTCCCTACCCGTACGCCCGAGCTCCATCAATGTGCGGGCTGCGTCCGCCGCCACGCCCTCGACTAACAGTACCTTGAGTTTCTCGCTCATATGCACTTACTGCCGCCATGTCGGTAAAATGCGGTTTTCCTCCGATACGACCCGTCGACTTTTACCAATTGCTATCAAAAGGGATCGCGAAAAAGGAGATGACGGTCCGCTATTCCGACTTCATACCGGTGCAGGACTGTGGAGCCTGCCTGTCGCGCAGGGAGGGAACGCGAGGCCTGGAATGGCCTTGACTGGTATGGTGGCGTCGATTTCGCCATTGTCCGTACGAAACCCGTCATCTCGAAAAAAACCAAAGTATTTCAATCCATGCTCACTCGTTGAGCCATATTTCATCCGCAACTATCGGACCGATCGCAGCCGAGTGTTCTGCGGCGAAAATCATGCCGAGCGCAACGGACGACTCTGCCGATTGATGCCAATGCGTTTGGGAAATATAGAGCGAGTGGCGGAACTCCGCAGTCAGCGGATGCCGGAAACTGGCGTCAGAAACTCCCGTCAGAAATTATCTGACAGCCTGTTCTGACGCCATCTTTAGAGTCATCCGCTAATCGAGCGAGGCGACTCCCTGCTGGATGGCAAACTTGACGAGGCCGGCGAGGTCGTAGATGCGGAGCTTGTCCATCAGGCGGGCGCGGTAAGTTTCCACGGTCTTGGGTGAGAGTGAAAGATCGGAGGCAATATCTTTGATAGTGTGTCCATCGGCGAGCATTTGCAGGACTTGCCGCTCGCGGGAAGTGAGGCGTTCCAGGGGATCTATCGCCGGAAATTTTCCGAGAAACCGATCGATGACATCGTCGCTCAATGGCTTGGAGAGATAGCGCCTGCCGCCATGGACCGTGCGCACGGCATTGACGAGTTCCGTCGCGGCCGATTTTTTTACAACGTAACCCATCGCGCCCGCTTGTAGCGCCCGATAAACATGAATCGGATCCGCGTACATCGACAAGATAATGACTCGGGAATGCGGTCGTCGCTTACAGAGTATGCACGTGGCCTCAGTACCATTCAGTACCGGCATCGCGTGATCCATGAGGATGACATCCGGGCTGTTTTCAATCGCCTTGCTTACCGCCTCACGGCCGTCCTGAACACAGCCGATAACTTTCATATCCGGCTGCGCCTCGATCATATGGCGCAGCCCTTCCGCCACTATGGCGTGATCGTCGGCGATGAGAATCCGGATGGCCATGTCAGCAGGGCATCCGAACAACGATCTTGGTGCCGTGCCCTGGCGCTGCGCGGACATCGAGATTTCCCCCCACCGCATGCGCCCGCTCCTTCATTGTGACCATGCCCAGACCGGGCCAGTGCCGCGCCATGGCAGCTTGAGTCGGGCTAAGTCCAATGCCGTCGTCCGATATAGACAATGTGCATTCATTCCCTTGGTGCTCCAATCCGATCTTCACCTGCATTGCGCGAGCGTGCTTGGCCACATTGTTGAGAGCCTCCTGCACAATGCGAAAAAGTGCAATTTCGACCTCCGGCGCCGGTCTGACCTGCGGCGCATCTCCAGTTATCACCACACTGATGCCGGTGCGTTTCGAAAACTCTTCGGCATACCAGTGAAGCGCCGGCAACAATCCATAGTCGTCCAACATGGGCGGACGCAATTCCGCCATCACGTTTTCGACTGCGTCAGAAGTCGATTGCACGATTGAAATGGAGTCTTCCACCTTTGACCGAAGGTCCTCGTCCACTTTGCCAGACAGTCGGGTCTTCATCAGGTTGAGGTTGATTGCCAGTGCCGTGAGCTTCTGACCCATGCGGTCGTGAAGCTCCCGGGAAAGCTCTTTGCGTTCGGATTCCCGAATCTCAACCAGTCGTCGCGATAGTTCCTGGAGCTGCGTATTGGTTCGAGCTAGGTCGGCGGTGCGTTCTGCGACACGCGTCTCCAGTACGGCTTGTGCCTGTCGCACGCCCTCTTCCGCCCGGATGCGCGCTTGTACTTCTTGCTTTAGCGCCGCATTGGCCTGGGTAAGCTCTGCGGTTTGCGTCTCCAGACGTGTTTTCAGCCTGAGTAGGTCTTGCGCATATTTTTCCAACTGCTCTATAAAGTAAAGCATTGTCAATAGCAACAACATCATGACAAACCCGCCGATGGTCGCGGCGAGCCAGACGGTGTTGATGTACTGTGGATTGACTTTACAGATGCTATCCGGGGCGAAGACGGCCGCCGCCATTCCGGTGTAGTGCATTCCGGATATCGCAATACCCATGACAAGTGCGCTACCGATCTTCTTCCACACGGCGGACAGAATTGTCTCCAGGCGAAATACGAAGGCGCTCCATATAGCGACAGCGGAGCCCGCCATGGCAATACATACCGAAAGACTTATTAGGATCGGCTGATATCGGAGTGGCGGATCCATGCGCATTGCCACCATGCCCATATGGTGCATCGAAAATATTCCGATTCCCATCAGCACGCCGCCAACAATGAGTCGGCGCAAGGTCAATACGTCGCGGCTTAGCCAATAGAACGCGAACAGCGAAGCCAGTATCGCGATCAGCAAAGAGACCAGTGTGATCGGAACGTCATAGGATATCTGCATGGGCAGAAGAAAGGCCAGCATGCCGATGAAATGCGTCGACCAGATGCCGGTTCCCAGGGATATTGCGCCACCGATCAACCAGGATCTTTTGGCAAAGAGCGAATGAGACGCCACTACGCGCGAGGCCAGATCCAGCGCAACGAAGGATGCAAGGATCGAGATGGCAACTGAAACAATGACCAGCCAGGTGTTGTAAGTGCCGATCATGCCCTGCTTCCCTACGTTAGCGGGACAACCGCTGATTGAGCGTTGCGGATGTTTCCGTAACGGTGCGCAGGACTGACAATGACAGCAGAATCTTGAAGACAACGAGATCGTTTTCGATCTGCGTAACGGGAAACGGTAAAAAATAGCATGGTGGATTTCATCCCCATCCCCTTTTCACCCAATGAGCCCTTTAAGACATGCGGATAGTATGCGCGTAGTCCGCACGCCCGGCGGTAAATATTTGGTATATCCAGTTCATTCCAAGGAGCTAGGGTAGGCTTCGCAATTCGTAAAATCCGCGCTCCCCGACTTCAATTTCAACCTCCGGTTGATAGTGATCCATAGTCATCGTCCTGAGTATTCGGGCCAGAGTTACCCTTTGGTCCGCCGTGTCCTCGACCTCACATTCCCAGCACGCACGACAGGCGTGCGGCTTATGACCGGCTAAGCTTTATCTCTCCCCATCTAATCATTTGGCCGAACTATTCACGCGCTCTCAACCATCCTCTTCCACCGAAGCGGCCACCTTTCAAATAAGGCCGGTCACCCTGTCTCTAACCTCCGACTCGCCGATCGGTGTTTTCGAACTGTATAACGGCGGCACTACCACCGCAGTTATCCAGAGCACCCCTTTGCATGGACGCACTCGCTCGACATGGACGTGCTGACGTCCACCCGAGACTTCATAACCATGCCACCTATCGTGTCGTTGAACGCGGATGAGAGGCGGATTGTCCGTGTTGGTCTCCGAATGATGAGGAATCCCCTCATCGAACTTGCCTATCGGGTGCATTTCCGTGAAATGTCGTCGCGGCGAACCGGATTCTTCGTTGCGGTATTTGTCGAAGCGCCCGCCCGGCCCATTCCACGTTGGACCGCCCGTAGTTGCGACGGACAACGCATTGAGCTCGTGCTGACCAACGATGGAAACGCTCACTTGAGGATTTCTGATGTCGAGGTGACAGCCAGGAGCGGTAGCGTAATGCCTACAAACCTTCAGCGGTTCAAGTTTCCGCACAGATCGGGTACCGGAGAGAAACTTGTCATTTCCGCAGTCTCCGACGGTGGACGGCTCGAAACCGAGCTTCTTATTAGCGCCAGTCGTGGTCAAGCGCAATGAAGCCGTTACTAATGCTTTCGCGTCTGTTGCGAAGCGCTGGTTGGCTGCTTGAGTTTCGGACAGCAATGCCTGCCCCCCGTGCGCTCTTTGTCTTAAGCTTTTCATAACTCCTGCTTGTAGTAATAGAAGACCCCCATCCCACCTTCGCGCGTTGATCCGGCCTAGCGCCTGGGACGTGGAATCGACCTAGTCATCGTACTTCGCCTTTGGAAAGCTGGTCAGTTCCGTTAAATAATCCAATAGCCAGATCAGGACCACGGAAGGTCAATCGTTACAAAGAGCAGTTCAAGGCCACGGCGGTGAAGTTAAGCGATCTGCGTGGTGTGTTGATACAGGATGTGGCGGCAGCACTGGACATCCACCCGTTCATGCTGTCGCTGTGGCGAAAACAGGTTCGGGATGGAGTGATCGTGGTCAAACCAGCGAAACTCGACGTTCAGACGGCAGCGGAGCTCAAGCGACTGCGCGCGCTCGAGCGCAAGTTCAAGGTGCTCAAGGAGGAGCACGCGCTGCTAAAAAAAGCCATCCGGTTTGCTTCGGATCGAAAGCGGAAATCTTCGAATTCATCGAGGCAAACCGGGGGCAGCACGAAATCGCGATGATGTGCCGGCTCTATGGGTCACCAGAGCAGGCTACTACGCGTGGCGCGAGCGCGGCTGCAGTGATCGCGAGAAGAACAACGCCCTGCTTGCTCAACAGATCCGCCAGGCCCACCAATCGAGCCGCGGCACCTACGGCAGTCCGCGGATCTATCGGGAATTGCGAAGCCAGGGCTGCCCGGCAAGCGAGAACCGGATCGCGAGGCTCATGCGAAAGCACGGCATTAAGGGCCGGGTGGCAACGATCCGCTACATCAACCCGAAGCTGCGACGCTACTTTGCACTCATTCCCAATCGGCAGCTCGGTCTGGCGCTGGTGGGGCCAGACCAGGTCTGGGTGGGCGACATCACCTATCTGAAAGTCGGGAGCGTCTACCGCTACCTGGCGGTGGTCATGAACAAGTACTCACGCCGGGTGATCGGCCGGGCCTACGGCGAGCGCAAGGACGTGGCGCTCACGTTGAAAGCGCTCAACCGGGCGGTGCGCTACCGCAAGCCCCCCCGCGGGGGCTGATCTTCCACACACGATGAACTGGCGACAGACCTGCCGGATCGCCCGGCCGTTATCCTTGCGGAAGTTGGTGATCGTCTTGAAGTTCGGCATCAGCCGACCGGTCAATCACATCAGCTCGATGTTTCGTTGCGTCTCGTGCTCCAGGCGCCGGCTCGACTGGATCCGGTTTAGATAACCGTAAATATAGATCTTGAGGAGCACCGGGGGTGGTACGCCGGCCGCCCGGTAGCCCCTGTGGGCCAGTGCCCTCAAGGACCATCGCCCGCAGATCCAGCTTCTCGACGAACGCCTCTACAACACGCACCGGATTGGTCCTACGTAGTCCTCGATACATGCCGGCAGCAACATCGCCTGGCTTCGCTCTGCACCTTCGATGAATCGTTTCATCTGCCCACCGCAACCAATCGCTTGATGCGAGCAGTAACGCGAAGCACCTCACGTTCGTGTACTCGAGACCTTCGTTTTTACACAGTCTCGGCCGATTTCAGACGTACGCCGCCGCAAATACCATCGAGGGCCACTTTGTCCCCTGCCCCGATTCCGCGCCGAACCACCGGCCGCCCTGCAGAGACACTTCGGCGCCCTGCTCCTGATACGGGAAAACGTGGTTTTTCGTTTCGATATTTCGACGCGTAAGATCGTCACCCAGTCCCCGGCTCCGAATACCCGGATCTCAGGTCCTTGCCTCTTGCTCGGTGGACTAGCGGTGACAGGTCACTTAATTCTGATATAGCGTCTAATGGCGTGAACCCCGTCGCGTAGGTGTTTAACAAGGCAATGGGTCGGCAACCGTCGATGAGCTGATCCAATTTTGAAAAAAAGCTCGGTGGCCCGAGCCGGAGTGCACGCGCTGGGATAGCTCGTGGTTCAATAAAGTAAAAGCCCCAGAAACGGGGCTTTTCACTTGGTAACGCAAGACGGGCTCTAGAGAGGACATGTTGTCGTTTGCGTATACCAAAGTCAAGCCGGCCAAAATCACGCCAATCCCGGATGCCCGGGCTCAATTCGGGTCGAATTGCTTGGGAGCGTGCCGAACGCGAATGGAAGGGCGCGCTGTCCGCGCTTGATCCACTCCAGAGCCTGGGAGGTCGAGTCCACCTGATCATCGTATTTCCCATTCGGGAAAGTAAGAAGCTCATGTAGATAGGCGTCCGACCAGGGCGCCTGCTTCGGCAGAAAAACCATCCCGTTTTCGATCGTCGCCGTCTGCGCGTGCAGCCGCATGACCTTATCGTGCTCGGGCATGCAGCCCTTTATCGCTTGTATGCCCTCCGCGATGAGTTCTTGAATAAGTTGCGTCCCGGACGCCTTGTCTTCTATAAGGACCACGTTAGCGCCGTAGCCCTGATACTGCATGCGTACCGCGCGTTTTAACTCCGGATAATTGAGCCGCTCGCGCAAGACGTGCAGCAGATAAATGCGGTCCCACAGTATTCCCCATGTCGTACAGACGCTGTAGTCGCTCAGTTCGGTCGCCTTGTTGGCCGTATCCCAGCTTTGAATGATTCGTTCAAACGCCAGGTCCAACGGATACGGGTCGTAGTACCCAAACCATCCGCGCTTCACCATGCCGCCATCCAGCGGAGCCGGAGCCTGCTGATACTGTCCGGCGAAATTGTAGTCGCCCAACGCGCGTCGCATGACGGCCAAGGTTTCGAGGGACTCGCGCTCGGGGTGCAGTGCCTCTCCCCGCTTACGGCGATGATGGATGACTCTATAGGGCGAGTCGATGACATAGGTTTCGTCTTGCTCGGCAATTGCTGGGAAGCGCACGACTTCCCAAGGCTCTTGTTCGGTGACGTGTCCCACCAGGTCGTCCTCATGCAGTCGCTGCATGATTAGGACGATGGCCCCCTTCTGTTTGTCATTAATCCGGCTATAGAGCGTATGGTCGTACCAGTCATTGACCGACCGGCGTTGGGTGTCCGACAAAGCCTGATCGGGTTTGAGTGGATCGTCGATGATGAGCACGTCCGCGCCGCGACCGGTGAGCACCCCGCCCACCGAGGTTGCTAGGCGGAAACCCTGATCGGTGGTCATGAACTCCTGAACCGATTGCTTGTAGGAAGAAAGGCGCGTCGGGAAAAGAGCCTGATACCAAGAACTGGTCATGACGCTGCGGCAGTCAAGCGCCAACTTGTCGGACAAATCCTGGCCGTAGGTCACGGACAAAATCTGCGTGCTCGGATGGCGTCCGAGCCACCATGCCGGCAGCGCGATCGAGGCGGCGATCGATTTGAGGCTGCGCGGCGGGACATTGATGATCAGGCGACGAATTTGACCGCGCCTTACCGCATCGAGTTTCGCCGCCATGAGCTCGATATGCCAGTTGAAAAGAAACGCCGTCTGCGGATTTAGCTGGTAGAAGCAGCGTTCGATAAATGCGCAGAAGTCATGGCGCAGCAGGACGTCGAGTTCGGGTTTACTCAGGTTCATCGCTTGGCACCGCAACACCGCGCATCCGCGAGAGGATGCTGTCCCGTAACTGCTTCTCGGTTTCGTCCAGCGTTTTGACCGCCGCTTCCTCCCCCGGACTGCTTTCCTCGAGGATATGCATGACGCCCAGCGTCTGCTGCCGGGCCCGGGCATCGCCGGAGATGGCCTTATTGATCATTTGCATGACCAGCGCTTCCAATTTGCTGATGGCCTTGCGCTGGCCGTTTTCGTTGGCGATGACCTTGTCCATTAGTGCGTGTTCGAGGACGGTGGCGAAATTTCGCGCGCCTTTTGGGCGCCCCCGCGGATTGCCGGACTGGCCTTTCCTGAACTGGCTGTGTTTCGGGGGATTGCGATAGCCTATCGGGTGCCCACCCGTTTTGGCCTTGTCGGACTTAGTTGCCACTCGCGTCTGCCTGGCCAATCGACTCGTCGAATAGATGACCCGTCAGCGCGTGCCGCGCCTTCTGTCCGCTAAACGTTTGCCAGCGGCGGATGGCGATATCGACATAGAGCGGATCGAGTTCGAGTCCATGACAATGGCGGCCTACCCGCTCGGCGGCCAGTAGCGTGGTCCCACTGCCGATAAATGCATCGAGCACGATGTCCCCACGCGCCGAGCTGTCCAGGATCGCATCGGCCACCAGCGCCACCGGCTTGACCGTGGGGTGCAGCGCCAGCAGATTTCCCTCTTCGGTCGACCGGGCGAAGGCGCCCACGCTGGGGTAATGCCAAACGTTGGTGCGATTTCGTCCGTATTGGCCGAGCTGCACGTTGTTCTGGTGGCTCTCAGTGCCCTGCTTGAACACGAATACCAGTTCATGTTGGCTGCGATAGAAGGAACCCATGCCGGCGTTGTCCTTGGCCCAGACGCACAGATTCTTCAGTTCCGAGTACACCGTTCGGCCAGCGGCCAGAATCTCGCTTAGGTGCCGCCAGTCGATGAATACGTAGTGCAGGGCGCCGCTGTGACTGTGGCGCACGAGAAGCCGGAAGGCTTGGGTCAAAAAAGCAATGAATTCGGCCTCCGACATTTCGCCCGACGCCATGGCGAAGTCTCGGTGGTGAATCGCGCCCAAGCCGGTCGCGTGGCCGTCGATGGGAACGTTGTATGGTGGATCGATGAACACCATGCGGGCTTTTTTCCTGCCCATCAAGGCCTGGAACGCGACCGCCTCCAGGGCGCTTCCACAGTAGAGCCGATGCGGCCCCAATATCCATAGATCGCCGGGCCGGGACACGGCCTTGCCAGTCGTGGGCTCGATGGCATCGGCCGGATCATTCGCCGTGGCGTTAGTCGTTGCCAAGTTCTCGATCATCAAATCGATCTCGCCCATCTCGAATCCAGTCACCTCGAGGCTAAAATTCAATTCGACTTCGGACAGTGCCTTCAGGTGTTCGCCTAAGAGTTGCTCGTCCCAGGAAGCATTCAGGGTCAGTTGATTGTCGGCGATGAGAAACGCTCGCGCCTGCGCCTCGCTCAGATGCTCCAGGGCAATCGTGGGGATTTCCTCTAATCCCAATTCCCTGCAGGCAAGGAGCCTTCCGTGACCTGCAATGACTTTAGCGTCCTTGTCGATGAGGACCGGGACGTTGAAACCAAAGGCCTCGATGCTGCGCGCGATCTGACGAACCTGCTTGCGGCTGTGGGCGCGCGGATTCTTGGGGTCGAGTTTGAGATCGCCAATCGGTCGGTAGGCAATGGCAATCCTCTCCGACGACGCCTTACGATCGGGTTTTACTTCCCTGCCCGCTTCACTCAGCATTTCTGTATCTCCTTTTGTACGTGTTTCTACGTTTATTAACGCGGAATTACTTCCTGCCGGCTTTGATATCGGGTGCCTCCTCTGCCCACGCAACCAGCTCCAGCATCAGGCGGGTGACCGGCAGCAACGTGCGAATTGCGTCGCCGGGATACTTTTCTTGCCCATCGCCGAAAGGGAGCCGCTTGCCGCGCGGGCTCCCTGGGCAAATCTCAATCTCCCCTGGTTTATCCGAATAGCGATCGTAAAGCCGCATGAAGATCTCCTTGGTCAAACGCGACGGCACCGCCCCGCGACTTTTAACCCACGCCGCTTCCCGGACCGCCTCCGGCTGCTCCCGGACCGCTTCGCGGCAGATGTGACGCACCTCTCTGCGCTTCTTTAGCAATAGGTCGCTGATCTCCTTGGGACGAAACCCGCGGCGCAGCGCAAATAACGCCACCCCCGCTTCCGCCAAATGATCGAAGCGGTAGTACACCGGCTGGCCCCGACCGCCACCCAGTTCGTGTTCGGTGAACGGCACCCCGAGCTGGCGCAGGTAATTGAGCGCGTCGAGCGTCTGCTGGGTGGGCGGCTCACCGCGGGACAAGACCCAGGCGGCCTGTCCATGGGTAAGACTTAAGGATGGGATCAAAGTAGGGATTGTAGAATGTAGAGAATAGACGTAGGTTTACTTATTACATTGTCACCCACTCATTGTCAAATGGTTCAATTACGCGTCGATTGCGAAATTCACGCAATCATTGGCTGCCAATCTACGCCTCGGTCTTCCCGACAATCTCTAGAGCGTCGTTAACCTCGATTCCGAGATATCTGACGGTACGTTTGAGCTTCGTGTATCCGAGACGGGGTTAAACGGCACAAAAGTTCTTGATACGGCGATATATCAACGTGACTTTGGATTGCTCCGAACTCCTTACTTGTCTTGCCTTATGCGTTCACTCCAGTCCACACGTCAGGGTATGCGGCCGTGACGCCGGCTTTGTGCTCCTCGCTCATTCCAGCCTCAAGAGTGTCAAGCCATTCCAACAACGCGTCCCAATTGTTCAGGCTGAACACTTTTACCCCATAGCGATTATGGAGATTGACGGTCGGTTTACCGACAAGGTCGGCCATGAATTTGTCAATAACGATGGCGTCGCAGTACGGCGAATAGAGTGAGATGTGCTTGATGTCTTCGAAGACGCCACTCAAGCGCTTGCGCGCATCTTCTCGGTTCGAGAACGCGCCGAGATGTGCGAAGAGAGCAGCTCACTCGGCACCTCAGCAAAATGCTGCGATTGGAAGAACTCTATGCAGCGCCGGACCCGCTCTAGGAATGGTTGCTCCTGTGGGAGCCAATGCATCATGTGCTCGATGACCTTTGCAACCATTGGCGAGTTCATCGCGGCGCTAAAATCACCCTTTGCGTAGCGCTCGCGCATGGTCAGATAAGTGTCCAAGTATTGCCGGGCGGAATCGTGAATCTCCAGGGCCACGGCTTCGTCGAAGGTCTGAGTTGAGGCCTGCCACTGGTCGAGCACATTAACCAGTTCGTCCACCGCCTCTTTCTTCAGTTGACGCTTCAACTCAATGTCGCGCCTGTAGCCGCCGACGTCGATGCGGAAGTAGTCGTCCCACTCGTCTAGGTCGCCCTGAATGGCGTCCCGATCTTCGAACATGTACTCGGGCGGCTGCCCCGTCAGGAATGCCCTCCAGGCCTTTAGCAACTGCGTGCGATCTACGTTGTAGTCCTTCTCGAACTCTGCGCCGCGCGACGTGGTTTTGATGAACTCCATCAGTTCATCCTTGGTCATGCCCTCGTGGCCTCGCCATTGGTGGGTTTCGTCTTCATGTACCGAAGAATATGGCGCAAGGAGCAACTGCAGGTGACACATTCTCTTCACGCGCTCGACGGCGGCTTTGAAGCGCGGGTCCTTTCCGCGCAACGCGCCAGAGAAAAAGAACTGGTCGAGATAAATAACCTTCTTGCGAATCGCAGGCAGCCACACCTCGGACTGATATTGGCAGTGCTTACAGCCTCGAAGGACACATTCGTGCACAGAGACGTTGCCGAAGCTGTCTTTCGCGCCGCACCCAGGGCAATCGCCAATCACTTTAGTTACCAACATTGTTTCCACTACGAGAAATGTTGATTTTCACTCCAAATTGACCCAGTTTTTATATCGGGCAAACCCACTCATTTACTGATACTCCACCGTGTATCCCAGCGGTTGGTATCCTCCAGTGCGGATCACTTGCTGTCGAACATCCGGGGCCGTCGCGCGTGGGAATCAACACATCCTATCAATTTGTTTGGGCAAACCCGCAAAAAGGGGTGAAATTGTTTGTGCAAACTATCGGAGAGGAACCCGCGGTTAGTAAGTGGTATATTCGCTAGCGTATCGTCATCCGTTTTCGGACGTTGTCCGTCACAACAAGAACAAGTTTTAGAGCGAGTTCCGCGTGGCTCTTCTCAACACTTCTTGCCTCACGGCGCTGATTACCGGGATGAATGATGTTGCGATAGACCCGAGCCCAATCCATCAGGAATAGTTCGTCTTCTGCGACCAAGCCTAGTTCTTTAGAGCGTCGTAAAACTCCTGACAGATTTTCGCCGTCATATCGGATGTCCGGCACAACCCCTTCTCTCTTTATCGAATTCCGACGTTGAAACGCCTCGAGTTGCCATAACAGAAGGCCTTCAATGATCCCGCCACAGAGGAGTACGCAGCTTTTCCAGGCCTTGACCCGCATTAATCCATGCGCCTCGTGCCAATCTTGCTCAAGAATTATCTGAAGCTGCAAATCATCTGCCATGAATGCGACATCAATTTTCTGATCGTTTTCTTCATGACTATCTGAGCGGTTAAAACCTTTTGTTAAAACATCAAATAGACCACCTGACTGTGATTTCAACGAATAGGTCGAGCGATCGAGTTCAGAGACGGGTAAATTTCGATCGTAACGCTTCATTACCTCCGTATGGATATATGCAGTCCAGTTTTCGATTTTCTTGAGCTCAATGACTTCATTCTCGACACTCACAAAGAATTCTTTCTCATTCCATCCTCCTAGCCGGGATGCAAATGATCCATAGGCACGGGCGAGAATTAGACGGAGCTCCGTCAACTCAGAAGGCGTCAAATCCGGACTCCAATTCTTCAGATCGCTACTTGTAAATGTTTCGATCTCCCTGTTCTTCTCATAAGCTCCTCTAATAACAAGCAGATACTTCTGAATCAAGGTCTCTAAAGCCGGTCCGCTGGAAGTCAAGAAGATTCCAACCAAGCCAAGGTTGTAGCGCAGCTTGTTCTCCTCCTGCCCGCTGTAGATTATGGTTCCACTCAACTTGCCGGTTTCCTCGCTGAGAATCTGCTTCCCAAATCTTTCAAGCAAAGGCCGTTCGGGCAAACCAATGAGTGTTAGTTTTATGTGCGCCCACACATCATTCAAGATATCGCGTTGCCGCTCACTGATTTGTTCGCGTAATTCTCCGAGAGATAGTGCGGGGCACATTTAAGATTTCTTAATCTGGTATCGGTAGTGCCAACAAGTAAATTACTCAAAAGGTATATTGTCTTGAGTGATAGTGTCTTCGTGCGAATTACTGACCTTCATACCCCCGACTACGGCTAGATAAGTGTCACGATCTTTTATCAACTCTTTTGTGAGCAAGTTCCGTTTGACCAGTGATACATACAGAGCCGCTGCATAAGCTTGGCAATTGATTGAACGCTCTGGATTGAAGGCAATATCTGAGAAGGCCATGTACTGAAGAACCGCCTGAGCTAGGGTGTGATGCTTGTGAAGAGCGTTGATATAGAGCCAGTCGTAGAATGCGGTCCGCGGTTCAAGTTTCCAATCCGCACCGAAGAATCGGTACTTAGTTAGACGTCCGCTCTGGTTCAGACGAGGATCTCGTTTCGCGTCAATAGACTTTCTTTTCAGAAGGTCGACAAACGGCCCCCCGCGATCGAATACCTTACTAGCCTGATAGGCGCATTCAACGCTGAACTCCTGTTCGTATCGGATCGTCTTGATCATCAAATTAAAAGCGCTGAGTTTGACGCCGACGGGCAGCTTTGATTTTGTAGATATCTCAAGGACCTGGGGTATGTTCGTTTGTTTGCTAAATGCTTCATGCAACGAAGCAATCGATTTTTGTGATTGACTGACAGCCATTCCTGGAAACCAATCGAATTTGATCGAATGAGTCAAGACCAACGATGGACCTTCCAATGAGGGCGTAAATATTGGGCGTTCAGCCATGACTATTTCCAATTGTTCCAGTCGCGTCTATATTTGAAGAAAGTACCCCACTTCACATTGAGTTCGGGATGCGAGAGCTTGTATTGATTCCAAGGGTCAAGTCTATTGAAATAGAGGGCCTTAATAAATTCTGGAGAAATTGAATCAATGCAAAGAACTTCAGCTTGAGGATTCGTAGTGTAGTAGTCCGGAACGTTCAATTCCGCACGCTTCTTATTGTCGTAGTCGTCAAACAACGCCCGCAGCGCAGGCAACCCTTGCCGGCTCTCGAAGGTTTGTGCACTTACTTCATTGCTCGCGGCATTATTCGTACAGAAGCAGCAACGCTTTACCCACAAGACATCAATTATCAATTCAATAATTACCCATTGCACATTGACGTCTCGGTTTTGAAAGCTCCAATAAAGTTGATAGTTGGGGAACTCGATCGACAAACAAATTGCATCCTGACCATCATGGCGAACGGCATCGTTTGTCTTGGTTTTGATGTCTAACAGTTCGCACATGCCAGGCGTCATTAGACCAACGTCAAGTATTGAGTCGAGATTGTCGACCTGCGTGAAGTGGAGTAGGGAAGTAATGTTGCGTGTTGCAAGGAATTCTTGAATCGTTGCCATCGTCTCCTCCATTCCGCAAATTCCATATTACAAGCGCTTAAGACCTTGAAGGGCTTTTTGACTCACTTACGTATAAATCTACGTCAAACCTTCACTCGACACGTATTTCACCCGTGCACTAGAACGAGCACGACTAGAAAACCTGAACCTCGACACGTTTTAGCTGGGGAAACAATAAAGGTTTTCGACGTTAATGGGTGATTCCGTAGGCGAGGCTGAGAATTTTAGGGAATATCCGCTCTTGGCTCCAGCCATTCGGTGAGTAGACTTTATCAGCGGACTCGGGAATTTTGCTACGAGTCGAAATTTCGAGCAGGAAACCGCACCAAATGACTTGATTTCCAGCGGCCGGCAAGCGTGAATGGTGGCAGCTAACCACCCCTCATGGCCCAAAAACTGGCAGAACAACTTGCCCAATTACCCGGCTTAAATACCGGCCAGCTGCGCGTACTGTGGCAGGAAATCTTTGGTAGTCCCCTGCCCTTTCACGCCCAGAAGGATCTGGTCGCCCGCTGTCTGGCTTATCGCCTGCAAGAGAATGCCCATGGCGGTTTGCGCAGCGCCGTACGTCGGCAACTGCTTAGGCTCGCGCAAGACGTTGAAACCGGCAACGCACCGATGTTGCTGGATACACCGCGCATTAAGCCCGGCACCCGGCTCATCCGCAGCTGGCAGGGACGCACACACGAGGTCACCGCCATAGAGGGCGGATTTCGTTATCAGGATAAACGCTACGCGAGCCTCTCCGAAATCGCCCGGCTGATCACCGGCACCCGATGGTCCGGTCCGGTTTTCTTTGGCCTGAAGCGGCCCGCCGTGGCGCCCAAGCATCGCCATGGCAACTAATCACAAGACTCTGCGCTGCGCGGTCTACACGCGAAAAAGCAGTGAAGAGGGCCTGGAACAGGCATTTAACTCCTTGGATGCGCAGCGCGAAGCGTGTGAGGCTTTCATCCTGAGCCAACGCCATGAGGGGTGGAAGCTCCTCTCATCGCACTACGACGATGGCGGGTTTTCCGGCGGAAACCTGGAACGGCCTGCGCTCACCCGCATGATGGCGGAGATTGACGCCGGCAAGATCGACGTGGTCGTGGTTTACAAAGTTGATCGGCTGACCCGCTCCCTGTCCGATTTCGCCCGCATCGTGGAACGCTTCGATGCGCAAGGGGTGTCCTTTGTCTCGGTGACACAGCAGTTTAATACCACCAGTTCCATGGGACGATTGACTTTGAATGTTCTGCTCTCGTTCGCCCAGTTCGAGCGCGAAGTGACCGGGGAGCGCATCCGCGATAAGATCGCCGCGTCCAAACGCAAGGGGATGTGGATGGGCGGCCAGGTACCGCTAGGCTATGAACTCAATGACCGAAAACTCGTCATTAACATTGAGGAAGCCGCGCGGGTTCAGCACATTTTTGAGCGCTACACAAAACTCGGCTGTGTTGCCAAGCTCAAGACGGAACTCGATAGGGACAGTATCAAGAGCAAGGTCAGACTGAGCAAATCGGGACGCCCCTCAGGCGGCGTCTCTTTCTCTCGCGGCGCGCTTTATCGCCTGCTCAATAACCGTCTGTACCTGGGCGAGACGGTCCACAAACGGGATACCTATCCCGGCCAGCACGACGCCGTAGTCTCAGAGGTACTTTGGAACAAAGTCCACGCCCTGCTCAAGGAAAACCGTCAGGCGAAAGAGACAGGGCTCAGGGCTAAAGCGCCCAGCCTGCTGGCGGGATTGCTGTTTGATGCCGCGGGGAACCGCTTCACACCTTCTCATGCCGTGAAGAACGGCAAGCGATATCGCTACTATGTTTCCCAAGCTGCTATCCAACATCGCCCTGGCAACGCCGACACACCGACGCGCGTGCCTGCCCACGACGTCGAAGCAGTCGTGTGCACACGATTGGGCTTATTTTTAGGTCGTCCTAGCGAAATTCTCAATGCGCTCTCCGATTCCGGTTATCAGGCGGCGCAATCCAATTCCGTAGTCGGCGCTGCGAACAGCCGGGCGGCTCTTTGGGCTCAGCAGCCCCCTTCGGAGAAGCGTGCCTTCCTTCTGGCTATAGCGGCCCGGATCACGATGCATGAAGATACGTTGGACATCGAAATAGGTAAAACCGCCCTCGGCAATGCACTGTTGGGACGCGAGCACGCGAATCCCAACGATCGCGTCGAGGACGCATCGCGGTTCCGCCTGACCGTCGAGGCACGCGTTGAACGTCGCGGCGGTGCGGTACGTCTCATAGCTCCGGGATGTTTCCGTTTCAGAGCGCGACGCACCCACGCAACACAACGCGGCACTTATCAAGGCTATCTCTCGAGCTCGGTTCTGGCACGAAAAACTTCTCTCAGGGAAAGCCACATCGTTGCGATCCATTGCGAAGGAGATCGGCGTGACGGAGCGCGAGGTAATCCTCGACGGTCGACAACCAGCCGATCTCACATTGGATAAATTATTGGAAGATATGCCCCTCGACTGGACAGCGCAGGTAGACGGGTTGGAAATTTTCAAAGGGCATACTTCAAAATTGGAAAGGGGGCGCAGCGCCGGCGGGCACGCGAAAGAAGTGTCCCGACACTGTCCGTTGAACTAATGGAGCCAGCCCCCCCTCCCTGCTCGGTATTAAGTAATTTGAGCTACGGTGATCTGCCTGGTGACCGCAAATCTTTCAACTAGTGCAGTCCTCCAAATTTCCAGATGTGCCTGGAGGGCGGCGGGTCGTGGGTACGAAACGAGCGGACGTCAAAGGAAACGAATTATTCGTTTTATATCAGTAAGTTGTGTTTCCCTCTAACGACGGACTGCCTGTGCCTCTTGAGTGATAGCAGCGAAAAGCGTTGTGCATGTCCATTTTTTCTAATACGATTGAGGTCCCAAAAATGGACATGAGGTCCATCCATGACCGGAATCGTGCACGTCAGCCCTTGGGATGTCGTATCCCGGCTATCAAAGCTGCAGCTCACTCGCGAAGAACTGATCGACATCGTCAAGGCCTGCGTCGCTGCGCAAGCTGGATGTACCGACAACGATCCGCCGAATGCGCGCGGTTTCGAGTCTTGGAGATGGGGAGTGCGACGGGCAAGGGAAATCTTGCGGCAAAAAGGATGGGAAAAGGATGATAGCAATGGATTCTGCACGATAGTAAACCACGATCTAAAAATCCGGATTGCCTTGATGAACGCCGATGCGGGCACAGGACTTCCCGATCGCGTCCCTCAGAATATCGCCAGGAAGGGCAGCAATTCCGAACGCTGTGCTACCGCGAATCGATCGCTCTGGCTTCCCGGTTTCGAGGTTCATGCTGATGAATATGCATCGATGGATGGGTATACCACTTGGCATTTGTGCGTCTACATCGACGCCATTACGGCCCGTGCCGAACTGTCTATGTTAAATGAGTTCACCAACGGATTTTTCACCGATTACTTTGAGAAAATCATTGTTCTCGGCGAAGGCGATTGGGACAAAGTTGACTTCGGCGACGTCCCCGAGGACGACGGTGGTCCAGAGTTCGAAATCGAAGTTACTAGGAAGTAGGCCAAATATGTTTAATCCAGCACGGCTTACGCTCGCCCGTCGACGGCGTAAGTTCACTAAAAAAGCGCTCGCCCTGGCACTAAAGGTCGACCAGAAAACTATCATCCGATATGAAATCGGAGACGTCGAGCCACCGGAGGAAAGTCTTGCTGCTTTGTCCGAAGCACTACAGTTCCCCATCTCCTTCTTTTTCGGCGCTGACGTCGACGAGCCTGTCGCAGATGCAGTCAGCTTTCGATCGTTGAGTACCATCCCCGCCCGGGACCGCGATGCTGCATTAGCGGCTGGCGCATTCGCGTTCTTGCTGGACGACTGGGTTGAGGAGCGTTTCAATCTTCCTCCTGCCGACCTGTTGGAGTTTCGAGAATATTCGGATCCCGAAGCCGCAGCACGGATGTTGCGCGAGAAATGGGGACTGGGTGAACGACCAATTCGAAACATGGTGCACCTGCTTGAAGCGAAAGGAGTGCGTGTATTTTCTCTTGTAGAGAATGTCCGATCTCTCGACGCCTTTTCAATGTGGAGGCGCGACATTCCTTATATATGTCTGAATACAACGAAGTCAGCTGAAAGAGGTCGATTCGACGCGGCGCATGAGCTTGGCCATCTTGTTCTTCATAAACACGGAGGACCGCAGGGTGGCCGGCTTGCTGAAGATGAGGCGAATAAGTTCGCATCTGCTTTTCTAATGCCGGAAGCAGAGGTAAAGGCAAAACTCCCGCGAGTTGACACGCTCCATCAGATAATGGAAGGCAAGAAATACTGGAAGGTTTCGCTAGCCGCGCTCAACTACAGATTACACAAATTGTGTATCACTTCCGATTGGCACTATAAGCATTTCTGCATCCAGATTGCCGAAAAATATAGAACAGAAGAACCATATAGCATAGCTAGAGAAATTTCGGTCGTATGGGCGAAAGTGTTTGGCTCTCTTCGTAGCGAGGGAATTAACAAGCATAAGATTGCAAATGACCTCGCTTTACCAGTTTTTGAAGTCGAGAACTTAGTGTTCGGTCTTACGAACATGCAAAGTATTGATGGGAGGGCAAGCGATCCAGCAAAAAGTAAAGCGCAGCTTTCGGTAGTGTAACGGTCATTGGTTCTACCTAGGACAAACCACCCCGTCAGATCTTGAAGGTTGAGAGAGAGAACAATGTTCGTTGAACGAAGAGTAAATTCAGCAACCGGGGCGGTTGAGCTGTGGCGATGCGAATGGGAGAACCATCGTGGCGCACAAGCGAAGAAGGTATTCATCAGCAAAATTGGTGATGAGCAACCAAGCACGCCCGATCCAGATACACAGGCTACTGAAGAGCACGCAATCTGCTGGTCCTATGGGCGCACCCTGGGCAACATAGCGGTTTTCTCTCCGTCGTTGCTTGGGCGCTTTCCAGGCAAAGCGGGAGACGATGCGCAATTACCTTGCGACTTCGTCCACGCTGGCAAATTTCGAATGGGGACTGAGCGTTGGTGGTGTCGTACACATCAGACGCACTGGGGCGCTAAGGCCGATCTCCAGGCGTACGATCGATTTGGTGAAATGCGCTGCGCGAACCACGAGCAGCGGATGAATTACGTCGTCGGGCCTCTTACATTGAATTTGAACGAGTATGAGGAAGTGGGTGTTTGGTGTTCGATGCCGGCAGCGCTATCCACTTTTGAAGTTAAGGACAGGCCGCCACGTATTCACGTTCATGTACGCCCCAAAGCCGATGGGGAGAAAACTGTTGATCGTGATTTTGAGGCAATCTCAATTCTCTACAGTCACGATCTAGGCCTTTTCGGAAGCAATGACATTACCAGGGTTAACATTACCCCGCCGGCCGCGTTTGAGTTTGTCCGGTCATTGGTCGTGCATCGCGAAATGGACTGCATTGATTGTTCGACATGCGGATATCCGCATCTCGATCTCGGAGACTTTGCCGCCACTCCACATCGAAAGCATTTCTGCGGGAATTGCGGGCGGGATAGCACCTGGAGCCGAGGCCCAATCGTTTCGACTCCCCTGCATCCCTTGCATAACAGTTTCGCCAAAACACTGAAATACGAATCGCCTTCGCGCAGCCTAAACTTCGACGAGTATCCAGGTTGTCACTACACGATATGGGCGTCAACGCCCGCAATTGTGTGGACTGCTGCTCGCCCGCAAGAATTCGGCATTCACGTCCACGTGTTTAAGGGCAGAGATCGTATTGTGGACGACACCTTTGGTGAGGTTATTCTTCGAGGGAAGTCACTAGATCGCCAAGAGTTGATAGAAAACATGATTGCCCGTTCGATCGCCTA
>WNFM01132145.1_pt2 | contig 24813 bp, 23 predicted proteins | sample 5400271 | NCBI WGS metagenome assembly WNFM01 (sample SAMN13153352, study PRJNA577476) | soil metagenome | isolation source: 60 cm saprolite on Douglas fir-dominated hillslope | place: USA:California | collected 2013-09-17 | reverse complement strand
GGCCGCGGGGACCGCCTCGATCCGCACCCGGCCTCCCCCGACCATCGAGGCGGCGTCGACCACGCGCCGGATATGCTCGGGGGAAGTGCCGCAGCAGCCGCCGACGATCGCCACGCCGCTCTGGAACAATCGGCGCGCGTAGACGCCGAAATACTCCGGCGTCGTCATGTAGAGAGTCCGTTCGTCGAGACGGCGCGGGCGTCCGGCGTTCGGCTGCGCGCTCACGGGCAGACCGCACCCGAGCATGCCGCGCGCCGCCTCGAAGATGAACGCGGGTCCCTCGGAGCAATTGACCCCGACCACGTCGGCGCCCCAGTCCCTCAACCGGATGGCGAGGGCGGCCGGCGTGAGGCCGTCGATCGTCGGGCGCTCTTCGCTGAACGAGACCTGAACGACGAGCGCCCCGCGGTAGAGGCCGCGCGCCGCGTCGATCGCGGCCTTGACCTCCGCCGCGCTGTAGAAGGTCTCCAGGACCAGAAGATCCACTCCTTCCTCGAGGAGCGCCTCGATCTGCTCCGTGAAGATCGTCCGCAGCTCGTCGTGGCGATCGTCCGACAGGAGGCCGGACATCCGGCCGGTCGGGCCGATCGCCCCGGCGACGTAAGCGGGTCCGGCGACGGTGTTTTCTCCGGCGGAGCGGGTCGAACCGCTCGCGGGGACCGCCGCGCCCGCCGCCTCGCGCGCCAGCCGGACCCCGGCACGGTTGATCGCCTTCAGGCGATCCTGGGCCCCATACCGGGTCAGGAGATCGCGATTGGCGCCGAAGGTATTGGTCTCGATCACCCGGGCGCCGACGGCGATGTACGCGCGATGGATCTCCTGCACGAGGTCGGGGCGGGTGAGATTGGCCTCGTCGAAGGAGCGGGTGATGAAATAACCGCGCTCGTAAAGCTGCGTCCCCATCGCGCCGTCGAAGACCAGCGGGCGCTGCTTCAGCGCCTCGAGAAACGGCGTTCCTGCGCTCGGCATGCCCGGCACCGGGGTGGGGGAGCGGCTGGAGCCGACGGCCGGGGTTGAACCGGCGACCTACTGATTACGAATCAGTTGCTCTACCACTGAGCTACGTCGGCCTTCAAAATTACCAGGCGCGTATCATAGCAGCCTTTCCGCCGTGGAAAGCGCCCCGAGGAGGCAGCGTCGTGACAAGGAATGTCAGCCCGGTCGCCGCCCAACGACCGGCAGCCCGCCGGACGGTTGTTCCCCGCTCCGGCTTGCGCAATGAAAACAGGGGACATAACTTGGTGCGTCGAGCACCGGACCTGTCCGCTGCGGCGCGCGAGGCATGGCACAGGGTTTGCTGTTCTTGACCTCGTGGAGAGGAACCGATCATGATCGCTCCATCATCCATCTCTCGACGTCGCAAGGCCGGATTCACCTTGGTCGAGCTGCTGGTCGTCGTCGCCGTGATCGGCATCATCGCCAGCATCGCGCTGCCGAACCTGCTCAACGCGCTCAACAAGGCGAAGCAGAAAAAGACCGTCGCCGATCTCAAGACGATCGGCACCGCGGTCGAGGCGTATTCGACCGACATGGCCGCCTACCCGAAAGGTATCAGCAGCTGGACCGGGCTGCGGGCGCTGATCACGCCGTTCTTCATCAAGAGCGCTCCCGACACCGACGCCTGGGCCAGCACCTGGGACTGCGTCACCTCGGCCACCGGCTCCGACTACACCCTCACCAGCGTCGGCCGGGACTTCTTGCCCGGCCCAAGAACAGGCGGCCGGACCAACAGCATGGATTGCGACATCGTCTTCTCCGACGGGCAATTCTTCCAGTGGCCCGAAGGGACGCAGTCCTGAAGAGACCCGTTTTCTTCTGATCCGATCCGCACACTCCCGACCGGTCCCCGCCCTCCGGGCCATTCCGACATTGATCCGACGAGGAGCGTCGATGCCCCTCTTCAAGGACCGTCAAGCTCCACCCGCGAGCCTCGACATCGAAGACGCGGGCCTGACCCTGGTCGATGAAGACATCGTCATCGTCGGGGAGATCGTCTCGGAAGAGAACATCCGCCTGCGAGGGCGGGTGGAAGGAAACGTCTCCACCTCCGGATCGGTCGTGATCGAGCCGCAGGGGTCGGTGCTCGGCGACATCACCGCCGAGAATTTGATCCTGGAAGGTTCGGTCGAGGGAAAGGTGGTCGTGGCGCGCAAGTTCGAGCTCCGGCCGACCGGCAGGATGCGCGGCGACATCCGCGCCTCGGTGGTCGCGATCGCCGAGGATTCCTTCCTGCAGGGGAAAGTGCTGGCGACCGAGAAAATCTCCACCAACGTCCAGAAGCGGCGCTCCGAGCGCCGATGAAGCCGGCGCGGCGCGCCGAGGCGGGTCGCGCCCGGGTCGCCCTCTTCTTGATCGTGGGCGGGCTGCTCGCCGGGCTCCTGGTCCTCTACACCCTGCGGTCCCGGCCTCCGCATCTTCCCGTCGACGCCGATCATGAGCAGGCGTTCGACCCGGATCGGTGCCTCAGTTGTCACGGCCCCGGTCAGAGACGTCCCCGAGGCCCGAAACATCCTCTCAATGACCAATGTTTCAGCTGCCACGATCGCGGCTGACGGCCGCCGCGTCAGCCCGAGTTGCCGAACCGATTCCGCGCAAGCTCGAGACCGACGCGGGGAGCGTTCAGCAGGAGCCGCCGCTTCAGGCCGCGGTAAGGCTGGCGACCGGCGATCAGGTCCGCGAAGATGACGCCGACGGTTCTGCTCGCCGCGCACAGGGTCACCATACGCTCGATGAACCGGGTTTCGAAGAAGCCGCCCGCGTGCCGCGCCGCCCAGGAAAGCTCGCGTCCCGCGGTGCGCGCCCAGTCCACGGCGTAGCGGGACGGGTCACCCTGCGCCAGTCGCTCGGCCAGCATCTCGCCGCTCAGGATCGCGAAATAGATCCCTTCGCGCGTGAGCGGGTCGACGAATCGTCCGGCGTCTCCGACCAGGGCCCATCCGTCCCCCACGACCCGCACGCGCGACGGGTCGGCCGGCGCCTCGGGGATGAGCGCCGCGAAGCGCCGGGCGCCATCGAGGGAGCGCGGACCGTATCGATCGAGAAGGAACCGGTCGAGAAGGGCGCTCAGCTCGGCGGCGGGACGCTCGCCGAGCCCGGCGCAAATCCCCGCCGAAGAGTGATCGAGGCGAGGGAAGACCCAGAGGTACCCCCGGAGATCGGGGAAGAATTTGAGGACGATCGTCTCCTCCGAGAGACCGGGCAGGTAGTACCCGATCCCCTGCGTCACTTCGCGCTCCGGAGGGCCGCCCGCGAGCCGGCGACGGGCCGGGCCGGCGGCCCCGTCCGCGGCGACGAGGTAATCGAAATCATCGTCGGGGGTTTCGATCGCTCCGTCGTCCGACCCGCCCGCCAGCTGCAATCGCCATGCTCGGTCACCCGGCCGGCGAGGCTCCCACCCGACGACGCGTCTCCGCACCAGGCGAACGCCGGCTTCGACGGCCTGATCGAGCATGAAGCGATGCAGATCTCCCCGGCTGAAGATGTAGAGCGGCTCGCGCAGCGGCACCGCGACCGAACGTCCGGAGGGGGCGATGAGCAGGCAGCCGGCGACCGTCTTGACCGGCAGCCGCCGATCGCGCAGCTCGGGAAAGCGATCGAGGGCGCGCGCCGGGATGCCTCCGCCGCACGCCTTCTCGAACGCGGTGCGCGGCTCGTGCAGCGTCACCTCCAGACCGCGCTCCGCCAGACGGCGCGCGCAGCGGGCGCCGGCCGGTCCTCCGCCGATCACCGCGATACGATGGCAGCGCCGGTTCGCCATCCGGTCATGCTATTTGAAATGAAAATGTCCTGCCACTATAGTGGCGCCACGATGGCCCTCTTCCTTGCCAAGAGCCTCGAGATCGCCGGCATGCTGACGCTCGGCGTCGCGTTGTTCGTCTATGGGTTCGGCGAGAGCGATATGAACGCCGAGCTGGCGTGGCTCATGATTGGCAGCGTGATCTTCCTGGCCGGGTACGCGCTCGAGAAGCGCTCCGGCGGCCGGGCCTGACGATGCCGACCCCGGATCGACCGCACACGGCGTCGAGGGCGGGAGGGGAGCGCATCGCGCGGATCCTTCTGGTGGACGACGTGCGCCACCTGGTCGATCTCATGAAGAATTATCTCAAGCGGACCACCTGCAGGCTTCTCACGGCGCGCCACGGCGCGGAGGCGCTGCGGATTTCACGCAAGGAGCGCCCGGATCTGATCTTTCTGGGCGCTTCGCTCGCGGAGTCGGACGGTCCGGCGATCTGCCGCGCGATGAAGAGCGACCCGGTCTTGCGCGTCATCCCGGTGGTGATCGTGACCGGGCGCGAGCGCGCCGGCGAGTGCCGGGAGGCGGGGAGCGACGACCTGCTCTTCAAACCGGTGACCCAGGATGGATTCCTCGCCGCCGTGCGGCGCTTCGTGGTGCTGCGCGAGCGCGAGGAGGATCGGATCCCGATCAGTCTGCGTGTCGAGCTCCGGGCGCGCGCCGTCCTGCACGCGGCCTATACGCGCGATCTCAGCCCCCATGGGTTGTTTCTGAAGAGCCGCCGGCGGCTCACGCCGGGGACCAGAGTCGAGCTGGCGATTCACCTCGAGCGGGGACGGCCGCCGGTCGCGCTCCAGGGAGAGGTGCGCCGCGCGGTCGAGCCGAAACCGGGCACCCATCTGCTCGCCGGGATCGGCATCCGGTTCATCGAGACCCCGCCGGACATGCTGCAGAGGCTGCGGGAGTTCGTCGCCGCCCGTCGCGCCGCCGTCGAGACCGACGCGCCCGAGGGCGCGTCGGGGGCGCCGGAGACCGGGACGGACGATGAGAGCTTCCGCCGCCGCGGGGCTTAACGCTTCGGACGACTTCCACCCTTGTTCTGTTTCCGACAGTCGGGCTCGACCTTGCGGATCAGATCGAGAATGGAGGCGCGTCGCGTCGCGTCGGCTTCCAGATCCCGGGCCGCCTCGAGAGCCGACTGCGCGTCGCAGAATTGGCCGAGCGCATGCTCCGTGTTGGCGATCTTGAGGCGCAGGTCGGCATCCTTTTCGTCGTTTGCGGCGCCTCCCTGGTAGGCCCGCAGCGCCATCTCAAGCAGCCCCTTCTTGAAAAAAGCGTCTCCGACGGCGTTCGCCAGCTTAGGGTAGCGTGGGTTCTTCATGCCGCAGGCCCGGAAGGACTCGATCGCCTCGTCGGCCTGGCCCCGCCTCAGATAGAGCTGGCCCATCTGGAAATACGGCTCGGCCAGGGCCGGGTTCCGCCGCGCAATCTCCGTGTACTCCTCGATGGCGGCATCGATTTTCCCGCGCACCGCGTTCAGATGGGCAAGCGCAAGCCTGGTCTCGGAGTTGTCGGGCCAGATGGCGAGCGCCGCCCGCAGGTCCTCCTCGGCGAGGTCGTACCGGCCGAGCGACTGATAGGCGCTCGCCCTCCCAAGGTGGGCGGCGGGGAACCAGGGGGAGCGCCGGAGCGCTTCGCCGAACTCCCTGGCCGCCAGCTCGTTGAAGCCGAGATGGAGGTAGGAGGCCCCGGCCTCCATCCGCGGGAGATGATCGGGAGAGGCCTGGACCGCGGCCTGCCGGAACACCTGCACCGCCGCCTCATGGCGGCCGGCGTAATACTGCGCCATCCCTTCGCGGATCTGCCCGGAAGCCTTCAGCCGTCCTGCACCGAGCGATCCCGCGAACGCGGCCGCCCCCGCGAAGAGGAGGACCAGGACGAGATTCACCGTCCGCCCGGCTCTCCGCGGCGGGCCCGCGCGTGGCTCGCGGCCACCTGGACCAATCCCGCCGTAATCCAGAAGAGCAGCGCCGCGGCCGGCTCCTCGAACGGCTCGCCATAGAAGGCGGCGATCACCGTGGCCAGCACGACGTTGAACCCGATCAGCCCGGCGATGTTCCAGGGAGCCGGCGCGCGGGTGGCCGCGCTCCATGCCTGCAGAAGCAAAACGAGCACCAGAAGGACGAGGCAGGCTCCGCCGGCCATCCCGAGCTCCGCCGCGCGCTCGATGAAATTGTTGCCGGCGTGCCAGGGCTGATGGTTGAGGGTGAAGGGGGATTTGTCGAGGTGCGTCCAGGCGACCTCGAGGAACGCGATGCGCCAGTTGCCGGGACCGACGCCCTGAGGGTGTAGACGGAGCAGCGCCAGGCTGCCACGCTCGCCCGCCCTACGATCGACCACCGGGTCCCCGGTGGTGGGCGAGAGCAGCGCGACGCCGTCCAGCGGCGACGCCGGGGCGCCGCCCGGAAGCAGGTTCGGAAACCTTCCGATTGCCAGAATCAGCAGGGCGACGATCGCGGCGATCACGATCGATCGGACTCCGTCTCCTCCCAGCTCCGGGACCAGACGTGTCCATTCGCGATCGCTCCGGGCGACCTGCAAAAACCGCGAGACCACGAGAACGACCAGGATCATGGCTCCGACCGCCCATCCCTCGGGTCTTCCGGCGAACACCAGTGCGAGCAGCACCAGCCCGAGACAGCCGGCCCATGCGGCGCGCAGCCTGCCGCTCCACAGGGCCAGCGCTCCGACTCCCGCCGGCAGAGCGATCACCAGGAACTGAACCGCCAGACCCGCCTCGCCGAGCGAGGCGCCGGCCTTGCTCGGCGGAAGGATCGAGATGCCTCCCGGGGCCCAGAAGAAGCCGGGAACGAAGATCTGCGCGATCGTGCCGGTCGCCACCAGCGCGGCGCCGGCCAGTGCGGCCCCGAGGATCAGTTTCACCGAGGATGGCTGCCTCACGTAGCGCGCCACCGCGCGGGCGACGACGAGGGACGCCAGAAGATCGACGAAGGAAATCAACGCCAGCCCGCGGTTCGGAGCCGTGAGGAGGGCCGTGCCCGCCGACACGGCCACGAGACCGGCCAGCAGATCCGCGACCGACCAGCGGCAGGGAATCTCCCCGTCCGCGAAGCGCGACAGAAGCGCCAGCGCCAGCAGGACCAGGGCGGCGCTCAGGATGGCGGTCTCCTTCGGCAGCTCGAACGGGTCGGCCAGGGCGCCGCTGTGCAGCAGGGGAACCGCGCCGACGAGCAGCGCGATGATCAGGGTGGCGGCGCGTTCGATACGGCTGGATCGGGTCACGAATGGCATCCGGAAGTTGTTGTGGGTCGCGGATCTGGGCCGGTCATCGCGAAAGCCCGCGAATCGTAGCACAGCCCCCCTGGGCAGGCAACCGGAGCGGCCGGACCGGAGCCGCCAATCCTGCCGAGGAGGCGAGGTGAAGCCGATGAAGAGGACGAGTGTTCCCATGATGGACGCCGCCGATGCCTGAGCGGATCGAGGCGCGCGCGCCGACCCGAATCGATCTCGGCGGAGGCACGGTCGATCTCTGGCCGCTCTATCTCCTGCACCAACGTCCGATCACCGTCAACGCGGCCATCGATCTTTATGCCCGGGCGGTGATCGAGAGGACCGCGCGGCCGGGGATCGAGATCATCTCGCTCGATCGCGGCACAAGCATGCGCGCCTCGTCGGTCGCCGATCTCACCGGACGACTGGCGTCCGCCCCTCCCGATCTGGAATTCCTGATGCGTCTCGCGGCTCATTTCCTCGGCCCGGGCCGTCCCGGGGGCTCGCCCGGGGAGCCGGCCTGTCGCATCACCACCGAGTGCCTGGCTCCGGCCGGCTCGGGACTCGGCGGCTCTTCCACCCTCGGCATCGCGCTGGCCTCGGCGCTCGATCGGTTTGTGAGACGCGGACTGGGGCCCGAGGCCCTGCTCGCGGTGACGCGGGCGATCGAGACCCAGGTGCTGCGGATACCGACCGGCGAGCAGGACTATCACCCGGCCCTGCGCGGGGGGCCCCTGGCCCTGCACTACACCGTCGAAGGGACCCGGATCGAGAGGCTGCCGATCGACCTCGAAGCGTTGCGGCGACGGATCGTTCTGATCGATACCGGCCGGCCGAGATCGTCCGGCATCTCGAACTGGGACATGATGAAACGGCACCTGGACGGGGATGGACGCGTCCGCACCGCTCTCGATCGGGTGATCTCCGCGACGCATGCGATCCGATCCGCGCTGATCGCCTCCGACTGGGACGGCGCGGCGGCCGCCCTCGCGGAAGAGTGGGAGGCCAGGAAGACCCTTTCGCCGACCGTCAGCAATGATTGGATCGAGCAGCTGATCGAGGGGGCCCGCCGGGCGGGCGCCAGCGCCGCCAAGATCTGCGGAGCCGGAGGAGGGGGCTGTCTGGTGCTCTGGGCGGCCGAAGGGCGCCAGCAGGCGATTCGGGAGAAGGTCATCTCCATGGGCGCCAGAAACCTCGAGGTCCGTTTTACCTCCGGGGGCGTCGAGACCACGGAAGGTCCGGGCCCCGGCTCCGCGGCCCCCTGATCCGGCCCGAACCGGTCCCCCGCCTCCCCCTGCGAGTTGCCCGGGGGGCCCGATTCCCGTTGCGCCCCCCGGCACCTGGGCGTACACTTCCGGCACCCCTCGCTTTTCCGTAGCCTGGGGTTTACTTCCACCCGGTTCGAGAGGAAAATGAGTGGCTCGTGCCTTTCGCGCCAGGATGTTTGAAGGAGCGGAGACGATCATGACAAAACCATATCGATTTCGGGCGGGGCTTGCGGCCGATTCTGTGACGACTCGGGTCCCGGTGTTTCCGGTCGGAGTTCCGGTTCTTGTCGCGGGAATCCTTGCCGCTCTCACCATCACCGTTCCGAGTCTGCTCTTCGCCGATCAGGTGGTCTATTTCGTCAACGGCAAGGCGATGATGGTCAAGAGCGTGGAAAAGGGCCCCAAATTCTGCGTGCTCGAACTTGATGGCGGCGGGAAGGTCGGCGTACCGACCGAACAGATCGATCGGATCGAAGAGTACCAGGTCCAGCCGCAGGGAGTCGCCCTGCCCCAGCCCGCGCCGGCCATCCCCGCTCCTGCGATGATCGCGCCGCCGATCGTTCCGGCCGCCGCGCCGGGCGCCCCGCCGCCGGCAGCCCAACTGCCGGCTGCGCTGACGCAGGGCGCCGTCTCCGCGCCTCCATCCGCGCCGCTCCCGTCCGGGCCCGGCTTTGGCGGACGGGTCGATCTCAGCCCCCAGGCGAATCTCGGTAGCTTGAATCCGCTGTCGATCGGCGGCGGCGATCGTTCCGCACCGGCACCGGTCCGTCCGATGGCGACCCAAGGGATGCGGATGGGCGGCCCGGGCGGTGGGTTCGGCGCCAACCGGCTGCAGAATCAGGGTGGCCCGGGACGGCCAGGCCTCCCTCCGGCCGGGGCGGCCGGACGATTCGGGGGCAAAGGCGGCATGGGCGCGCGTCAGCGGATGGGTGGGATGACTGCGGAGCAGGCTCCGGCCCCGCAGCAGGCCGCGCCTCAGTCGGCGCCGCAGCCCCAGAGCGCGCAGCCGGCGGCGACGCCTCCACCTCCACCGCCGCCCGAAGAGAGCGAGACTCCGCCCGATCCTCCGCCGGCCTCGACGTCCGACGACGGGTCCTCCTCGGGGGACGAGGCGGCCTCGGATCAAGGGTCGTCCTAGGAGACCCTGGCATCGCCCCCGCCGGTCGTTACGACGCCGTGGTCGTCGGCCTCACCGGTCCCAATGCATCCGGGAAGGGCGAGGCGGCGAAATTCCTGAGCGCGCATGGTTTCTCGGTTTATTCACTGTCCGATGCCGTGCGGGACGAAGCGACGCGTCTCGGTCTCGACCATACCCGTGACAGTTTAATCGCGACCGGGGTGCGGCTTCGTACGGAGGGAGGCCCCGGCGCCCTGGCCCGTAAGATCCTGCCGCGGCTGCGTGGCGCCTCGGTAGTCGATTCGATCCGCAATCCGGGTGAGGTCGCCGTGCTGCGAACTCTGGCGCGCTTCGTGCTTCTCGGCGTCGACGCGCCCCAGGCCCTGCGCTTCGAGCGCTCCCGGTTGCGCGGCCGTCAGGGCGACGGGACGACCCTTCAGGAGTTCGCGGCGAAGGAAGCGCGGGAGAACAGCGCCACGGAGGCCGGGCAGCAGCTCCTGGCGACCCTGGCGCTGGCCGACATCGTGGTCGATAACGACGGCTCGATCGAGGATCTGCACCGCAAGGTGGGCGAATCGCTGGCTCGCGCCGGAATCGCTCTCTGATCGGCGGCGCCACGAACAGGACGCATCCCGGGACTCGGACAGGCTCCTAGTAGAGGCTCTGCCGCGGCCGCTGGCGCCGGAACGGGACCAGGAACAGCAGCCCCGCGACGAAGCCCCCGATGTGCGCCATCACGGCGACCCCTCCCGGGCCGATCGGCCCCACCTGCACCAGTTGCAGGAGAAACCAGAATCCGACGATGATGATCGCCGGGATCGCGACGACCCGGGCGAAGACAAAAACGAAGATCAGGGTCAGCACCCGGGCGGCGGGGAAGAGGATCATGTAGGCGCCCAGGACGCCGGCGATCGCTCCGCTGGCGCCGATCATCGGCACTTGCGACTTCGGGGCCGCCAGGATCTGGGTGGCCGAGCCGATCAGGCCGCAGAGAAGGTAGAAGACCAGGAACCGGCCATGTCCCATCATCTCCTCGACGTTGTTGCCGAAGATCCAGAGGTAGAGCATGTTGCCGGCGAGGTGCGAAATGCTCCCGTGCAGGAACATGGCGGTGAAGAGGGTCATCCCGTTATAAAGAAGATGGTCGATCGATCCCGGTCCCGCACGCAGGAACTCGACGGGGATGACGGCGTAGTCGAGGATGAAGCTCTCGCGCACCGGCTGCGGTAGAAGGATCTCCTTGATGAACAAGGCGATATTGGCCGCGAGGAGCCCCAGAGTGATGAGCGGCACGGTGCGGGTCGGGTTATCGTCTTTCAGGGGGAGCATCGTCGCCGTCCAGGAGAACGAAACTATATCACAGCGTCGTCGGCCGGTCCCGGAACCGTCCCGGGCGATTGCTTGACCCCTCCGGCGGCGGGGGTCTATGATAACTCGTCGTGTCGCGTCGAATCATTTCGTCTGCGCCGCACCTCGCAATCAGCGCCCTCGAGCGTGGGTGAGGATTCACTATGTCTGATGTCATCACGGGCAAGATGAGCATCCCCGTTCCGAGAAGCTCCGAGAGGGCGGGCGAGTCGGCCGGCGAGGCGGTCCGCCAGGAGTCGGCGCGTCCCCTCCTGCCGACGGTGAATTCCCCGGACGATCTGAAGCGGCTCTCCGAGCGCGAGCTGACCCAGCTGGCCGAGGAGCTGCGCCGGTACATCATCGAGGTGGTTTCGAAGACCGGCGGCCATCTGGCCCCCAGCCTTGGAACGATCGAGCTGACGATCGCCCTGCATTACGTCTTCGCGGCGCCGCGCGACAAGATCGTGTGGGATGTCGGGCACCAGGCGTACGGGCATAAGGTGCTGACCGGCCGCCGGGACAGTCTCTCCAGCCTGCGCCAGTATCAGGGGCTGGCCGGCTTCGTATCGCCCGCCGAGTCCCCCTATGACGCCTTCGGAGTGGCGCATGCCAGCACCTCGATCGCGGCGGCGATGGGGATGGCGGTGGCGCGGGACGCCGCCGGTGACGACTACCATGTGGTGACGGTCACCGGCGACGGGGCGATGACCGGGGGTCTCGCGTACGAGGGGTTGAACAATGCCGGCCATTCCGGCCGCGATCTCCTGGTGATCCTCAACGACAACGAGATGTCGATCTCGCCCAACGTCGGGGCGATCTCCAAATACCTGACCGGCATCACCTCGAGCGGCACCTACAACCGGCTCAAGAGCGAGATCCGCAACATGATCCGCAAGCTGCCTCTCGGCGAGGAGGCCGGGGAGCTGGCGAAGCGGCTCGAGCGCAGCCTCAAGGAGGTTGTCGTTCCCGGCGGGCTCTTCCAGGCTCTCGGCTTCCAGTACTACGGGCCGATCGATGGACACGATCTCTCCGAGCTGATCCCGGTTCTGGAGAATCTCAAGAAGGTGAAGGGGCCGAAGCTCCTGCATGTCATCACCAAGAAGGGGAAGGGGTACGCCTTCGCCGAGGCCGACTCGTGCGTGTTCCACGGCGTGTCGGCGTTCGATCCGGCCTCCGGGGCGCTGGCGGCGGGCGGCAAGTCGGCCGCTCCCGATTACAACAAGGTCTTCGCCGAGACCCTCAGCCGCCTGGCGGACGAGAATCCCCGCGTCCTGGCGATCACCGCGGCGATGGCGGACGGCACGGGGCTGCAGAGCTTCAAGCAGAAGCACCCGGAGCGCTTCTTCGACGTCGGGATCGCCGAGGCGTTCGGCGTCTGCTTCGCCGCCGGGCTGGCGATCTCGAAGATGCGCCCGGTGGCGGCGATCTACTCGACCTTCCTGCAGCGTGCCTATGATCAGATCATCCACGACGTCGGGGTGCAATGCCTGCCGGTGACCTTCTGCCTCGACCGGGCCGGACTGGTCGGCGCCGACGGACCGACCCATCACGGCGTCTTCGATCTCTCCTATCTGCGGGCGGTGCCGAACTTCATCATCGCCGCCCCCAAGGATGGCGACGAGCTGGCCGATCTTCTGAAGACGGCCGTCGATCAGGAGGCCGCACCGTTCGCGATCCGCTATCCGAAGCGGAGCAGCCGGCGGTTCACGCCCGGCCGCGCGCCGGTCGCGGTGCCGATCGGAAGCTGGGAGGTTCTGCACGAGGGAACCGAGGCGGTGCTGCTGGCCGTCGGCACGATGGTCGAGGCCGCCGAAGCGGCGCGCGCCGAACTCGCCAAGGAAGGGATCGACGTCGGCGTCGTCAACGCGCGCTTCGTGAAGCCCCTGGACGAAGCGATGCTGCGCGAGCTGGGGGCGCGCACCCCGACGCTCATCACCCTCGAAGAGAACACCCTGCGCGGCGGCTTCGGCAGCGCGGTGCACGAATTCTTCTCCGAGCGCCGGCTGGAGGTCGGCGGGCTGCACCACCTCGGCATCCCCGACCGCTTCGTCACGCACGGCTCGATGGCGCAGCTCCTCGATGAGGTGGGGCTCTCGCCCGCGCGGCTGGTCGAGCGGGTGCGGGGTCTCCTGAAGGGCCGGGCTTGAGCGGCGTTCTGAAGATCGAGCCCTTAGCCGGCGAGCTGTCGGGCCTCGAGGCGGACATCGGTCTGGTCTACAAATTTCACCGGGAGGATGGATTCGCCGGGCCCGTGGGCGCCCCGATCGCGTCGCGCCTCGCCGAGATCGTCCGCGTCGATCGTTTCGAGGGCGGGGGCGGCAGGCGCCTCCTCTGGCATGCCCCGCCGGGGGACGGATTGCGCTGCCGCCGTTACCTGGTCGTCGGGCTGGGGAACCGCCGGGATCTGGGGCTCGATGCCTTCCGTCGCTATCTCGGCGATGCCCTGATCGAGGCGGATCGTCTGGGCGCGACCTCCGTCGCGTTGCCGCTCCTCGATGCGGCGCGCGCGCCTCTGGCCGCGAGGGAGGCGGCGCTCGCGCTGGCGGAGGCGGTGCTGCTCGGCACCTACCGCTTCGATCGGTACCGCTCCGAGCCGCGGCCCGGCCGGCGTCACCTCCGCGAGGTGCGTCTGGCGATCGGCGCCGCGGCACCGCGCGACGTGGAGACCGGTCTCGCCCATGGCGAGGTGACCGCGTCGGCGACCAACTTCGCCCGCGATCTGGTGAACGAGGCGCCCGGCGTCCTCACACCCGAGAAGATGGCGGAGATCGCCCGGGAGACCGCGGCGGAAGCGAAGCTCACGATTCAGGTGCTCGGCCCGGACGAGATGCGCCGGCTCGGAATGGGGGGCATTCTCGGCGTCGGGCAGGGGTCGCATCATCCGCCCCGCTTGATTCATCTGTCGTACAAGCCGGAGGAGCCGGCGGCACGCAAGGTCGCGATCCTCGGCAAGGGGATCACCTTCGATTCGGGGGGGTTGTCGCTCAAGACTTCCGAAGGGATGGAGACGATGAAGTGCGACATGGCCGGCGCGGCCGCCGTTCTCGCAGCCATGCGCGCGATCTCCGAGCTCGACGCTCCCGTCGAGGTGGTCGGCATGATGGGCATGGCCGAGAACATGCCCGGCGGCGGGGCATTGCGGCCGGGCGATGTGCTGCGAATCATGAACGGCAAGACCGTCGAGGTGCGCAACACCGACGCCGAGGGACGCCTCGTGCTGGCCGATGTGATCTCATACGCCTCCACGCAGCCCGGAGTCCAGGGGATGGTCGATCTGGCGACGCTCACCGGCGCCTGCGTGGTCGCACTCGGGCCGATGGCGTCGGGGGTGATCGGCAACGACCAGACGCTGGTGGACGACCTGCTGCGCGCCGCCGAACGGGCTGGAGAGAGAATGTGGCCGCTGCCGTTCTATCACGAATACCGCGAGCATATCCTCAGCGACGTCGCCGATATCAAGAACACCGGGATCCGCTGGGGCGGCGCGCTGACGGCCGCGCTGTTCCTGAGCGAGTTCGTGAAGCCGGGGCTACCCTGGGCCCACATCGATATCGCCGGCCCTGCCTTCGGTGACAAGGAGTACGCCTACATCAAGAAGGGCGGGTCGGGCGTCGGCGTGCGAACACTTGTCCGCTATCTGCTCGACCTCGCGCACTGAGGACCTTTCCGAACGCCCGGACAGGTCTCCCTGAAGCGCCTCTCGTCCGGGGGGATGCGAATCGTGAGCCACAGGGAGCATCGCAGCGCCGGTCCCTCCGCCGTTCCCTGCGCGGTGGTTACAATCAGCGACACCCGGGACGCCGCAACCGACCGGAGCGGCGCCTTTCTGCGCCGGGCGCTCGAGAAGGCGGGTCATCCGGTGGTCGATCGACGCATTCTCAAGGACGAGCCGCGCGCGATCCGCGCGCATCTGAGGAGGCTGGCGGCCGGAGGCCGCGCCCGCGCCGTCCTGATCACCGGAGGCACCGGGTTGGCGCGCCGCGACCGGACCTACGAGGCGGTGGCGGCGCTGCTCGAGAAGCGACTGGACGGCTTCGGAGAAATCTTCCGGGCTCTCAGCTATGAGCGGATCGGCCCGGCGGCGATGCTCAGCCGTGCGGTCGCGGGCACCTTCCGAAACATGATTCTCTTCTCCCTTCCCGGCTCGGAGAATGCGGTGCGCCTGGCGACCCGGCGGCTGATCCTGCCGGAGCTGCCGCATCTGGTCGGCCTTCTCGACAACGCGGGGCGGCGCAAGGCGGGACGGAGCAAGCGATGAACCTCGCCACCACGGTCGACGCTCTGGCGGTCGCCGACGATCTGCGCCGGCGGGTGGAGGGGGAGGTGCTGTGCGACGAGGTGCATCGCACGCTCTACAGCACCGCCGCCTGCATCTACCAGGTCCGGCCGCTGGGCGCGGTGGTGCCGCGGCATGAAGCGGATGTCCTGGCGGTGGTCGAGTATGCGCGGCGGAACGGTCTGCCGATCACCGCCCGCGGCGGCGGCTCGGGGCTGGCGGGGCAGACCCTCGGGCGCGGTCTCATCCTCGATTTCTCCAAGCATTTCAAGCGGGTGACGGATCTCGATCCCAAGGCCGGCACCGCGCGGGTGCAGCCGGGCGTCGTGCAGGCGCAGCTCAATCGGATTCTCCGCCGGTCGCGGATGCAGTTCGGCCCCGATCCTTCCTCCTCCGCCTTCTGCACTCTCGGCGGGATGCTCGCGAACAATGCCGGCGGCTCCCACACGGTACGCCACGGCGCGACGCGCGATAACGTCCTGTCGCTCCGGGTGGCGCTCGCGTCGGGCGAGGTGATCGAAACCGTCCCTTGGGGGCGTCGCGACCTCGAAGGCGGGGCGAGCGGCGCCGACACCCATCGCGCCCTGGCCGCCGGCCTGGCCCGGATCGGCGATCGCCACCGCGCCCTGATCGAGAAGCGCCAGCCGACGACGCGCAGGAACTCTTCCGGCTATGCCCTGCGCGAGTCGACGGGGGAGCGGGTCGATCTCGCGCCGCTCCTCGTCGGCTCGGAAGGGACGCTCGGCCTGATCCTCGACGCCACGCTGAAAATTCTGCCGATCGCCAGGGAAAGGGCGACCGCGCTCCTGCTTTTCGACGATCTTCAGAAGGCGGGGGCGGCGGTGATGGAGGTGCTGAAGGCGACGCCCTCCGCCGTCGAGCTTCTGGATCGGACCTTCATCGACGTGATCCGCGAAGGGGACAAAGGCCTCGCCGCCTCGTTGCCGACCGGGACCGAGGCGCTGCTGATCGTCGAGCTGGAGGGTGACGAGCCGCTGGAGGTCGAGGGGCGGATGGCGGGCCTGACCTCGCGTCTCACCGGTCGCGCGGCCCTGGCCACCGAAGTGCGCCGCGCGCTGCGCCCCGAGGAGGCGGCGAGGATCTGGGCGGTGCGCAAGGCCGCCTCGCCGATCCTGTCCCGCCGCGAAGGGAAGCTGCGGAACACACGGTTCATCGAGGACGCCGCGGTGAGGCCGGAGCAGATCCCCGAATTCGTCGGCCGGCTGCGGGCGCTGCTGGCGAAGTACGAGCTCACCGCGGCGATCTTCGGCCACGCGGGGGACTGCAACCTCCATTGCAACCCCTTGATGAGCCAGACGGACCCGCGCGATCTGCGCAAGATGGAAGCGGTGGCCGACGAGTTCGTCGACCTGGTGATCGGGCTCGGCGGTTCGCTTTCCGGCGAGCATGGGGACGGACGGCTGCGAACCCCCTACCTGCGCCGCGCCTACGGTCCGCTGGTCGACGTCTTCGCCGAGGTCAAGCAGTTATTCGATCCGGCGGGGACGCTCAACCCCGGCATCATCGTGCACGATGGTGTGAGCCGACTGACGGACGACATGCGCTACGGGGAGGAGTACCGGCGAGTCGCCACGGCCAGCTCCCTCGACGACCCGACCTGGCAGCACGAGATCGAGAAGTGCCACGGTTGCGGCGCCTGCCGCAACTACTGTCCGGTGGCGGCGGAATCGCACGACGAGGCCGCCACAGCGCGGGCGAAGGCGAACCTGTTGCGCGGCGTCATCTCGGGGAGCCTCGATCCCGCCATGGTCGCGACCGAACCGTTCAAGGCGGTCATGGATCTCTGCGTCAACTGCCGTCTCTGTCATTCGGAATGCCCGACCGCGATCGACATCCCCGGGATGGCGGTGATGGCCAAGGAGATCTACGTCCGATCGCGCGGCAAAGACAGAACCGAGCGGATGCTGACCGAGAGCGGTCCGCTGCTGCGGATCGGGGCGGGGCTGGCGCCGCTGGCGAACGCCGCGCTCGGCTCATCGTTCCTGCGACGGATCCTGCAGCCATTGACCGGGCTCGCCGCCGCGCGCCGGATGCAACCGTTCGAATCGCGCCTGCAGCCGCCGCGCCTCCCGTCGATCGAGCCGGAGGGGCGGAAGGCGGCCTACTTCCACGGTTGCTTCGGAGGGTACCAGGACGTGGCGAACGAAGGGCGCGCCACCATCGACCTGCTCGAGGCGCTCGGCTGCGCCGTCGCCATGCCGCCGCAGGAATGCTGCGGCATCGCTGCGATCACCTACGGCCATCTCGATGACGTGCGCGCGGCGGCGGAGCGCAACGTCGCCGCCTTCCTCGATCTGGTGCGGCGCGGCTATACGGTCGTGACCAGCGCCCCCTCCTGCGGCCTGGCGCTGGTGGAGGACTACCCGCGCCTCCTCGGCACGCCGCAGGCGGACATCGTGGCGCGCCACACGCGCGACGTCTGCGACTATGTCCTGGAGATTCTCGACGCCGACCCGGCGGCGCGCGCCCGCCTGCGTCCGGTACCCATGCGCCTCACCTACCACAACCCATGTCATTTCCAGGCGAGGGGGATGGGGGAGTCGGTGGTCCGGCTGCTCCGTCTCGTTCCTCAAGTCGAAGTGGTGCCGATCGGCGAGGATCACTGCTGCGGGATCGCCGGCACCTTCGGCATGAAGGAGAAGAACTTCGATCTGTCGATGCGGATGGGCCGGCCCCTGTTCGACAGCATCGAGGAGACCGGTGTCGGGGTGGTGGCGACCGGGTGCGGCACCTGCAAGATCCAGATCGAGCAGGGGTCGGGCCGCAGGGTGGTCCATCCGATCCGGGTGGTGCGCGACGCGCTGCTGGGCGGGCAATAACGCCGTGACGGCGACCGGACCATGGGGATCGTGTGCAGGTCGTAGCGCGGCGGTCGCCCCTGTCGTAAACTCTCGCACAGACCATCGAAATCGATCGGGAGGATGTTCCATGAGACGAGACGCCCGCAGCATCCTGCCCGCCGTCATCGGCATGACTCTTCCGGCGATCGGCGCCGTTCAGGATCGAGAGCACGTCAAGGGCGCCGGTGAGTGATATTCTGCATTCCACGCGGCTGAACATCGACCCGACGGCCTACGTCGCGCCCGGCGCGGCGCTGGTCGGAGAGGTCACTCTCGGCGCCTCGGCGTCGATCTGGTTCCAGGTGGCCGTGCGCGGCGACGTGGCACCGATCGTGATCGGCGCCGAGAGCAACGTCCAGGACGGCGGGGTGGTGCACGGCGATCCGGGTCGGCCGACGCGGATCGGGTCGCGCGTCACGATGGGGCACGGCGCCATCGTCCACGCTTCGGTGATCGAGGACGACGTGCTGGTGGCCATGAAGGCGGTGGTGTTGAGCGGTTGCCGGATCGGACGGCATTGCCTGATCGGAGCGGGGGCGGTCGTTCCCGAAGGCACCGAGGTGCCGGAGGGTTCGCTCGTCCTCGGGGTGCCAGGAAGAGTCGTCCGGTCGCTGAAGCCGGAGGAGATCGAGCGGATCCATCGCAACGCCCGCTCTTACGTCGAGCTGGCGCGGGCTTACCGCGAGGGACGCATCCAGGTGCCCGGAGGACGCGCGTGACCGCCCGCGACCGCGCCCTGATCGAAGAGGCGGCGCGCCGCCTGCGGCCTCTGTTGAAGGGGGCGAAGCGGATCGCGCTCTGCACCCACATCAATATTTGCCTTCTCCATCACCTCGTCGCGCTGGGCATCGAGACCCGGATCATCAACACCGAGCCACTGCCGCTCCGCTACCGCTTCCTCGACCCCGAGGGCGCGGTCGAGGTATTCGACGCGATCCGCCACGAGGCGTTCCTCAAGACCGCCGACCTGGTCATCATGCTCGACAATTCGTCCCCTGCGCGGCTCGGACCGCTGGAGGCGGCGGTGCGGGGCTCGAGCGCCACCACGGTCTGCATCGACCACCACAACCTGATCGACCCTTTCTGGAAGGTCAACATCATCGACGAGGAAGCCTGCGCGACGGGGGAGCTGGTCTTCCAGATCGTCAAGGCGCTCGGCGGGGCGGTGAACCGGCTCGCGGCGCAGGCGGCCTACGTCTCGCTGGTCACCGACACCGGATACTTCCGCTTCTCCAAGACTTCGCCGCGCTGCCATGAGGCCGCCGCCGAGATGCTGGCCCTGGGAGTCGAGCCGCCGCGGGTGTATCAGGAGGTCTACGAGCGGAACAGTCCCGCCCTGGTCCGGCTGGGGGGCGTCGCGATGGCCGGCCTCGAGCTGCTCGAGGAGGGACGGCTCGGCTGCATCACGCTGACGCGGTTGCAGCTCGCCGCCTGCCGGGCGGAGCAGGAGGACACCTCGGAGATCATCAATGAGCTGTTGTCGATCGACGGCGTGAAGGCCGCCGTCCTCTTCAAGGAGCTGGACGGAAACCGAGTGAAGCTGTCATTCCGCAGCAAGGGGGCGATCGATGTCAACCATCTCGCCTCGGGTTTCGGAGGCGGGGGACACAAGAACGCCGCGGGCGCGGTCATCGAGGGGAGCCTCGAAGAGGTCACGAGACGCGTGCTCGACCCGTTCCGCGAGATCGTCCGCCGCCCGGCGTGAGCCCGCCCGATCCGCTGCCACCGCTCGTCCTGCGCTGCCGTCTTCTCTGGTGCATCGCCTTCTCCGCCGCCGCCGCGGCGCTTCTCCTTCTCGGCATCATCGGCTGCAGCGGGCGGGGGGACGATCTGTTCCCCGCCTGGTTCCCTCCCGGGGCGGCTCCGATCCTGATCCTTCTCGGCCTCGCCGCCGTGTACTTCGTAGGGCGCTTCTGTTTCGCGCGCCTGCTCCTGGACGCGGAGGGCTTCGCCATCGTCGGGCCGCTCGTGGATCGGCGCGTGTCCTGGAGCTCGGTCATCCGCTGGGAGCGCCGCGCCCAGCGGGGAGGCCCCGCGACCCTCTGGATTGTCCACGGTCCCGATCGCCGGAGGCTTTCGATCCCGCTCATCTACAGGGATGATCATCTGCTCGAGCTCGCCCTGGAGCAGCGGAGCTTTCCACGCTACTGACGAGGGACAGCCGTGCGGAGGTCGAGGCTGCGAGTCAGGGAAGCGAGGCGATCGACGGGAAGCCGAGGACTCCCATGAAGATGTCGTTGAAGTCCTCGCGCCCCGACAGCTCGATATACTCGACATGGTCGGGGATGGCCGCCGCCGCTTCGCGCTCGCGGTTGGAGAGCAGGGCGATCTTGGCCCCTTCTCCGGCGGCGTTTCCCACCGCCCGGATCCGATCGACCGGAACCGCCGGCACCAGGCCGATCAGCCGGGCCGATTCGGGATGGATGTAGGAGCCGAACGCGCCGGCCAGCATCACTTCCTGAAGATCCTGCGGCGTGACGCCCATGTCTTTCATCAAGACCTGGATGCCGGCCGCGATCGAGCCTTTCGCGAACTGCAGCTGCCGGACATCCTTCTGGGAGAACAGCACCGGCTTACCGCCCGTCTGCTCCGCCGTCGCCAGCACGAACGCGCGCACACCGTCGACGGTGATCAGCCGCGCGCCGAGGGAGGGCGGGATCGTCCCGCGCAGCTCCTCCTCCGAGCGCATCCGGCCGGTCTGGTTCATCAGACCCCGCTTGTAGAGCTGCGCGACCGCGTCGATCAGACCCGACCCGCAGAGGCCGATCGGCCGCGCGTCGTCGATCGTCTGCAGCACGACGTCGTCTTCGGTGATGGTGACCCCTTCGATCGCTCCGGTCGTCGCCCTCATGCCGCAGGAGATCTCCGCACCTTCGAAGGCCGGCCCGGCCGGCGCGGCCGTTGAGAGCGTGCGTGGCTCGTGCCCCAGTGCGATCTCGCCGTTGGTCCCGACGTCGACGAACAGGCGGAGGCGATCGCCGCGCGGCAGAGCCGTGGCCAGGAGGCCGGCGACGATGTCCCCCCCGACGTACGAACCGATGGCGGGGAACAGATAGACCCGGCCGCGCGGATGGATGGAAAGACCGATTTCCCGCGCCTCGAGGTCGAGGCTGTGGGAGATGGTCGGGGCGAACGGCGTCACCGAGATCGGCTCGGGGTCGATCGAGAGCAAAAGATGCATCATGGTGAGGTTTCCGGCGATCGTGACCTCGTAGATCCGATCGAGCGGGATCCTGGCCTCGCCGCAAAGCCTTTCCAGGACGCCGTTGATCGTGAAGGAGACCAGATGCTGCAGCTCCTCCAGGCCCTCGCTGCGGCCCATGGTGTAAGAGATGCGGGACAGGACGTCGCCGCCATGCACCGCCTGGGCATTGAGCGCCGAGGCGACACCCTTCGCCTCGCCCGTGCTCAGATCAAGGAGCGTGCCGACGATGGTCGTCGTGCCGAGGTCGAAGGCGGCCCCGAAGCATGCCGTGGTCGTGTCGCCCGGCTCAACCGCCAGAAGCGTCTCTCCGCACAGCACGGCGGTCACATCGAACTCGGCGTCGCGCAGCGCGCCCGGCACGGTGCGCAGGACGTCGAGACCGGCGCGCATCGGGAACCCCTCGTGGCGCAGCGCCTCTTTCAGCCGTTGCGCGTCGGATCGCTGATCGTGGAGGTCGGGCTCGGTCAGCTTGAGATGGATCTTGTGCACGTTCGGGTCGAGAAGGACCTGCCGTCCGACGCCGAACATCGCCGTCTTGGGGGTGGTCAGGAGACGTGGCACCTCGACCACCATCGCGCTGCGCACTTCCTGCTGGCAGGAGAGTCGCCAGCCGGCCGCGATCTCTTCCGCCGATAGGTGCTCGAGATCGGCGGGAACGACAACCACCGTCCCCTCGACCACGCGGACGCGGCACTTGCCGCAGGTCCCCCGTCCGCCGCAGGCGCTTTCGACCGGCTGGCCGGTCCAGGCGGCGGCGTGGAACAGGGTGGTGCCGGGCGGCACCCTGGTCGCGACGTCCTTGGGCAGGAAGGTGACCTTGAGTTTCTCCGATTTGAGAGCGGCCGCGTCGAGCGGTTCCGCGCCGCGGATCTGAGGTTTCGGTGTTTTCATGAAGCCCGATCCTTTCCGCGCGCCTTCAGTTGCCCGGCGCCGGCGACGCCGGGACCGGGATCTGCGGCTTGGGCTGGGCGGCCGCCCGCTTGCGGTAGGCGGCGTTCCACTTGCGGCCGAACGGATCGCGGCCGAGCATCAGGTCGCCGGCCAGGATGGTGCGGTAGATCTCGGGCTCCAGGGCGTTGGTGATCGCCGCGGTCAGCCCGGCCTGCATCCCGAGGAGCATGAAGGTCGCGGTAAGAGGAGGGCGATCGGGGAGGCCGAAGCCTACGTTCCCCGCGCCGACCGACATGTTGACTCCCAGCTCCTGCCGGATCAGACGCATGGTCTCGAAGGTGATCCGACCGAACTCGTGATTGGCCCCGATCGGCATGCACAGCGGATCGATGATGATGTCCTCGGCCGGGATGCCATGGTCGGCGGCGCGCTGCACGATCTTGCGCGCCACCGCGAGGCGCACCTGGGGGTCGTTGCTGATTCCGGTGTCGTCGTTGGCGATGCCGACCACCGCGGCGCCGTATTTCTTGATCAGCGGCAGGAGACGCTCCAGCACTTCGTCCTCGCCGGTGACCGAGTTGACCAGGGCCTTCCCTTTGTAGACCGGGAGGGCCGCCTCGAGGGCCTCGGGCGTCGAGGAGTCGATCGAGATCGGCGCATCGACGACGTCCATCATCGCCAGCACGGCCCCCCTCAGCATGCCCGGCTCGTCGGCGCCGGGGATGCCGGTGTTGACGTCGAGCATCTGGGCGCCCGCTTCGGCCTGGGCGACCGCCTCGGCCCTGACCCTCGTGTAGTCGTAGCGCCGCAGCTCTTCCGCCAGCTTCTTGCGGTTGGTCGGATTGATCCGCTCGCCGATGATCACGAACGGATCGTCGGGGCTGATGACGACGGTCTTGGTGGCGGACGACAGGACGGTCTTCATGCGCTCTGCTCCCGGTTCTTGACAAGGGCGGCGTCGTGCCCGCCGGTTGCGCCCCGCGGCGCACCGAGGGCCGCGGGGGCGAGGGCGGGACGCAGCCCGGCCCTCGCGCTGATCTCGGCGACCGCCTCCTCCCAATGGATCGGCATCAGGTGAAACCCGGCGACGCCGGGGATCTCACGGACCCGCTCGATCACCTCGACGCAGATCCGGATCCCTTCGGCCTCACGGCGGGCGCGATCGTCCCCGGCCTTCTCCATCCGTCGCACCACCTGCTCGGGCACCTCGAGCCCCGGCACGTGATCCCGCATGTAACGGGCGGCGCGGACCGAGCGCAGCGGAGCGACGCCCGCGAGAATCGGCGCCTTGGTGTCGAGCCCCAGGTGGCGCACGCGGGCCATGAATGCCGCGAAGCGCTCGACATTGTAGATGATTTGCGTCTGCACGAAGCGCGCCCCCGCCTCGATCTTCTTGCCCAGGCGTTGAGCCCGGAAATCGTACGGCGGCGCGAACGGATTCTCGGTGGCGCCCGGGAAAAGATCCGGTGCCGGCGTGATCTCCCGCCCGCTCAGGTATCGGCCTTCGCGTGTCATATGATTCGCCAGCCCCAGAAGCTGCAGAGAGTCGAGATCGAACACCGGCTTCGCCTGGGGGTGGTCGCCGTGGATCGGGTGATCGCCCGTCAGGCAGAGGATGTTGCGCACCCCGAGAGCCGCCGCGCCGAGCAGGTCGCTTTGCAGCGCCAGCCGATTCCGGTCCCGGCAGGTGACATGCATGACCGGGTCGATTCCCTCCTGCGCCAGCGCGACTGCGGCGGCCAGGGCCGACATGTGGGCGACGCCGGAGGTGTTGTCCGGGACGTTCACCGCGTCGACATGATCGCGCACCAGCTGTGCGCGCCGGCGCAATCCGTCCAGGTCGGCGCTGTCGCCCGATCCGATCTCGCAGGTCACGACCGGTCGCCCGGAGCGCAGCGCCCGCTCGAGGCCTCGGCCCGCAAAATTCGCCGCGCTCATGGGGTCGGCCGCCCGGTGCGTCCGGAGAAGAGGTTCATCCAGGCCGAGCTGCCGCGCAGGCTCCAGTCGAGCGCCGGCTGGATCCGGAGGATCGCTCCGCCCCAGGGAAGCCAGCGCGCGCGGCGCTCCGCCTTGACCCAGACGCACATCATCGAGGGGATCACCTCGCAATGCCCGTTCATCCGCACGCCGCCGCACGGGCCGTTGCGGAGCGTTTTCGGGCAGCCCATCGGGCAGGTGAGGCCGGTCTCGTGCAAGGTGCACTGACCGCACATCTTGCAGCCGAAGACCGGCTTCTTCGTGGCGATCTCGAGCGGGCGCGCCACCCGGTCGAGGAAGCGGGCGAGGCGTGCGTGCCGCTTGAAGAAGGCCTGGCTCCATCTGAGCAAGGCGGACGGACCGTGCGCTGCGTGACTCATGAAGGACCCCTCCCCGCCGGCGGGCCGGCCGCCTACTGGCCGACCGCCTGGATCGCGCCGCCGTCGGCCGCCCCCGCCACCCGCGGAGCTTCGCTGGCCACGACCGCGGGAGCGGTCTCGGGGTGCAGGGTTCCGGCGCGCTTCTTGCCCATCAGCTCCTTGGCCACGCGCACCGCCTCCGTGGCATTCTCGCCGTACCCGTCGGCGCGGATCTCCTTCGCCCAGCCGGCGCTGGTCGGGGCGCCGCCCACCATGACGACGTAATCCTTCCGGATCCCTTCCTTCTCGAGCAGCTTGATCACCTTCCCCTGGTTGGGGGCGGTGGTGGTCAGAAGGGCCGACATGGCGACGATGTCGGGCTTGCGGGTCTTGATCTCCTCGACGAACCGGTCGATCTTGACGTTGACACCGAGATCGACGACCGAGAAGCCGTTCGCCGAGAGCATGGTGCAGACGATCCGCTTGCC
>WNFM01146785.1_pt1 | contig 24814 bp, 20 predicted proteins | sample 5400271 | NCBI WGS metagenome assembly WNFM01 (sample SAMN13153352, study PRJNA577476) | soil metagenome | isolation source: 60 cm saprolite on Douglas fir-dominated hillslope | place: USA:California | collected 2013-09-17 | reverse complement strand
CCTGTGGGTCGCGTCGAACCCGACCGGGGCCGAGGGACCAGCGATGGCGCCAGACCGGCCGCGGCTGGCCGCGGCGGTGGGGCCACTGGAGGCGGAGATCGCTCCGAGCCTCCTTCTCACCGAGCGGGGGGTCGCGGGCCCCTCCGCCCCCGTCGAGCTGTCGTGCGTGCTCTCGGACGGCACCGGGCGCGTGATGGCCCGTCGCGAGTCCCCGGTGGGCGACCGTCCCCTGCAAGCGGCCGCGGACGTGACCGTCGCCGGATGGACCAGCGCTTCACCCTGGCGCCTCCGCTGCGCGCAGTCGGCCGACGTGGCGACCGCGTTCGTGGAGCCGGTCGCCGCCCGCTATCGCACGACCCTGGCCCTGAACCTGGGCGCGATGAGCCTCGCCGTCCTCCTCGGACTCCTGGCCGTGCGCGAGGTCGCGCAGCGCGAGCGGCTGGAAGCGCGGGCGCGCGAGGAGTCACGTGTCCGCGACCTGGAGCGCCAGCTCTTCCACGCCGAGCGGCTGACCACGGCCGGGCGCCTGGCCGCCGGCATCGCGCACGAGATCAACAACCCGCTGGAGGGCATGGCCAACTACTTGAGCCTCGCCCGCGGCGCCCTCGAGCGCGGCGACGTCGAATCGGCGCGCCGGCGGCTGGAGGGAGTCCGCCAGGGCCTCGACCGCGCGGCCCTGGTCGTGCGCCAGGTCCTCGCCCACGCCGACCCGGCCAAGGCCCCCCGCACCGCCGTCGACCTCAATCGCGTGCTCGCGGAATCGACGGAGTTCGTGCGGTCGCGTCCCGAGTTCGCCGGCGTGCGCTTCGAGAGCGCGCTGGCGGAGGCGCCCCTGACCGTGGAGGGCAACCCGATCATGCTGGGACAGGTGGCGCTGAACCTCATCGTCAATGCCTGCGAGGCCCAGCCCGGCGGCGGCGAGGTGCGCGTGAGCTCGCGGGCGGCGGAGGGCAGCGTCCTCGCCGAGGTCGCCGACCGCGGCCCCGGCATCGCCGCCGCCGACCGCGAGCGCATCTTCGAGCCGTTCTTCTCGACCAAGAACTCGACCGGCCTCGGCTTGTCCATCTGCCATGCGATCGTGCGGCAGCACGGGGGGCGGCTGGAATCGCGGCCGCGGCCGGACGGCGGCACCGTCTTCCAGATGACGCTTCCCGCCGCCCCCGCGCGCACGGAGGTCGCGTGAGCGCCACCGGCCCCGGCAAGGTCCCTTCCCGCGGCCGCGTCCTGGTGGTCGAGGACGAGGCCTACGTGCGCGACTCGCTCACGGAGATCCTGCGCGAGCGCGGCTACGAAATCGTGGAGGCGGGCACCGCCTCTGACGCGGTGCGCGTGCTCGCGCACGCGCCCATCGACGTCGTGCTCACCGACTTCCGCCTTCCCGGAGCGGACGGGCTCGCGCTCGTGAAGCAGATCCAGTCCACCTCGCCGGACGTGCCGGTGGTGGTGCTCACGGGCCAGGGCACGATCGCGTCCGCCGTCGAGTGCCTGAAGAGCGGGGCCAGCGACTACCTCCTCAAGCCGGCCGACCCGGAGGCCCTCGAAGTCGCCCTCGAGCGCGCGCTGGCCGGGCGGGCCCTGCGGCGCGAGGTGCAGTACCTGCGGGCGGCCGGCCGCGAGATCGAGCCGCTCGGCCAGAGCCCGGCCTGGCGGCGGGCCCTGGAGATGATCGACGCGGCCGCGGCCAGCGATTCGATCGTGCTGCTGCGCGGCGAGTCCGGCACGGGCAAGGACCTGCTCGCCCGCCGCCTCCACCAGAAGAGCCGGCGCGCGGCCGCTCCCTACATCCGCGTCAACGGCGCCGCGGTTCCCCTCGAGCTTTGGGAGAGCGAGTTCTTCGGCCACCGCCGCGGATCGTTCACGGGCGCGAGCGCGGACCGCGAAGGCTGGTTCCAGCTCGCGCATCGCGGCACGCTGTTCCTCGACGAGGTGGGGGCCATGCCGGCGGCGGCGCAGCCCAAGCTGCTGCGCGCGATCCAGGACGGCGAGTTCCACCGCCTGGGTGAGCAGCAGCCCACGCGCGTCGACGTCCGCATCGTGGCCGCGACCAACGCCGACCTGGAAGCGGACGTCAAGGACGGCCGGTTCCGCGCCGACCTCTACTACCGCCTCAACGTGCTCCAGATCCGCGTGCCGTCGCTGCGCGAGCGGCCGGAGGACATCGCGCTTCTCGCCCGCGCCTTCGCCGCCGACGTCGCGGCGCGGCTGGGCCGCCCGGCTCCCGACCTGGACGAGGAGACGCTGGCGCGGCTGGCCTCGTACCCCTGGCCGGGCAACGTGCGCGAGCTGCGCAGCGTCATCGAGCGCGCGCTCATCCTCCATCCGGGCCGCGGGCTGGCCGCCCTCGACCTTGCTCCCGAGCCCGTGGCGCCATCGTCGGCCACCGATGCCGCCCCCGGCCCATCCGCCCCCGACGACCTCACGCTGCGCGAGAGCCTGAACCGGCTCGAGCGCTCGCTCCTCGTGGAAGCGCACCGCCGCGCGCACGGCGTGCGCCGGGAGGCGGCGCGGCTGCTCGGCATCGACGCGCGCAACCTCGCCTACTACTGCCGCAAGCACGGCCTCGACCCCGACGCGCTGGCGGAGTGATCCGGCCCGCGGCGCTCCCCCTCCTCTTCTTCGTCTCCGGCGCCCTGGCCCTCGTGTACGAGGTCCTCTGGCAACGGCGGTTCGCGCTGGTCTTCGGCGGGGGGGCGACCGCGGCCACCGCCGTGCTGGCGGCGTACTTCGCCGGCCTCGGCGTGGGCAGCTACGTGCTCGGCCGCGCCGCGGCGCGCGTCATTCGTCCCTTGCGCGCATACGCCGTGCTCGAGGCTCTGGTGGCCGTCGGCGCGCTCGTCTCGTTTCCGTTGTCGTCGGTGGCCGACTCGCTCACCGTGGTGGCCCCCGGCGTAAGCGGCCAGGCCGTGCCGCGGGCGGGCCTGGAGGTCCTCGTCGCCTTCGTCGCGCTGGCTCTGCCCACCTTCGCCATGGGGGGGACGTTGCCGGTGCTGGCGCGCCTGTCCGACGTGGGCCACCGGCGGCTCGGCACCGGCGTGGGCCTGCTGTACGCGGTCAACACGGCGGGAGCGGCGTTGGGCGCGCTCGCGGTGCCCTTCCTGGTCCTGCCCGCGCTGGGCGCGAAGGGCGGCCTCCTCGCGGCCGTGGGCGCAAGCGTCGTCGTGGCCCTGCTCGCCTGGACGATGGATCGCCCGTTGGCCGACGCGGCGGACGCGCCGAAGGAAACATCATCCGATCCGGCGGCGACCCTGTCGTGGGGGCATCCCGCGGTCGTGCTGGCCGCCGCGTCCGGCCTGGCCACCTTCGTCCTCCAGGTCCTCTGGAACCGCGCGTTCGCGCAGGTCCACGAGAACTCGACGCACTCCTTCGCGCTCATCGTGGCCCTGTTCGTGCTCGCCCTCGCGCTGGGAGCGCAGATCGCGAGGATCGCACTGCGCCGCGGCCACGCGCCGGAGGCCGTGATCGGCTGGGCCTGGCTGCTGGCGGCCGCCCTGGCCGCGACGGGGCCCGGCGCGTTCGTGCGCCTGACTCATGGCCTGGGCTATCTGCCCTCCGACCTGGGGTGGGCGCACGATGCCCCGCGTCTCGCCCGCATCGCGGTCCTGGTCGTGTTGCCCGCGGTCACCGCCATCGGTGTCGCCTTTCCGGCCCTCCTCGAGTCCGCGGGCGCCGTCCGCTCCACGGCGGCGGCGACCGCCGTGGGACGCGTGCTCGCCGCGAACCTGACGGGTTGCGTCCTGGGCGCCCTGCTCGCGGGCTTCGCGTTGCCGAGGGCGGTCGGGATGTGGCGCAGCATGCTGCTGGCGGCAGCGATCCTGGGCGCGGGCGGCGCGTGGTGCCTCACTCGCATCCGGGCGCGCGGACGGGGCGCGGCAGTGGCCGTCGCGGGCGCGGTCTTGATCGCGGCCTGGGTCGCGGATCCGCCGCGCGTGCAGGTGGCGGGAGCGGACGGAGAGCGGCTGGTGGCGCTCTCCGAGGGCGCGGACGGCATCGTGGCCGTGGTCGAGAGGCCCGGCTCGCGCCGGCTCAAGCTCAGCAACCACTATGTCCTCGGGGGCACGGGCTCCGTCGGCGACGAGCGCATGCAGGCGCACCTCCCCCTCCTCCTCCATCCCTCGCCGCGACGCGTCGCGCTCCTCGGCCTCGGCACGGGGATCACGGCGGGCGGCGCCCTTTTCCATCCGCTGGACCGCCTCACTGCGGTCGAGCTGGTGCCGGAGGTGGCGACGGCGGCTCGCCTCTACCTCGGAGATGCGAACCTGCGTGTGCTCGACGACGCGCGCACGCGTCTCGTGATCGGGGACGCCCGCGCCTACCTGCGCACGACGCCGGACCGCTTCGACGTGATCGTCGGCGACCTGGCCGTGCCCTGGCGGCCCGGAGAGAGCGCCCTCTACACGATCGAGAGCTTCGCCGCGGCCCGGCGCACGCTCGCCCCCGGCGGCCTCTTCTGCCAGTGGGTGCCACTGTTCCAGCTCTCGGAGGCGGAGCTGCGCATCGTCCTGCGGACGGTGCTCGCCGTCTTCCCACGGGCGCAGGTGTGGCGTGGCGATTTCTCGGCGAGCGAGCCGGCCCTGGCCCTGGTGGCGACGGCGGAGCCGATCACCGTGGACCCGGCGATCGTCGAACGCGCGCTGCGCGTGGCCACCGCCGATCCCGCGAACGCGCACATCGCCTCGCCCGACGGCGTCTGGCTGTACTTCGCCGGCGTCCTCGAGCCCGCGGACCTGGGCACCGGCGACGCGCGCGTCAACCGTGACGATCAACCCTGGCTCGAGCTGCTCGGGCCGTGGAACGGGGGCGCCGCGCAAGAGAGGTGCACGGGACGGCGCCTGCAGGCGTGGCTCGCCGATCTGCGGCGCCGCTCGGAGCCTCGCACGCTTGCCCTCGGGGCGCGCGAGCGGCGCGCGATGGAGGCCGGCGATTGGCTCTTCGAGCTCTCGCTCGCGCTCGCCGAGCGTAACGACAGGGCCGCGCAGTCGGCGCAGGACCGCGTGCGCGCGCTCCTGCCCGAGTCGACCTTCCGCGCCCTGTTCCCCTAGAACAGCCGCGAGTACCCGACGATCAGCAGGTAATCGGCGAAGGCGGCATCACCGTGCCCGCCGTTGATCTTGTCCGCGTAGCTGCGCGTCCGGTTGCGATAGACCGCGACGGGCACCCCGACCGTGAGGGCCGAGTGTCCGCGCCGGAAGGTGAGGCCCGGCTCGACCGAGATCGCGTACCCCGGCCGCCGGAAGCCCTTGTCGCCGCCGATGAGATCGCTGGAAGGGACGCCCTCGAGGCGGCCGCCCAGGCTTGCCGTCACCCAGCGCAGGCTCGTGGCCACCCCGATGCGGGCCAGGTACTGGTCCGCGATCGAGATGTAACGCGCGTTCGGGTCGTTGCCCCCGCGGTCGGTGTGGCTCTGCTCCTGCGGATTGAAGAGGTAGCTGCCGGAGGCATAGCCCACCGCGCGTCCTCCGAACCGCCGGAAACCCGTGCCCTCGAGCACGAATCCCCACCCGCCGTCGCCGGGCTGGATCGACTGGTCCACGGGGACGACGCTGGTCACGATGCGCCCGCCCGTGAACGCGCGACGGACGTCCGTGTGGTCGGAATCGCCGGTCGGGGCCTTGAGGCCGAGGCCCAGCGAGAAGTTCCCGTTCTTGCAGGAGTCAGGGTTCTTCATCCAGCGCCGCGCCATGAAGGAGCTGTCGCTGATGGCGTTGGAATGCGTGACCGAACGGTCGAAGACCACGCGGTTCTGGTCCCGGATGGGGTTCGAGCGCGAGGCGATGAAGTACGGCAGGCTCAGGCTGAGGCTGGTGCGCTGGGTCCAGTTGTACCGGACACCGAGATCGAGGAGGTGCACGCGGTTGACGACCTGACTCGAATCGGCGTCACGGTCGGCCTGGTATTCGGAGCCGACGTAATGGCGATCGGACTTCTGCCAGCGATAGCCGGTCGAGACCTGCCAGCTTCCGGGGCGGGGATAAGGGCTGCCTTCCGTGCCAGTCACGGGCACGTCCATCCGCGCGGCCACTCAACCCTGTGCGAACGACTCCTGCGGGGCGAGCAGCGTGAGCGACAGCGCCGCCGCGACGACCGTGAGCGTGCCCCGAAGCCAAGTAGGGATGGTCATGCCGGCGCCCCATAGCAATACGGAGGCCGGGGCACGGCGACGAGCGGGACGCACGGCGTAAAGCTCGCCATCAGAACGGGATGGGTGGAGGCCATGCGCCTCTACCAAGTCGCGGAATCGAAGCCGAGTGAGCCATAAGGATTAAGCGTTACGCCTGATCCCTACGCGTCCACCGCTACGGCTCCACGAACACGCGCAGCGTCCGCGGGCGGACGTACAGGCGCTCGCCGCTCCGCGGCTGCATCTCCTCGTGATGCTGGCGGGTCACGTCCACCTGGAGGAGGTGGCCGTCATCGTCGACGAGCTCGAGCTTCACCACCGCGCCCGCGGCATGGACGTGGCGGACGGTGGCCCAGAGGCCGCCGTCGGCATCGGCCGCGCGGCCGACCTCGAGCTCGTGCGGCCGTGCGTAACCGGCCGCGGGCAGCGACTGCTCGCCGGGATGCTCGGGATAGTCCATCGCGATGGGGCCCAGCAGCGCCCTCCCGCTCTCCACGCGCCCGTGGAAGATGTTCACGTGGCCGAGGAAGTTCATCACGAAGGGCGTGGCCGGGTGATCGAAGACCTCCTGGGGCGTGCCGATCTGCTCCACGCGCCCCTGGTTCATGACCACCACGCGGTCGGCCACCTCCAGCGCCTCTTCCTGGTCGTGGGTCACGAACACGCTGGTGACCTTGATGGTGTCGTGGAGGCGCCGCAGCCAGCGGCGCAGCTCCTGGCGGACCTTGGCGTCGAGGGAGCCGAAGGGCTCGTCGAGGAGCAGCACGCGCGGCTCCACGGCGAGGGCGCGGGCCAGGGCGACGCGCTGGCGCTGTCCGCCGGACAGGGCGGCGGGCAGGCGGTCGGACAGCCAGTCGAGCTGAACGAGCTTGAGGAGCTCCATGACCTTGGACCGGATCTCCGCTTCCGCCGGACGCGCGCGGCGCGGGCGCACGCGCAGGCCAAAGGCCACGTTCTCGAAGACGGTCAGGTGGCGGAAGAGCGCGTAGTGCTGGAAGACGAAGCCGACGCCGCGCTCCTGCGCCTCGCGCACCGTCGCATCTTCGCCCTCGAAGAAGACCTGGCCGCGGTCGGCGTGCTCGAGTCCGGCGATGACGCGGAGGAGGCTCGTCTTGCCGGAACCGGAGGGACCTTGGTGACGCCTCTGACCTCAATCGACACGGCGGGCCTCCGCGGGCAGCCTCGACTCGAGCCCCGTCTTGACGATCAGGGTCACGATGGCGAGCAGGGTGAGGACCGAGGCCACGGCAAAGGAGCCGGGCAGGTTGTATTCCTGGAACAGCTTCTCCACGCGCAGGGGCATGGTGTCCGTCTGGCCGGCGATGTGGCCGGAGACGACGTAAACGGCGCCGAACTCACCCATCGCGCGCGCGTTGCAAAGGATGATCCCGTACGCCAGTCCCCACTTGATGTTGGGCACGGTCACGCGCCAGAACATCTGCCATCCGCTGGCGCCCAGGCTGATGGCCGCCGTCTCCTCGTCGGCGCCGACCGCCTCCATGACCGGGATCAGCTCGCGGGCCACGAAAGGGAACGTCACGAAGGCGGTGGCGAGCACGAGGCCGGGAGTGGCGAAGATGATCTTGAGGCTCGCGTCACGCGGCCACACCTCGAAGTAGATCTGGGCGGCCAGGAGCAACGCAAGCGCGGCCGCCCCTCCGAAGAGGGCCAGGCGGTTTCGGTGCGCTCCGCGCGGGCGGAAGAGGAAGACGGCGCCGACGAAGAGCCCTGCCCCCACGAGCGAAGTGAGGTACGGCATCACGGCATACCCGTCGCGCCGCAGGAACGGCCCGAGGTAGCCCTGCAGACCGAAGATCAGCACCAGCATCAGCCCCGCGACGACCGCGGAAGCGGGCGATGGCCCAGGCGGCGGCGATGCCGAAGACGACGTTCGCCACCAGGGCCAGGGGCACGACGGTGAGGGTGAGGAGGATCGAATGGCGGGTGTCGGGATCCCCGACCAGATTGTCCCAGTAGACGCGCACGCCTTCGGAGAACGCACCCGCGAAGACGTGGACCACCGGGATCACTATGAGCACGCCGACCACGAGCGCCGCGGACGAGATGAGGCTCCAGCGCACCCACGCCGGATCGCGCTGCGCTTGCCGCAGGCGGCGGATGCCGACGGGGAGAGGAGGGAGAGCGGCCGCCGTCTCAGGCATGCGCGGCCTCGCCCTTGCTCCAGCGCTCCAAGAGGTTGATCAGCAGCAGCATCACGAACGAGATGGCCAGGAGGACGACCGCGATGGCGGTGGCTTCGCCGTAGGCGAACTCCTGGAGGCGCGCCACGATGAGCACGGGCGCGATCTCCGTCTTGTACGGCATGTTTCCGGAGACGAACACGACCGACCCGTACTCTCCGAGCGACCGCGCGAAGGCGAGCGCGAACCCGGTCAGGAGCCCGGGATACAGGGGCGGGAGGATCACGCGGCGGAAGGACTGCCAGCGCGTCGCTCCCAGCGAGGCCGCCGCCTCTTCCGCTTCCGGATCGAGGTCCTCCAGCACGGGCTGGACGGTGCGGACCACGAACGGCAGTCCGATGAAGACGAGCACGAGCACGATGGCCAGGCGGCTGTAGGCCGCCTGGATGCCGAGGGGGACCAGGTATCGACCGAGCCACCCCTTCTTGACGTAGAGGCTCGCATACACGAGGCCGCCCACTGCGGTGGGCAGCGCGAGCGGAAGATCGATCAGCGAATCCATGAGCCTCCGTCCCGGGAAGCGGTAGCGCACGAGCACCCAGGCCACGAGGAGGCCGAGCAGCACGTTGACCGCCGCCGCCACCAGCGAAGTACCGAACGTAAGCAGGTACGCCGCCCGCGTCCTCTCCGTCCACACCGCGGCCCAGAACTGATCGAAGGTCAACGTCGCCGCCTTGGAGACGCAGGCCACGATGGGAAGCAGGACGAGAAGGGTGAGATAGAAGACGGTGTAGCCGAGGGACAACGAGAACCCCGGCAGCACCCTGCGCTTCACGAAGGCCATCCGCGCACGCTCCTCTCCGATCCCGTCTCGGTTCCCGTTCCCGTCCGTTTAGCGATGACTGGGCCTGTAGATCTTGTCGAACACCCCGCCCTCGGCGATGAACTGCTTGTGGGCGTCCGGGAAGTCCAGCGCGATCTCCTTGATCGAGAAGAGGCGCAGGCTGGGGAAGGCCCCCGCGTGCCGCTTGAGCACGGCCTCGTTGGCCGGCCGGTAGTAGTGCTTGGCGATGATCTCCTGGCCCGCATCGGTGTAGAGGTACTTGAGGTAGGCCTCCGCGACCGCGCGCGTCTTCTTGCGGTCCACATTCGCGTCCACGACGGCGACGTGCGGCTCGGCACGGATGCTGATGGGCGGATAGACGATGTCGAGGTCGCCTTTGGCCTCTTCGACCTCCAGACGGGCCTCGTTCTCCCAGGCCAGGTGGACGTCGCCGATCCCCCGCTGCACGAAGGTGACGGCCGAGCCCCGCGCCCCGGAGTCGAGCACGGGCACCTGTTTGTAGAGCTTGGTCACGTACTCGACGGCCTGGGCGCGCGAGCCGCCGCGCAGCACCACCGAGCCCCAGGCGCTGAAGAAGCTCAGGTACCCGTTGCCGGAGGTCTTGGGGTTGGGAGTGATGATCTCGACGCCTGGCTTGACCAGGTCCGCCCAGTCCTTGATGCCCTTCGGGTTTCCCTTGCGGACGACGAAGACGATGGTGGACGTGTAGGGCAGCGAGTTGCCGGGCAGTCGCTTGGCCCAGTCACCCGTGATGAGTCCGCGCTGGGCGATGGCGTCCGTATCGATGTAGGAGGCGAGGGTCACGACGTCCGCCTCCAGGCCGTCGATGACGGCGCGGGCCTGCGAGCTCGAGCCCCCGTGGGACTGCTTGATGGAGACCGCGACGCCCTTCTCTTTCTGGTACTGGGCGATGAAGCTCCCGTTCAGGTCGCGCCACAGCTCGCGCGTGGGGTCGTACGACACGTTGAGCAGCTCGACGGAGGCAGCCTGGGCGCCCCCGGCGGCGAGAAGCGTGGCCAGGACCGCTCGGGTCAGGAAGTGGATTCTCATCGGTAGCATCGGTTCAGGATTCAGAAAGAGAGCTGCAGGCGGGTCTGGACGCTCTTCTCGGTAGGACGATCAGCGCCGCCGGCCGCCCCGCCCTTGAAGCGCGTCTGCTCGTAGTCGAGCACGTACTTGAGGTTCTGGTTCCAGATCCAGTTGAGGCCCGCGCCCCAGGCCGTGGCGCGGCGCACGGACCGCGTCGTCTCGGCATAGCCGCCGCTGAAGGTCCCGTCGTCCACGCGAAGCTGGTTGACCCGCGCGACGAGCTGCAGCGCGCCCCACTTGCGCGCGGAGGGCACGAAGAAGTCCTTGGGCTTCACGTTCCCGTAGCTCGCGTCTTCGCCCGTGACCAGCCAGGAGCCGGTCACGTTCCAGGCGGAGTTGTCGAGGCGGGCGGTGGTGGGCTTTCCCGTCTCGACCTTCTGGACTTCGTGCCGCGCCGCGACGTATTCGGCGAGCACGCCCACCGGGCCCACGAAGAGCGAGACTTGCGGCGACCACCGCCGGCGTGTCCCGCTCGCCGTCACCGTCGCCGCGTACGAGAAGACGCCGACCTGCGACACCGAGCTGTACCCGCGCAAGGCGCCGTTCGCCGTCCCCGTGGTGCCGGCGATGCCGAAGCCGAGGCCGCGCAGGGGCGAGGTGCCTTTCGTGCGCCAGGGCTGGACGAAGACACGCCCGGCGAGGTCTTTGGCGTCGTTGGTGTCGCCGTCGATGTTGCCCCCGTCCGTGACGCCGTTCAGCAGCGCCAGCTGATAGGCAAAGGCGCCCTGGGCCAGCTCGCCGTGGACCTGCACCCCGACGTCCCGGTTGGGCACGATGTTGTTGGCCAGGGAGCGCTCGACGAAGAGGATGCCCTGCGCAGACTGCAGGCGCTCGATGCCGAAGGGCGATTTCATCTTGCCCGCGCGCACGCGCAGCTTGTTCGTGAAGTGGACGTCCAGGTAGGCGTCCTGGACGAGGGCCGTGCCGTTCCCGAAGTCGGGCACGATGTAGAAGTCGAAGTACCGCGCGACGGTTCCCTGCACGATGGGGCGAATGCGCCGCAGCAGGAACTGGTTCGTGACCAGTCCCGCGCCGTCGCCGAGGGCGAAGCGACCGTCCGCCTGGACATACCCGGTCAGCTTCAGCACGAAGTCACCGGTCTCCGATTGCAAGGTGAACCCGTTCTTGTAGCCGCCCGTGAAGGGCGGCCGCGGGACGGGGGGAGGCGTGGGACTCGGCGAAGGTTCCGGCGACGGCGCAGGTACCGCGGGCGCCGGGAACGCGCTGGGCGCGTCCTGGGCCACGACCGACGGCACGGAAACCGCCGCCAGCGCGGCCACGACCCAAGGTACTGCTCGCATGCGTTTGTCTCCGGATGTCTGGCGCGGCGCCGTCGCGTTTGCGGTGGGTCCGGCCCATCGATGTCATCATTCCCGCCCCCGGATGTCCGGCCGGCGGCGGCCCGCTTCGTCGAAGCGGACCTTTTCGCGCGTCTCGATCTGCACGACCCGGCCTTCGTGGACCACGATCTCGACGGAGCCGTAGCGGAGGGCGCGGATCGCCCGCATCACCGCCCGCTCCCAGTCCGTATCCACGGCCTCTGTCGTATGTGACATATAATCACTACTGATATAGTAGACATTCTATTGGAGAATTAGCCATGGACAGCCTTCCGCGCGCCGCGCCGCGTCTCCAGCCGCCGGTCGCGCTGCAGGACGTCGGCCAGGGTGGTGTGGTCGAGGATGGCCGCGGCCGCGTTGCGCACGTCCAGGAAGACGTCGAAGAGGCCGGGATGCCGGGGCTCGGTGCGGACCCTCTGCGCCAGCTCCACCGCGTCCCCGAGAGGGGCCAGAGGACCGTCCATGATGCGCACGACCTCGCCGACCTGGATCTCCCCCGGGGGGCGGCGCAGGCGATAGCCTCCCTGCCTCCCCCGCTCGCTCGAGACCAGGCGTGCGTTCTTGAGGGTGACCAGGATCCCTTCCAGGAACTTCTCCGGGATGTCTTCCTCGTCCGCGATGACGTGGATCTTCACCAGCCCGCGCTCGTGGGCCTCGGCCAGTTTGAGCAGCGCCTTGAGCGCGTAGAGGCCGCGGTGGGATATCTTCATTGCCTATCGAGTCGATAGACTATGCGCAGGAGGCAGCCGGTGTCAATCAAAGAATCTAGAAGTGCTCGTCCATCCAGGCCGCGGACGTCTTGTCCCAGGCGCTCGTCTGCCAGTTGTCGCGCCGGCGCGTCTCGTAGTGCCACTGGGGCAGGGGCTGGAGGAGATGACGGGAGAGGGCGGCCGCGAAGGGCTCGTACAGGCGCCGCAGGTCCGCCAGGCGCCCCTCCATCTCGGGCCCCTGGGCCAGGGCCAGCCCCGCGCCCTCGAGCTCCGCGCGCAGCCGGGCCAGGACGGGAGCGGGCAGCCGGTCCGGCGGGGCCTCGGGCGGAGTGCTGAAGACCTGGGCCAGGTCCACCATGGCGTGACGCGCGATGGCGAAGGTGAGGCGGGCCTGGCGGGCGATCGCGCCCTCCGTCCCCGCGATGAGCAGGGCGCAGGCATCGAGGACGGTGGTGAGGGCGGCGATCCAGGACTGGTTGCTGTGCTGGGAGCGGAAGTAGGCCAGCATGGAGTACGAGAGATGCGTCTCCAGCAGCTCTGCCGCCCAATGCTCCCATTCGTGGAGCACTCCCTCCAGCGCGTGGAGCCCATCCTCGCCCCGGTGACGGCGCAGCAGCTCCCCCGCGCTGGGAGGCGAGCCCGCGCGCGCGTCGAGGAGAGAGATGCTCGTCTCGCGCGCCGAGAACGCCTGGTAGGTGACCGGGAAGTAACCGATCACGAGAGCCAGGAATCCGAACCCCATCCCCGCTTCGAGGATGGTCAACGTGCGTGAGGGCCAGGCCACGGGCGCGACGTCGCCGAGGCCGAGCGTGAAGAAGGTGCTGCCGCTCATGTAGAGGTCGAGGAGCAGCCCCGAGCGCTCGCCGGACATCGCGACGGCCGAGCCCGCGCTGTAGTGGAGCAGGGCGAAGGCGGCGATGAGGCCGCAAGCCCAGAGCGCGAGGAGCAACACGAGCGAGAGCGGGCCGTAGAGGCTCAGGTAGGCTTCGCGCCGGTTGACCGTCTTGAACAGGGTCGCGCTGCGCGCGAAGGGCGCCCACGTCGCGCGATAGAAGAGCCGCGTGAGCCGCAGGCGCCGGTTCACCCGTCGCGGCAGCACCACGGTCTCGAACGCGTCCCAGAGCACCGTCGCCAGGAGGAGGATTCCCGCCACCGCGGCCACGATCCGCACGCCTCACTTTACGTTCTTAACGTGGAGTTTGCTGCGCCTTCACAATCTGTGACCTCCGGCGCACGACGCGTTGCACACGATGGGGGACGTTCGTGTTCTTGTCGGTGGACAGCCAGCGGCGGCGGCCTCGGAGGGGATGGCGCGCAAGCGCGCCTGCGAATGGGAGAACCCCGAGGACGGCGCGGTGGCGTGGGCCTTGCTTCGGGGAGGCGCTGACACCAGGAGGACTATGCGACCCACCGCTCGCCTCATTCTCCCCTTCATCCCCGTCCTCGCCTTCGCCCTCGCCCCACCCGTCGACGCCCAGTACTTCGGGCGCAACACGGTCCAGTGGGACCGGCTGAAGTTCGAGGTCCTCAAGACCGATCATTTCGACGTCTATTACTACCCCGAGGAGAAGCTGGCGGCGGAGCAGGTCGGACGCATGGCCGAGCGTTGGTACGCCCGGCTCAGTACCCTGCTCCGCCACCAGATGAAGGAGCGCCAGCCCGTCATCCTGTACGCCAGCAATTCCCACTTCCAGCAGACCAACACCCTCGGCGGCGCTCCCGGCGAGGGCACGGGCGGCGTCACCGAGGCCTTCAAGCGGCGTGTCGTCCTGCCCGTCGGCGCGTCCCTGGCCGAGACCGACCACGTGCTCGGGCACGAGCTCGTCCACGCCTTCCAGTACTCGATGACGGGTCAGGGCAAGATCTCGGACTCGAACTACCCCACCGCCCTGCGCATGCCGCTGTGGTTCATCGAGGGCATGGCCGAGTACCTCTCCGTGGGGCCGGTGGACCCGCACACCGCGATGTGGCTGCGTGACGCCGCCCGCCGCGAGAAGGGCCTGCCGACCATCCGGCAGCTCGACAACAGCGCGAAGTACTTCCCCTACCGCTACGGGCAGGCGCTCTGGGCCTACATCGCATCGCGCTACGGTGACGACGTCTTCGCGCGCATGCTCAGGGGCATCAGGCCCAACTCGAACGACGCGGAGGACGTCATCAAGGGCGTCCTGCACGTGGATCCGGTCGCGCTCTCCAAGGACTGGCACGCCGCCATCCGCGCCGACTACGCCGCCGCGGCCACCGGCAAGAAGGACGCCGACTCCTATGGCGCCGCCCTGGTCACGGAGAAGAAGCAGGGGGGACGGCTCAACGTGGGGCCGGTGCTGAGCCCCGATGGCGACCACCTGGCCTTCCTCTCCGAGCGCGACCTCTTCTCGGTCGAGCTCTTCCTGCAGGACACGAAGACGGGCAACGTGACCAAGCAGCTCTCGCGCACGGTGGTCGACCCTCACCTCGAGAGCATCCAGTTCATCAACTCCGCCGGCTCCTTCGACCACAGCGGGCAGCGCTTCGCGCTGGGGGGCCTCGTGAAGGGCCGCGCCGCCCTCGTGGTGATGGACGCGAAGAAGGGCGGCAAGCCCCTCGAGATCCCCTTCCCGGGCCTCGGCGAGATCGACACCCCCAGCTTCGCGCCCGACGGCAAGCGGATCGTGTTCTCCGCGCTGAAGGACGGCTTCAGCGACCTCTTCGTCTACGACCTCGAGACCAAGGCCCTGCGGCGCTTGACCGAGGACGCGTTCGCCGACCTCCAGCCCGTCTGGTCGCCCGACGGTCACCAGATCGCGTTCGTGACCGACCGGTTCTCGACCAACCTCGGCACGCTCGAGGCAGGCAACTACCGGCTCGCCCTCGTGGACGTCGATTCCGCGGCCATCACGCCCGTCGCCACCTTCGAGAAGGGCAAGAACATCAACCCGCAGTGGACGAAGGACGGCAAGGGACTCTACTTCGTGTCCGACCACACCGGCATCTCGAACGTCTACCGGCTCGACGTCGCCTCCCGCGACGTCTTCCAGCTCACCGACCTCATCAGCGGCGTCAGCGGCATCACCGCCCTGAGCCCGGCCCTGACCGTGGCCGCGGACACCGGCCGCATCGCGTACAGCGTGTACGACGAAGACCGCTACGAGATCTACTCCATCGACGACCTCGAGAAGCTGGCGGGCTGGCGCGTGCTCGTCGAGGCGCCGCGCACGGCCGCCGTGATCCCGGGCGGCAAGGACGAGGGCAAGCTGGTCGAGGCCCAGAAGGACGCCCTCAAGGGCCTGGCCGACGCCTCCACCTTCAGTCACAAGCCCTACAAGGCGAAGTTCGGCCTCGACTACATCGGCCAGCCCTATCTCTCCGGGGGGGCCGACCAGTACGGCGCCTTCTTCGGCGGCGGCATCTCGATGTCGTTCTCCGACATGCTCGGCAACCACTCGCTCGGCACCGTGCTCCAGGTGGACCGCACCGCGGGCTACACGAATGCGGGCGGGATCGTGAGCTACGTGAACAAGTCGCGCCGGTTCAACTGGGGACTGCAGGTGGACCGCATCCCCTACATCACGGGCGGATTCAGCAACGGCTACGCCACCGTCAACGGGCAGCAGACCTACGTCGAGCAGACGATCCTCTACCAGCAGACGGACAGCGGCATCACCGCCCAGGGCTTCTACCCGATCGACTCCACGCTGCGCATCGAGGTCGGGAGCGGACTACGCAACATCGGCTTCAAGACGCGCGTCCTGACCGCGGGCTACTCCCTCAATACCGGGCAGCAGATCCTCGACGACCGGCAGTCGCAGAGCGATCCCGGGGTCAACCTCTGGCAGGGGACGGTGGGGCTGGTCAAGGACAGCTCGGTCTTCGGGGCCACCAGCCCGATCATGGGCCAACGCTTCCGCCTCGACGCGAGCCCCACCCTGGGCACGATCCGCTACACGGGCATCACCGCCGACCTGCGCCGCTACCTCATGCCCATCCGCCCGGTGACCATCGCCGCGCGGGTGATGCACTACGGCCGCTACGGCTCCGGGTCGGAGGATCCGCGCCTCTATCCCCTCTTCGTGGGCTATCCCGACCTCGTCCGCGGATACGACACCGGCTCCTTCAGCGCGTCCGAGTGCGGCGTCCAGTCCAACGGGAGCTGCCCGGTGTTCGACCGCATGCTGGGCAGCCGGCTGCTCGTCGGCAACCTCGAGGTGCGGGCGCCGCTCCTCGGCCTGTTCGGCAAGCGCAACCTCTACGGCCCGATCCCGGTGGAGATCGGCGCGTTCTTCGATGCCGGCGTGGCCTGGGACAGCGCGTCGAAGCCCGCGCTCTTCGGCGGCGACCGGGCGCTCAACAAGAGCACGGGCGCCACCGCGCGCGTCAACGTCTTCGGCATCGCGGTCGTCCAGGTCGACTGGGTCAAGCCCCTGGACCGGCCGGGCAAGAAGCCGTTCTTCGAGTTCAATCTCCTGACCGGATTCTAGAAGTCGCCAAACGGACGGGGGTCGGCCAGGCTGGGCCGGAGACGGAGAGGGAGACGGGAATCACCGACCCCGTCTCCGTCTCCGTGCCCGATCCGTCCTGACCGACCCCCGTTTGTTTAGCGATACGATGGCGCTGGAGGTCGGGATGAACACGCGCGCGACCGTCCTGGTTCTGGTCGGCTGGGTTGGCATCAGCGCCACCGTCGGCGCCGAGAAGCCGAAGTACCCGCCGGCGAAGCAAGGCGCGGTCGTGCAGGACTACGGCGCGGTCAAGGTGGCGGATCCCTACCGCTGGCTCGAGAACGCGGACGACCCCGGCACCGTCCGCTGGGTGGAAGCGGAGAACGCCCTCACCCGGTCGTACGTCGACGGCCCGCGGCGCGAAGCGATCAAGGCGCGCATCACCACGCTGCTCGATTTCCCGCGGGTGTCCGTCCCCGAGAAGCAGGGCGCGCGGTATTTCTTCACCCGCAACTCCGGCCTGCAGAACCAGTCCGTCCTCTACGTGCGCGAGGGCCTCGAGGGACCGGAGCGCGTCCTGCTCGATCCCAACGCGCTCAGCGCGGATGGCACGGTCGCCCTCGTGGGGACGGCGCCCACCCAGGACGGCGCCCTGCTCGGATACAGCCTCTCGCGCAGTGGCAGCGACCGTCAGGAGATCTACGTCCGCGACGTGGCCACCGGCAAGGACCTCCCCGACAAGCTGCTCGCGAAGTTCAGCGCCATCGTCTGGACGCCGGACAAGACCGGCTTCTACTACACCCGCTTCCCTGAGCCCGGCTCCGTGCCCGCGGGCGACGAGAACTACTTCGCGAAGGTGTACTACCACCGCCTCGGCGAATCGCAGGGCAAGGACACGCTCGTCTTCGGAAGCCCGGACCGGAAAGAAGTGATCTGGGGCGCGAGCCTGACCCTCGACGGGCGGTACCTGATCCTCAGCGGGAACGAGGGATCGAGCGACAAGAGCGAGGTCTGGGTCGCCGACCGCGCCGGCGACGGCAAGCCGGCGCTGCTCTTCAAGGGCTTCGCCGACGCCTATGCGTACGTGGGCGACGCCGACGGGCGGCTCTTCTTCATGACGGACAAGGGCGCGCCCCTCTGGCGCCTGGTCGCGGTGGACGTGGCCCATGGCGGCCGCGAGGCCGCGCCCGTCCTCGCGGAGGGCAAGGAGCGGCTCGAATCCGTGAGCATCGTCGACAGGCAGATCGTGGTGAAGCGGCTCGAGGACGCGAGCAGCCGCCTCTCCGTGCATGCGCTGGACGGGCGCGAGGTGGCCACCATCGCCCTGCCCGCGCTGGGCACGATCTCGTCCGTCACCGGCGAAGCGGACGACACCGAGATGTTCTTCGACTTCACGTCGTTCGCCTATCCGCTGACTCCGTTCCGCTACGACTTCAAGACGGGCAAGACGAGCGAGTTCGCGCACGTCGACGCCAAGGTGGATGCCTCCGCCTACGAGGTGAAGCAGGCCTGGTATCCGTCCAAGGACGGGACGAAGGTCCCGATGTTCGTGGTGCACAAGAAGGGCCTGGCCCTCGACGGACGCCGCCCGACGGTCCTCTACGGCTACGGCGGGTTCAACGTCAACGTGACGCCGAGCTTCAGCGCCTCCAGGCTGTACTGGCTCGAGCAGGGCGGCGTCTATGCGCTGGCGAACCTCCGCGGGGGCGGCGAGTTCGGCGAGGCCTGGCACCAGGCGGGGATGCTCGACCGCAAGCAGAACGTGTTCGACGATTTCATCGCCGCCGCCGAGTGGCTGGTCAAGAGCGGCTACACGTCACGCGACCGGCTGGCCGTCCAGGGCGGCAGCAACGGTGGCCTGCTCGTGGGCGCCGTCCTGACTCAGCGTCCCGACCTCTTCGGCGCCGCCGTCTGCCAGGTCCCGGTGGCCGACATGCTGCGCTACCACCTGTTCACGGTCGGCCGCTTCTGGATCCCGGAGTACGGATCGGCGGACGACCCCAAGCAGTTCGCGTTCCTCTACAAGTACTCGCCCTATCACAACGTGAAGGAGGGGACGGCGTATCCGCCGACCCTCGTCACCACCGCGGACACCGATGACCGCGTCGCGCCGGGCCTGGCCAAGAAGTTCGCGGCGCGGCTTCAGGCGGCGACGGGCGGAGAGGCACCGATCCTCATCCGGGTAGAGACGAAGGCGGGACACGGTGGAGGCAAACCCGTGTCGAAGCAGATCGACGAGATCGCGGACATCTATGCGTTCTTGTTCCGCGCGCTCAAGATCGAGTAGACAGGGCGTATTAGGTCAGGGGGGGCACTCATGCATCGCGACATGGGCATTCGCGACCCCCCCTGAAACCCCCCTCGCACGTCGCCGCCGCTAACGCGGCGCCGCCGTGCTCTACGTGCCACCTACTCCCGGCCGACTCCCAGGGCATCTGCCACCCGGTTGATGTAGTTGAACCAGGACGCGATCAGCGTGATCTGCAGGCGTCCTCGGTGAGCTGGGTGACGTAGTCCAGCATCACGCGGTCCGCCTCGGACAGGGGCGCGTTCTCGTAGTCCTCGACCAGCGCCTTCACGAACGGCTCGTCCAACGTCACGGCACGCAGGAACTCTGCGTGGGACTCCAGTCAATAGTGGCACCGGTTCACGGCCGAGACGCGCGTGGTGATCATCTCGTGCTGGCGGCGCGTGAGCGGCAGGTCCGGCGACATCAAGGCGCCGAAGGTCGAGAACGCGTGCTTCAGGGCGTCCGGGATCAGGGTGTGGGTGGCGACGATGCTCGTTGCGCCGTCGTCGCCCGGATCCCGCTCGTACTCCTTCGGGTACAGCTTGCGCTGCGCCTCCAGTGCCTGGCGCAGCACTTCGTCCGCCTGAGTGAAGGGAATCGTCTTGATCCAGGCCATCAGCTTCGGAGACGTTCTTGGACTAACTGCCCCCGGACCGGCGCGGGATGTTCAGCTTGCCGAAGCCGCGGGTGTTCTGCTGGCCCTTCCAGGGCTGCCGGGTTTTTGGCTTCGCGGGAGCCGCCGCCGGCTTCGGTGCCTCGGGAACGGCCTCCGTTGGGATGTCGCCCGCGGCTTTCGCGCGCGCGGCGCGCTCCGCCTCCTCGTCCTTCACCAAGTGGCACTGCTTGTACTTCTTTCCGGAACCGCAATGGCACGGGTCGTTGCGGCCCAGCTCGCGTCGCGTGGGTTCTGCCAAGGTCCTCCTCCGAACCTGTAAGTCTAGCGTACTAAGTCAGGGGGGGCACTGGCGCACCATCCGCGACGGGCGCTGCGCGGCCCCCCCTGAAACCCCCCTCGCGCGTCGCCGCCGGCAACGCGGCGCCGCCGCGCTCTACGTGCGGCCGTCCCTGTTACCGGAGGCGGCGGGTGAGGCCCAGGATAAGGCCGATCCCGAACAGGAGTCCCTCGTAGGCGGCGAGCACCGTGCGCGTGACCGGGCCCATCTCGCGCTCCCCCACGAGGCGGGCGACGGGGCTCAGCCCGACCTGCGAGCCCTGGAACGCTCGCGCCATCGCGTTCAGGCTGGCACCGGCCAGCGAGCGGCCGGCCCAGGTGAGGGCGATGCCCGCCAGCGCACAGCACAACCCGGCGACGAGCGCGGCCATCACGCGCTCGGCGCCGCGTGGCGCGGCCATCCCGCCTTCCGGCCGCGGCGTGGCCAACGCGTAGCCGAGGCCGGCGGCGGCGCCCAGCCCGAGACCTTCGAGCCCGCCGCCCACCATCCACAAGTCCTGGCCGAACAGCGCGGCCAGCGTCCATCGGCCGATCACGTGCGCCGCGAATCCGATCACGGCGCCGCCGAGGGCACCCAGGGCCACCAGGGCCAGGCCGCGCAACGATCGGGCGAGCGCTTCCGCCATGGCGAGGCCGGCGCCCACGCCGGCCGCCCCCAGGCCGCCGACGAGCGCGCCGACCAGGGCCAGCGGCAGGATCACGCTCGCACGTGCGGAGGATCCGGGGGCCAGCACAAGGGCCAGGCCGCCGAGGGCGCCCCCGACGAGGCCCGCCGTCGCTCCTCCAGTGGAGGCGCCCGTCCATCGCCGGCCGGCCAGCCGCAGGGCGCGGCGCAGCCGCATGTGGATGAGGATCCGCGCCGCGGTGAGGCCAGCGGGCGCGCCGAGAAGCGGCACGAGACCGGCGCCGGCCACGTCCCAGCGCGTGTCGCGGAGCAAGGCGCGCGCGGAAGCATGGCCCGGGCGCTGGTCGAGGCGCCGCAGCGCCTCCTCCGTGCCGAGCGCGTGCAGCGCTTCCGCGGCCTCGCGCCGCTCCGCCTCGCCCTCCTCGCCGGCGGCGACCGGCTCCGTCACCAGCAGCCGGGAAAGCGCGGCCTCGTAGGGATCGGCGGGGGCGGCCGCGGACGGGGCCGTGGCCACGGGAGCCTCGAGCGGTCCGTCATCGGGACCTTCCGCGACGTCCGGGAACACGAACTGATAGCCGTGCCGCGACACCGTCCGCACGAATGCGGGCTCACGGGACTGATCCCCGAGCGCGCGCCGGAGGCTGCGCACGGCCTGGGTCAGGGCGCCGTCCGACACGACGACGTCGCTCCACACCACGTCCAGGATGTCGCGCCGCGGCACCGCCTCGTGCCGCCGCTGGACGAGGAGGATCAGGAGGTCGAGATAGCGCGGGATGAGCGGCACCTCACGGCCGTCGCGGACGAGGACTCGCCGTCCGGGCGAGAGCGTGAATCCACTGAATCGATAGCGCGAGCGGCCGGCGGGAGGCGGTGGGCCCTCCGCCCCTTTCAGCGGTTCCCTCGGAAGCAGAGCTGGGCCAGCTCGTCCGCGCGGTCCGCGCCCACGAAGGCGACGAGGCCGCGCCGGATGGTCTCCTGGAGCGCGGTGAGGATGGCCGGGTCGACCGGCCCCTCGCCCACCACGCCGTGCTTGGCGCACAGGTGTCGGGCGACCGCGTCGGCGGTGTTGGCCCCGAGGTGGGGCGTCAATACTTGGGCAATGCGGGTGGGAACGTCCATCCGGGGTTGGCGAGCCTCCGCGCGGAGGATAGCACGCAGGGAATCGCCCGCGATCAGGACCGCTGGTCCGGCCGGACCGAGCGTCCGGACGGGCGCCGTCCGAGACGCGTGACCAGTCGGAGGACCTCCGCCACCGCGCGCGCGGACGCCATCTCGCCCAGCGGGCGGTGCGGAGCGTCGCCTTCGAAGGCCGCGGGAATGCTGGCCAGGGTGCCGTCGGCCAGCCGGGGGGCGAACTCGTCCAACCATCGCCAGGCCTCGGCCTTCGCCGACTCGCCATGGACGCGGATGAGCGCGTCGAAGTAGAGCGCGGCCAGGCACGGCCAGGCGGCGCCCCGGTCGAGGGCCACCGCGCGGAGGCCCTGCTCGCCCGCGGTGCCTTCGTAGGCGGGGTCGGTGGCGGCCAGCGAGCGCACGCCGACGGGGGTGAGAAGGGTTCGGCGCACGACCTCCAGGACGCGCTGCGCCTTGTCGCGAGGCAACAGCGCGTGGGGCAGGCCGATCGCATGCAGTTGATGCGGGCGGAGCGTGAAGTCCGCGCGGCTTCCGTCCACGACGTCGGCCAGGTAGCCGTGACGTTCGGACCAGAAGGCGCGCAGGAAGGATTCGCGAGCGCGCGCGGCGAGCGCAGTCCAGTCCCCCGCCCGCGCGGTCTGCCCGGCGGCGCGGGCGAGGTCCGCCCCGATGATCAGCGCGCTGTACCACAGCGCCTGGACCTCGACGGCGAAGCCGCGGCGCGAGGTCTCCGCGCCACCGCCGCTGGCGGTGAGGCCCAGCGGGTTGGCGCCGTCCTCGTGGCCGAGCAGGCCCTCCGCGGAGACGCCGACGCCGCCGCGCGTGCCCGCCCGATAGCCCTCCAGGATCGCGAGCAGCGGGCCTTGCAGCTTGGCCCGGATGAACTCGTGGTCCCCCGTCGCTTCACGGAAGCGCTCGAGCGTCACCACCCACCACAGGCCGGTGTCGAGGGCCTCGCCGTTGCTGCTCTCGTCGCTCGCGGGCGGACCCACGCGCGGCCCCTCGACCTGCGCGGTGAGATTGAGCAGAAGGGCGCGCGCGTCGTCCTGGCGGCCGGTGGCCAGGCACAGGCCGGGGAGCGCGATGAGCGCCTCCCGCGCCGACTTCATGCCCGACGGATAGCCGGAGACGATCGCCCGCCCCGTGCTGGGCGCGCGCACGACGAAAGCGTCGGCGGCGCGACGCAGGTCGGGGAGGAAGCCCTCGTTGGCGTCGCCGAGGGCGCGGATGCGGCGCCGCTCACCGGCCACCCGGACCATCGGATCCGTCGAGGGCGGGATGGCGCCGGCCCAGGCCGTGAACGCGGCCGTGGACCCGGGCCGAAGCACGAGGCGAAAGAGGCCGGGGCTGAAGAGATCCTCCGGCGAGCCCGCGTCGCCCACGTCCATCACGTACCGGAATCCGCGGTACCAATGGGGATCGGATTCCCAGGTGGCCCCGGCCATGCGCAGGGCCAGCGGCGGGCACCCCGCGTAGGGCTGCAGGACGAAGTCGGGCCCGACGCGGGCGGCCTCCGCGCGCACGGCCGCGTTCTCGCGCTGCCTCTTCTCCGGCTCGCGGTACGCGAGCAGCGGACGGACCTCGAGCGCGGCGGGCTCCGCCCCCTCCAGCTGGTAGACGAGCACGACCGCCGGCTCGTGGTGAAGACGCGCGACCGTACGCGAGACGCGGCGGCCCGCGACTTCCCAGGTCAGGGTGGGCAGGGGATCGAGCACGAAGGCGTCGGCGTGCTCGAACCCGCGCGGGTGCAGCGCACCCCCGTAGTCGTTCGTGCCCAGCTCGTAGCGGACCCCGTCGCAGGTGACCGCTTCCTCGACGCGCGAGAGGAGGACGAGGCGCGGATGGGCCGGAGTGGCGGCGGTGACGAGGAGCCCGTGTCCGCCACGCGTGTTGAGCCCGAGCACGGTGGACGCGGCCCACCCGCCCAGGCCGTCGGCGAGGAGCCACTCACGCCGCGAGGCGAGAGCCACGTCGTGTACGACCTCGGCCCCCAGCCTCAGCACCCGTGGCCCCCCGGCATCGGCGCGACATTATATGGGGGCCAGGCGCCCGCGCCACTACCCGGCGCCGGCCTTCCGTTTCGCCTCCGCGCGATGCCTCAGGTACTCGATCACCGCGGGCAGCAGGGAGATGAAGACGATGGCGATGACGACGAGGCTGAAGTTCTGCTTGACCAGCGGCAGGTTCCCGAAGAAGTAGCCGGAGAAGAGGCAGACCGAGACCCACAGGACGCCGCCGATCACGTTGTAGCCGAGGAAACGGGCGTAGCTCATCGCGCCGATACCGGCCACGAAGGGGGCAAAGGTGCGGACGATGGGGACGAAGCGGGCGATGATGATCGTCTTGCCGCCGTACTTCTCGTAGAACGCGTGCGTCTTCTTCAAGTGCTCGGGGTTGAAGAAGCGCGATTTCGGGTAGTGGAAGACCTTCTGTCCCAGCCGCGCCCCGATCGCATAGTTGACGGTGTCCCCCAGGATGGCCGCCGCGCCGAGAAGGAAGAAGAGCGGCCAGAAGCGGAGGAGGCCGAGCCCGGCGAAGCTGCCCGCGGCGAAGAGGAGCGAGTCGCCGGGCAGGAGCGGGGTGACGACCAGTCCCGTCTCCAGGAAGACGATCAGGAAGAGGAGGGCGTAGGTGGAGGTGCCATAGCGGTGGATGACCTCGGCCAGGTGCTGATCGAGATGAAGGAAGAAGTCGACGAACCAGTGGATGAGATCCATGTCCTCCCCGTGAAGCCCTGACCGCGACGCGCCAAGCTTTGTATCTTACCAATTGGCCGCGGGTATCATGGCGCCTGCGCGGCGGCGCGGGGCCGCATGAGGGCGTGGTGAGTGGAGCCGGCCCCAGGATCCTGGGGCGCTACGAAATCCAGGAAGAGATCGGACGCGGAATGATGGGCGTCGTCTATCGCGCCCTCGACCCCGCGCTGGGCCGCACCGTCGCCCTCAAGACGGTGAGCCTCCTGCTCGCGGTGCCCGACGAGGACCGCGCCGGGTTCGAGCAGCGCTTCCTCAACGAGGCGCGCGTCGCCGCCGGCCTCAACCATCCCGGCATCGTCGTGGTCCACGACGTCGGCCGCGACCCGGGCAGCGCCAGCCTGTACATCGCGCTCGAGTACCTGGAGGGCGAGACCCTCTCCGAGCGCGTGAAGCGCGA
>WNFM01014301.1_pt1 | contig 24815 bp, 16 predicted proteins | sample 5400271 | NCBI WGS metagenome assembly WNFM01 (sample SAMN13153352, study PRJNA577476) | soil metagenome | isolation source: 60 cm saprolite on Douglas fir-dominated hillslope | place: USA:California | collected 2013-09-17 | reverse complement strand
TGTGCAAACGCGCCTTACCAGGCCATCAACATAGATGGGAAACTCCGGTATCTGGCCCTGTTCCTGGGCCGCCTGTAAAAGCAAAAGGATTTCCTGACCTCTGCCCAGCCCAAAACAGGGAATGAGGGTATGTCCACCACGGGCTAGTCCTTCCGCGACGGCCTGGGCAAGCCGCTGTTCCTCGGCCTGGCGATTGGGATGGAGCCGTGAGCCGTAGGTAGATTCTAGAACCAGCAGATCGCAGTGTTTGAGTGGTGGAGGCGTTGCTCCCAGCACTGTACGCTGTGGCGTGCTGCTGATGTCACCGGAGACGACGATGGAACCACCGGCAGATCTAAAGCCAAGGCTTACCGCTCCGGCGATGTGTCCGGCGCGGCTAGCATGAATGGTTATCCCGGGTAGCATTGGTACGGAGAATGGGTCCCCAATGGGCATGGGACGCACCTGCATGAGCATGCCTGAGACCAATTCTTCTGGGTAGAGCGGCAGCTCCATCTCTTCAACCGCTCGTTTCGCCATGATCTTCAAGGCATCAGCCAGCATAACCTCCATCAACAAGGCGGTTCCCCGCGAGGTAAAAATAGGCGTCGTAGGAAAAGCTCTATGCAGCAGCGGCAGGGCACCAATATGGTCGGCATGCGCATGAGTAACAAAGATCGCCCGTATATCCTTGCCCTCAAGCTGGGCTAGATCGGGTAATGGGTCCGCCTTGTGATCCACACGTACCCCGGCATCGACGACGAACCACTGTTCGGCCAGTTCGATGGCAAGACAACTGGCTCCAACTCCGCTCGCTCCACCTAAAAAGGCAACCTGCATCTCTGTAATCCCTTCGTGATAACGTCTAGATATACCTCTGACGGCAATTCAGAGAATGCCCATCAACTGCCGGGTCTCCTTTTTCTTGGTTGGATCATGGCACAGACACTATTGCATTCTCTGAATTGCTGTCGAGGCTATTATAGCATACTATCTTAAGAGGTGATTACATCTCTATGCAGAGATCAATAATATCGATTTAAACGCAAGAGCTCTCTGGCCTGACCTGGAGTTGCCACCGGGCGATCCATCTCCCGCGCTATACGAGCTATCCGCGCTACGAGCTCGGCATTGCTCTCGGCTAGCTGCCCTTTGCGATAATAAATATTATCCTCGAAGCCCACTCGTACATGTCCACCTAGCGCCAGAGCAATCACTCCCAACGTTAATTGGTGGCGGCCTATACCTGCTACGCTCCATGTGCTGCCAGGCGGCAGGCCGCGTACCATATGCATCAGGTGGGCCGGATCAGCTCCTATAGCTCCGGGCACTCCCATCACAAAATCAAACTGGATAGGATCGCTAAGCAGATCCATGCCGCGTAAACGCAGCGCCTCATCGAGCATGCCCATATCAAAAATCTCGATCTCCGGTACAATTTCGTACTGCTGTAAGCGCCGCGCGAATGTCTCCACCAGTTCGCGGTTATTCATAAACACGCTCTCGCCAAAATTGACCGTTCCCGTTGTTAGAGTTGCCATATCTGGCCGGCATTCGATGCTTTGCAAGCGTTCCTCCGCCGTCATCCACACAGCTCCCCCCGTCGATACCTGGGTAATCACGTCACAACGGGCGCGAATCCCCTCCACAACTTCGCGGAAGAGACCCGCATCTTGTGTCGCGTTCCCCTCACTATCCCTGACATGGATATGAATAATACTCGCACCGGCTTTGTGACACTCTACAGCAGCCTGTATAATTTCCTGGGGTGTTGTAGGCAACTTTGGTTGTTGTGCCTTTGTTACTTCTGCGCCCACCATGGCCGCGGTGATCATCACTGGTTGCATACATTGAATCCTTCCTGACTGGTCCGCCTCATCCTATCTTATCCTAAATATTGTCAGGCCTGCCAGTCGTCAGGAACATCAATATTTCCTAATATTGACAAAAATGGATGACTTTCGACTTGTGTTTGGATATACTATGAGCAGGTGTTTGTTTAAAATGAAACACATTTACATCTGATACTGATGTAAAATTGGGGATAGTAGAAGTAGTGAGGATCCTTGAAAACAACTGTAACTGCCGACTTAACACGCGACTATCTTCAAAGGCTGGAACGGCAAAACTATCTCGCCACGATGATCCTGGTAGTTATCGTTACTATCTCCATCTTTTGGTGTCTTTTTCATATCGGCAACTCCACAGTTCTGAAACTCTTTTCCAATCTTATGTACCCCTTGAGTTCAGCTATTGGCGCTCTTTGGGTAGGTGTGACCGCTTACCGGACTCGCCGCGGTCCACTGCGCCTTGCTCCCCATCATCAACTGGCCTGGCTATTGATTGGTTTAGGTTTGCTCGCAAATTGTCTGGGTGCTGTTTATTATGCATATTTGGAGCAAGCCGGCTTCACCCATCCCGTTCCTGCGTTTTCCGATATTGGCTATACCCTTTTCTATCTACTTACCTTCGCCGGTTTGCTGATCATGCCCAGCGCCTTACGTTTCCGTGTACGTACCGCCCTTGACGCACTGATCACAACTCTGTGTGTCTTTAGTATCATGTGGTTTTTTTTCATTTCTACAATTTTTAAAGCGCATAATAGCTGGATAAACGCTGTTACAGTCTCATATCCTGTCTGGGACATGCTCCTCATCCTTGCCATTGTATTGCTCATTCGACACCGCACAGAAGCAATTTTACATACATCATTGATCATCTTTGCTCTCGGCATTGTTTGCCAGATCTGGTCCAACATCGGTTACGCTTATACCCTCGCCATCGGTACCTATTTCACTGGCCTTTTTTATATTGATCCTTTTTGGTATCTGGGTTGCTTATTGTTTGGTCTTTCCGCGCTTTATCAGTACTCCACCATTGCCAGGCGTGCCTATAACAAGCAGACACATTTGTTTTCTGCTCCTCCTCGCATAGAGACGACCCTTTTTCGCCGGTCCAAAAAATCGCGGCGCTACCACGTACTCCCCCGAAGCATGCTCATTTGTGTTCCCCTGCTTCTGTTATTGACTACTTTGCTGTACAGCCAATATTTCGAAGATGTCAATGTTCAGCAACAATCAATCGTTCTGATTATCATCACAGCTATTGTAGGTGTACTTGTGACGGTGCGCTATATTATCGCTGCTCGTGAAAACGAAATTCTCCTTCAAGAACGCGAGCAGGACCACTTGGAGGCGGAATGCTTACGCGTTCTAGCGACTGAACTGACAAATATCCTTGAGCTTGATCGCTTATTTGAACGTATCGTCACAAGTGCAACCTCACAATTTGGCTTTGATGCTGCTATCCTGATCTTGTTGGAGGAGTACACTCTACCTCTTGATCAGCAATCGCGTTTGCTGCTAGTCGCTGCGACATCTACCTCGCCAGCAGCAATCTCCTGGCTCTTTCAAGGAGCTCACATTAGCAAGTGTGATCTCCTGGTCGAAAAGGAATCTCATGTAATTTGGTCAGCGCAACATATGGACTTTCCACCTGAGTTGGATGCCTGGCGGCATGAGCACAATATTCGTTCCGCTTTTTTTGTACCACTGGTCTACCAGGAACAATTCCTGGGTACTCTCTGCTTTGGTAGCTGCGCTGAAGAGCATTTTAGCGAACATGATACCCACTTTGCTCGCACCTATGCTGAGCAAATTGCCCCTATTATCGAACATACACGTTTGTATCAAACTATGTGCGAACAGGAAACCTTTGCGAAGGCCATGGCAAATATTGCCACTCGTCTCAATTCAGCCGTAGTAGACCCTGCTGAGATTCATGAACTCATTTGTGCTGAAGCCGCTCGTGCTTTACGCGCTGATTACGTTCTCCTCTATGGCATCAGCGATAGCGAACACTTCTTCCCACTTGCTGCGTTCTCCAACGTGCAAGAATCCCTTTCGCCGCTCAATGACTGGCCCACTATTGCCGTGTATGAGCACGAAGGACAGGTCCTGAACTCATTGCAGCCGGTCCTCCTGCAACTTCAGCCTGAACATACTGTGCTCAGGCGTCAGTCGAAGACCTTGTCTGGAACGTATGCCTGGCAAAGCAATACTGGTCCACTTCAAGCGCATACGTTCACCAGGGCAAAAAATAATCGTTCTGGCTCGCTATTGCAAGAAGAACTCGAGCGCAAGTACGTGCATACTGCGATCCTGGCACCTTTGATTGCTGGCGGAGACCCCATTGGTTTGCTCGTCCTGGGACGTTCTCCCGCTCCAAATAGGCACGATCAGATTTCTTTTGTAAACAGCGATTTACCTTATGTACAGGATTTTGCGGAGCAAGCTGCGGTTGCCCTGACCAATGCCCAGCTTTACCAGCGATTACGCACTGCCCATCAGCGCCAGCAAGAACTTGATCAACTCAAAGATCAGTTTATGATCACAGCCTCACATGAGCTTAGGACGCCTTTAACTGCTGTACAGGGGTATATTGAATTAATCGCTCATTACGATGAATTAATACCTAAGGAACAGCGCCAGGAATTTTTGCAAAAAGCCCAGCGTAGCTGCAATGAACTGGTTGTCCTCCTGCATAATGTCATGGATGCCAGCCGTCTGGAGATAGAGGCCAATATACGCTCTACACATAACGAGCGTGTGCTTATAAAAGATATGATGGATAGCGTCATCAATCTCATTGAACCGCGCTTGACGCATGAGCAGCGCGAGGTGCATCTCTCTATTCCCCTCCACCTTGCTGTCCGGACCGATCCCGATCGCCTGCGCCAGGTACTCCTTAATCTTAGCGTCAATGCTCTAAAGTATTCGCTACCTCGCACGCCTATTACATTTTCCGCTCATGCTATTCTTGACACCGAGGGCTATGCACTTATCAGTGTCACTGATAGAGGTAAAGGTATCACACAACAGGATCAAACACGTCTTTTCGAGCGCTTTGTGCGTCTCGAAAGTGATATTAATAGCCCGGTACGAGGTTCCGGCCTGGGCCTATACATCTCACGTCGTCTGGTGGAGGCCATGGATGGCAAAATCTGGATTGAAAGCAATGGTATCCCAGGCGAAGGCTCCACTTTTCATGTTCAGCTGCCGCTGGCCTGACCTCTTACTTCTCGTCCAGTTGCTCCTGGCCTGACCACTCTACTTTTTGTTTTTCTCGCTAGCCTCTGTGGCTTCAGCCTGCTTTTTTACCAGTAACGGGGCGTGCTGCTCGCAAAAACGAAAGGTTCGCCCTCCCGCCAACAATTGCGCATATGCAGCAGGTTCTCCACAGGTATCACAACGTCCAACATGCGTTTTTACAGCTTTCATAAAATGTCATCTCCTTGATCTCTATCATGCTCGGGCATACCATGCCCGCTTATTGCTGCATAACTAACGCCATATGTATGTTTTTTGCTCCCTCAGGCAGGGGCTTCGGTTGGAACATGATTCATCCCGAATTTTGAGTCGCCCTCGTACCCTTCCAACACAGGACGAAGGGCGACCGCAAGGGTCCCCACCCAACCCTTCACCACCCCGCCCCTACGGGGACGAGGCCACTTTCCACGGATGTTTCCAAAAAGACCTACCCTTGAAAGGCAAGGGGATGCCCCTACTCTACTCCGAAGGAGTCTGCACCGTTTATAGTAGGGGTAGCCCTTGCGGCTACCCTGGCCCCTGCGGGTGCCTTCCCCTGTTTCCATCGTCCGGTATGACTCGTTTCATTCGCCACCGGTATAAAATTTGGGATGAATCATGTCCCGTAAGGCAGCCACACGCAGAGGAAGACGAAACAAACGAAGTATTAACTATAAGCTTATCATACCACATAGCGCCTTTCCGCGTTCGTCGGTGCGGCAGGTAGTCAGACCTGTTTGGGGCACTCTCATATACTGTTTTTAGCACACCTTATGCAAGTTGGCTATCTCCTTGGACTGGGTTCCAGGCATCTAAATTCAGAGCGCTCTGCACGGCCCAAAGACGAGTAGCGTAGCTACCTTCCGTCTACCCTCTTACATAAGACACGGCAGAATTTTTATCTATACAGTCACTCTCTTCGCCTCTTTCCGCTTGCCGTTGCGCTTGTTCACTGTGTAGAAGAGCGCTTTCTGTGGTTCTTGTTTGGCCTGTAAGTTGAAGCCCTAAAAAAGGATGAGTAAAGTACGAATGTGTATACTGAATATAGTGGTGGATGATGATCGTTGGGGTGCCACTTTGCTCTGTTGAGCGCTGCACCAGACAGGGTCTGATGAGAGCTTCGCCAGGCATGTTATGTTGTAGCTTATGCTCCAAACATGCGTTGCCGAAAGCTTTTCCAGGCGCGGTTTGTTGAGCTCTGCTCCAGACATACTGCGATCATCATTACCACTGAGAAGATGATACTTTCTCTATTTCCCTGCTCCACACAGGAAAAAGAGCCTGGCAATGTCGCCAGGCTCCTTTTCCTCCACGGCTCCCCCGTTTCCATCGTGTTACATGGCATCCATTTCTGCTTCTAATGCCACTTCTTTTGCCTGCTCGTATGCTGGTTCCCGAATATCGATCTCCAACTGCCCTTCTACTGCTTTCACATGTACTTCTCCATGTTCGGGAATGTTTGCCAGTAGAATGCGTAGACTGAGTGGTACTGTCAACAGGCGTTCAATTGCACGCCGCAAGGGCCGGGCACCCTGGGTCTGGCTAAAGCCTTCCTTGCAGAGCAGGTCGATGGCACTGTCATCTGCGTGCAGAGTCAGGCCCTGTTCTAACAGGCGAGCTGCTAACTCATTCATCTGCAGGCGCGTAATCGAGTGTGCCTGTTCTTGTCCCAGGGGATGGAAAATGACAACCTCGTCAACACGATTGAGAAATTCCGGGCGGAAGGTCTGGCGTAAACGTTCAAGCAGGCGATCCCGCTGCATCTCCTCTGCCGTCCCTTTAACGCTGGCACGAAAGCCACTTGGCATTGAACGGCCCAGCATATCAGTGCCAACATTTGACGTCATAATCCAGATGGCATGCTGCGCATCCACTGTATGTCCCTGGGCATCTGTCAGGCGACCCGCGTCAAAGACCTGCAAGAAGAGATCAAATACCTCTGGATGTGCCTTCTCTAGTTCATCCAGCAGAACCACACAATGCGGTCGGCGCCGCAGTTTGCCCGTTAGTTGTCCCTCCTGATCATGGCCGATATAGCCTGGAGGTGCCCCAACCATGCGCGAAACAGCGTGTTTCTCCATGTACTCTGACATATCTATGCGTATCAAGTGTTCGTCTGAACCAAACACTTCGGCGGCCAGTGCTCGCGCTAACTCGGTTTTGCCCACACCAGTTGGCCCTAAGAAGAGAAAGACGCCCGCCGGGCGATTGCGCGGTTTGAGACCGGCTCGCGCTACTTGAATAGCCTGGGTAACGCGGCCGATAGCCTCATCCTGCCCGACTACGCGCGCCTTCAAACGCGACTCCAGGTTGAGCAGGCGGTCTCTTTCCTCACGGCCAGGCGCCTGTACGGGGATACCCGTGCGGTGGGAAATCACTTCGGCAATCATCGAGGGTGTAATCACCGGTGGTTCTTCCAGGTCTTCAAAGTTGTCTTCTTCTTCGATCTGTTCTGACGCTTCCTCCATAGAGAAAATGCGTGCCTGTGAACATGCCTCATCTAGCACGCTACAGGCTTTATCAGGCAGGCGCAGGTTTGGTAGATATTGCACAGAAAGATGAACTGCCGCCTGTAAGGCATCTTTGGTGATGCTCACATTGTGGTGCTGCTCGTAGAGATCGCGCATACCGCTGAGAATGGCCAGTGCCTCTTCAACCGAAGGCTCCTCAATCATTACAGGGCGTAGGCGACGCTCCATCGCCGCGTCTTTTTCAATCAAACGGTATTCCTGGGGCGTTGTAGCGCCAATACACCGCAATCGTCCACCGGCCAGTGCGGGTTTTAGTATCCCTGCCGCATCAATACTCCCATCTGCCGCGCGTCCCGTGCCAATGAGCAAATGCATTTCGTCAATAAAGAGAATGATGTTGCCGCTGCTCTCTGCCTCCTCCAGCACTTTCAGGAGCCGCTCTTCAAATTCACCCCGGTACTTTGTCCCGGCTACCAGCGAACTGGCAGATAGCTCGATCAGGCGCTTGCCACGCAGTTCAGGTGGAACCTTGCCATCCACGATGCGCTGGGCCAGTCCTCCTACAATCGTCGTCTTGCCTACCCCCGAATCACCGATCAACACGGGATTATTGCGATCCTTGAGCATTAGCGTCTGCATTAACAGGCGAATCTCCTTGTCGCGTCCAATCAATGGCGTCAGTTGTTTCAAACTGGCCTGCTTCGTCAGATCGCGTCCTAAACGCTCTAGTACTGAGTTGCCGCCTTTGGATGCGCCCTCGGGGCTGATACCTACTGGTAAGTCAACGGGTGCCGCGGCTGGACTCGCACTTACCGATGGCACGAGTTCAAGTAATGCACGTGCGTTGCTGGCTAGAATCAGTTCAATCAATTGCGTTGGGTTGATGCCCAGCTTGGTAAGCAACTCGTGGGTCACACCGTCACCTTCACCCAACACAGCCTGGGCTATCGCCCGTTCATCAATAGCCATGGAACCTGCATTAAGCGCATTGCGTTCTGCGGTTTGTAAAATCTCTTTGCAGCGGCGTGTCGGCAAAATTGGCGTATCACTGGTGGCCTTGCCGTTGCCCAGGGCAAGGCGGATCACATCTCGTACCTGCTTGGGTGCGAAGCCGAGCGCCCGCAACGCATCCTGCGTGCAACCGCCATCAAGCTTGGTCAACGCAATAAAAAGATGGGGCGTTCCCAGGTAGTCTTTGTGCATGCGTCGGGCCTCAGCCAGGGCAAGACCCAACACCTCCTGTAAGAAACGTCGCTCAAGCGAATTGGAAGAAGGAATGATCGGAGAGATCATGTGACTATCATCAAAGATGTCGAGGCGTGGCTCATTGTTGCGCTCTTTACTCGCAACTGAAACTGTTACCAACCGTTGAGTCGGATCTCCATAAAGTGTATAAGTTATCCATGACATGTCTTCCGGACTATTTTGGGCCATGCTTGCCCTTGCTCTACGTATCGCCTCACCCAGCGATACGCCATCTGCCAGCTCTTGATAAAAGAGTACCGCGAACTCCCGCGTGCGCAACGTATTGATCGGCCAGCGCATCGCCAGCACTGCACCCGCACCTGCGCCCAGCAAGTTACCTGCAATTCGTTCCATCATTTCATCACGCTCTTGCTGGCTGGCCATTGTACTGCCATTGCGTATCTGCCGCTCATCATCGTGATAACTCAGAAATATCAGCGGTCGTCGTGGTATTGCTTGTAATAATTGCTCAATCGCCTGTCCATCGAGGCGTGAACTGCCTCCTAATGCCAGTACGAACTCACCATTGGAGGCCGTCGTAGGATATGGTCCTGCGTAATGTAACACTTGTGGGTTGTCGGCGCTTATGCGCATGCGCATCTCTAACTGATTTGCCTGCTGGCGATAGAGAATAATGCGCGATACAGACTCAGGTAACGTAGTACATAACGTGGCAATCTCTTCTTCAGCCGTTGGACGTTCACCTGTCGGATTCACTAAAAACAGCACAGATAATCCTTGTGCTTCACGACGGCTTATTTTTCGCATAGGTCGGTCTACTAAGGGTAGTGGCTTATTGCTGTCGTGATTTCCTGCGATCTGGCGACCCATACTTATGTGTTGGCAAAGAAAACGGCCATTTTTTGCGTTTCCCTCGTATAATAGCTCCCAGGGGATCTCCGGTGTATTGGTATTAAATATCAGCGCGCTATCAAGCTGGTGGAGCGCCTCTTGTATTGCTGGGGGAAGAATAGTATCAAAGAGAAAACGGCCTAAGACCAGCAAAGAATCGTTGACAACGCTCAACTTCATCGTCTGACGCCGAATATCTATCAATGCCATGGTTTGTATGTGCTGTGCTGAAGCTTGTAATGCACGACGCAAGCGTTCACGCATTTCTATTGTCAGTTCGGTTACATATTCCTGGACAGGTTGAATTGGGCCTTCGGGAAGATCAAGACGAAAGCGAAAGGCAGTATCGGTACGTATAATAGTTAACAGAGCTGGCTGTTCCATCATTCTTTTCTTCTACAATCTTCCCAAAAAAAGGCGGTTATTTCCGCTAATACAAACCACACAAAGAGTTCATGGCAAAAGCAGTATACGAGGATGGGCATAGCGGTGTCAATACTTATGCTCATCTTTTCTCATTATAATAGTAGAAAAGGTAAAATATCGCTCATCACAAACGCCCAACATATAGGCAATCAAGGCATTTACCGCGTCCCTGCTTGGCCCCAAATTGTGACGCCATGCTCATTACGGGTAACATACCCTTTTTTGCTATGTGCTGCCTCTTCGCATATCCCCGCTCATCACAAACGCCACACATATACTGTTATCTTGCACCAGCCAACATCACACGACTGTTTGGGGATAACAACTACCCAGGGAGCCCGCGGGCAATATCTTGCCAGAGAATGTGGCATCCTCCAGTAGTAGGCCATCAAAGTGCTGACCTGTTGTATGGAGCGTTGTGCAATTGCCCGGGCTGGGCAAAATCGTCAGATCCAGTTCGGGGAAACTACCGGCCTGTCGCTGCACAAGCAAGCTATAAGGCTTATCTGGTGTGAGCGGTGGTACATACCATGAGAGCGTGACAGTCATAGTGCAATTTTTAGGAATGACCACCCAACCTCCAAACATGGCTCGTCCTGGTTCATCGCTGCTACGATTTGTTGGTGGTCCCACGGTGTCAAGTGGATGCCAGTTAGCACCAGTCTCGTCCGCAAACGAGGGTGCCTCCGCTCCAGGTTGAAATTGGCCTGCCGGGCAGAGCAGTTCATCCTTGGGGTAGACATCTCGTTGGGGGCACGCGACATAGCTTGCCCCACATAATGGCGTATTTGTGTCAAACCCATCTCCCCACAGGTATTTACTCGTCTCCGGTACATAGACACGTACATAATCATGGTAGGTATCATAACCGTAAACAGGTCCAAGCTGGTTATATACAAAGCGCAGTTGCAGGACATGCTGCGCTCCTCCCTTTGTATCCAGCGTGACAGTATCATGCATAATTGTTCGTATATACTGCGATGCTTTGCTTGCGCTTACATTTGCTTGCACTACGTACAGACCGTCGTGTGTATTCGAGCGGTCAACCTGTGCTGCGTCTCCATATTGCGCGAGTAATCCTTCTATTTGAGGATTCGTCACGTAAATCTGCAAATCTTTGGTTTTCAAATCATGCAGCATCTGACGTGCGATAGTGATAATTTCATCGGGTGGAGCATGACGTACATGATCCAGCAGCAGCTTGGCAAGGTAGGCCGTAAAACGTTTACGACTGGATGTTGCATTATCTCCGGGCTGATAGATAACCTGTTTGGCTAATCCTGCGTTATCTTGCTGGTAGTAATGCAGCCGTTCCTCGAGATTCTGGGCGGTAATCGTGTCATTGTAACCCGGCACCTGAATCGGTCCAATGACCTGGAGAACATGCTCGATTAAAAAGGGCGTGAAGAGAATCACGCCATCAATCTGGTGACCAACCTCGCTTTTGTATTTAGTAATCGCAATTTGCGCCGAAGTGGGGAAGTCCGCGGAAAGATTTGAATCGCGTAGGCCCCAGTTGGCGAAAGGCCACCATGAGCGGTATTGCGGTGGCGCGAGCAAGCCAAGTGTCGGACTGTTATTGGCATATTCAACGAGCGAGATATCCTTCAATGAGAATGGAGCAACTCGCCCACCATTGATAGAAAGTTCGCCAAATTGTCCCGTAAATCCTCCTGTGGGACGTATTTCGGCCCGGTCCATTGTCTGGACCAGAAATGTACGCGGCTCATTAACTCCCAGCATCCAGCCCGCTGCATCCAGCAACCCGCGCAACTGTGCCAGGTCCGTCTCGGCCTGGGGTATGGCCTGGATAAGCTGTGTCAACTGGTCACGCTGGTGTGCGCTGACACTAACTGGCAAAGAACTCAGCGAAAACTTACTGCTCTGTGTCTGTATGTCATATAGCCGTGGCAGGAGATAGTCTATTGATGTACGTACCAGGTCCAGTGTTGCGGTAGTGACCAGGGGCTGATGGCTAGTATTATTCAGCAGCGAACCACGAAAAGTCGGCGCAAGTTTGTCGGCTGTATCGATTAACTGGTGCCCGATATCAGAGACATCTATGCCAATTTGACTGATCGCGTGGACTGCGACGATCTGTGGTTGATACTGCGGCAAATATTGGTTTACCGCCGCAATAACCTGCGCATGGTCAAGAGTATATTGTACCTGTTGGAAATTCTGGCGCGCCGCCTGAAACTCTTTTTGTGCCCGTTGTAATTTATTAACGTCGAGAAAACCTGTTGGATGAGCACTAAGACCAGTAAATACTGTTTTAACATTCAATAAGTGTTGCACGCCATCAAATGCCTGGGTGCGCACAGTGGTATATGTGGTATAGGCGTTTACGCCATAGGCTACGGCAAATAAGCCAGAAATCAGTGTACCTACAATTGATAATGAGAAGAGCACCAGTATAACTACCATATAGCCTCTGGATAAGGGACGTTTTTGTAGAGCTTTTAATGGATAAATATGCCGGGCCGCTCCATTGGATTGTGCTACAGCAGGGGATGTCTGTCCTGTATGATTGCCATTTGCGCCCATGGGCACCATGTCTTGTTTAGAGGTATCATCATTACCAGTTGCTACACTCAAAGGAACGGCATCTTGTTCACTCGCATCCTGATTATTCGTGGCTGTACTCAAAGGAATGGCGTCTTGTTCAGGCATATCCTGATTGCCGGTTGTAGCACCCATGGAAGCAGCGTTTTGTTCAGGTGTATTATGATTGCCCTTCATACCCATTGGAACGGCATCTTGCTCAGGGGTATCCCGCTTGGGGACTGCACGCATGGAAACGGTGTCTTCCTCAGGGGAATCGTCTTCCAGCGTCTGTTCCGTTTTTATATCAGTTGTATCTTTTATATCAGTTGTATCTTTTATATCAGTTGTATCTTTTATATCAGTTGTATCATCTTCCGTGCTTGCAGGGGTTTGTTTTTTAGACTCTATACTCCTCAAAGCATGGTCTGCCCACATATCAACCATGCTGTCATCCTCATTTCTGAGAAGTGTGTCCTTAGGCAATCCGCTTTCTTGCTCTGTGGTATCCTCTGGAGCGCTTTTCTCCAATATGCCTTTAGGTGAGGTTCCTTCATCTGGCAATGGTCCGCTATTAGTTAACGTGCCGGACATAGGCTGTCTCCATAATGTTCCCCAAATATAATATTAAACATTATTCCCCCATTTGGTTTAAGTGAGCAATATACCGTATATGCTCTACAAGAAGAGATTAGCTACCTGTGTTAAATACGTTACAAGAGGATCTATCGTTACAAGGCCTTTCTATCTTCATGTCTATTGTAGCCTGACTTACCAAAAAGTGCTATTTTATGTTCGTATAAGCATATGCCTCTAGATCGCAATTATACTCTTCTATTGATTTGCAAGCAAGCATAATTGATAACTGGAATTATTTGTATGCTGCAGTGGGTTCATGGCTCATACGCCTCCTCGCTGATGAGAGATGTGATAGAATAAAAAGCAGGGACATATCTTCCTCAGAAACACGGAGCGAGCCCTACCAACGCCGGGTGTTGCTCTTTGATGCAACTCGTCCAATCGTGCCTCATACGCGAGAGCGGAGGAGGCGTATGAGCCGTCTCACATTTGCATGGACATCGAGGGGAGGATCCATTATGCAAGAGGCTGGGATGTCGTTCCTAAGCACCTGGCAAAACTTTTACGTCATCATCGGCTCCGCTGCGGCGACGCTGACGGGCTTGATGTTCGTGGTGGTAACCTTGATCGCGGGGGTGCGGGTGCGAGTGTCGTCGCCGGATGAGGCGTTTGCGACATTCAACACGCCCAACGTTGTGCATTTTTGCGCTGCGCTGCTGGTCGCCGCGATTCTCAGTGCACCCTGGCAGGCGCTCTGGCATGCTGGCCTGCTGCTGGGCCTCTCGGGTCTCGGGGGGATGATATACGTGGTCATCGTGCTCCGGCGGGCGCGCCGTCAGAGGGACTATCAACCAGTGCTGGAAGACTGGCTGTGGCATACGGTCTTTCCTCTGGTCTCCTACACCGCCCTCCTCGTCGCGGCGATGCTGCTCCCAGGCTATCCGGCACCGGCACTGTTCGTCATCGCCGCGGGAACGGTGCTGCTCCTGTTCATCGGCATCCACAACGCATGGGATAACGTGATCTACATTGCCATCGAACTCTCCCAGTCTCAGAACAAGAGCCAGGACTAGCAGGGGTCTTGGGATTTACACCTTATAGCTCGACAAGCTTCTCGGCGATTGTCCAGAGCTGCCCGGCATGGTCGGCGTTCAGAGCATAAGGCATATAGCCGGTGAGGGTTGAAATCTCCGGATTATACGGGACCGCCTGGTGGCAATCCTCCAGGTAGAGGCCGCCAATCCCTTCCAATTCTGGTGCAACGCTGGCCCATACTGTCGTTGACGCGCCTTGCTCAGGCGTTTTGAAGCTTGGAAGGAGGTTACCCGCTTCATCATAGTATCTCGCACGCCTTTCCTCAGGTGTCAAATGCTGCTGGAGTCCCGTGAGAACACCACCGGGATTCACCGCATTGGCAGTGATGCCTTGTTCGCCAAATTGCCGGGTCAGCGCAACCGCGAGCAGCGCATCGGCTGTTTTGGATTGAGCATAGGCTTCCCACTTGTCGTAGGGACGATGATGATACTGAATATCATCGAAGTGGATATCTGAGAGGCGGTGAGTGCCGGATGTGAGTGAGACAACCCTGGCTGGCGCAGCGTTGCGTAAGGCTGGAAGCAGGAGCTGCGCTAAGAGAAAGTGTCCCAGAAAGTTGGTCGCAAACTGCTGCTCAAATCCATCAGGGGTATAGCCCAGAGGAGTTGCCGCAATGCCAGCGTTGTTAATGAGCACATCCAGTTTGTTCCATCGGGCAAAGAAGTGTTCGACGGTCTGGCGCACGGAGGCAAGCAAGCCAAGATCAAGCGGGAGGAAATGGACCTGGCTTTCAGGATATGCTGTGTGGAGCGCCTGGACTGCCTGCTCTCCTTTGGCCTGGTCACGAGCAGCAATAATCACTTCGGCGTGGGCTGAGAGCAAAGCTCGGACAGCTTCGTATCCGATGCCAGAACTTGCTCCGGTAATCAAGATCGTTTTTCCACGCAGATCATGACCAGCGACGACTTCACTGGCCGTGGAACGAGCCCCAAATGATGACTGAGGCATAAGGTGGTCCTTTCGTTGCTCTGAGAGAAGAGAAGCTTTCTTCTCCTTGTTCTCTCATAGTTGAGTCTATTGTTCTTCATAATAGGCGATTTTGGTCGTGATGGCTGAAAGATGGTGTTCTACTTCGCTCAGATGCTCCTCAACCCGGCTTCGATGCTCCTTCAGCAGTTGCAGGCGTGCGGAGATGGTGTGCTCGCCCTGGCGGCAGAGTTCGGTATAGCGCAGGATATCGTGAATGGGCATGCCTGTTGCCCGCAGGCGCTTGAGAAACTCAATCCAGATCACATCCTGCTGGGTATAAGAGCGATAGCCATTCGCCTCATCGCGCCCAACGGACTGTATCATCAAACCAGCACGTTCATAATAGCGCAATGTATGAGCACTGAGACCGGTAACTCTCGCCATTTGCTGTATCGTCAACACCTCATCTCTCGTCTGTAGCTTTTCCATCGCACATCCTTTTCTCGTCTCTCTGCAGAGGCGACGCTTGCTCTTCAATACACACCTTTCGCCTCCGAGTATACCCCTTAGAGCGTACTCTCAGTCAAGCCCTGTCTTCTCTCACAGCGAGTTTTTAGAGAGACGCTTTCTCCCCCCTTGACTGAGAGCGTGCTATCCCATTGGCAGATTTCTACGTGCTACCTGGTGACACTCCACAGATCGAGCATGAGCTTACGCATGGTGAATTGATCACTGCCGTGGAAGTCCCTTTTCTCCCTGCTGGGGCGAGATCCAGGTATCTCAAAGTCCGCGAGGTGATTATTTGGTACCCGTTAACGCTGATGTGCCCAACATGGATGTCATCTTCGTTGGTGAAGCTGACCCGTTTAAATTTTGCATTTACACCTTTCAGCGCCCGCCCTCACTCCACGCCCGCCTATCCTTACAGCTTGCGTGTTGCTTTGCCCCGGGCGCGCGCAGGAGGTGGATAATACGCCTGGGTGACTGCGATAATGTCTCCGATACGCAATTGCACCTGTAAGTAGCGATTAGCCGGACGATGATAGTGGGCAAAGAGCATCAAAGCGTGATGAGCAATCACGTCAGCTTCATCTGTGTGCCGGGACAGCACCATCTGGCCGCCAATTGTCTCCTCGGCGGCAGTGACGCCCATCTCTTCACCGCTTTCATCGAGCACCAGTCGGCGAGTTTCGCGACGTACAAAGTGATGCGGCCAGAGCATCAAAGCGATTACCTGGCCCTTGAGCCGCTGCTCCCTCAAACGTTCTCCCAGGTAATTCGCCAGGCGACGAATAGCCGTACATGTCTCATCAGCGTCGGTGGCATGTGTAAAGCGCACGCGCGCATTTTGACTCATCGGTGGAGCGTCGGGAACCACCAGGCTACTATCTTCACCATAAGCCACCTGGTATAGCCACGAGCCAAGCCGACCCAGGCGGCGGTGCAGCCCCTCTTCCGTCAATGTCGCAATTTGTGCGAACGTCGTGATTCCAAAATCTTTCAGGTGCGCGACCAGTTCAGCTACGGCCACCGAGTCGACCTGCTCGCTCTTACCTTCTACTTCTGGTGGCCGCGAACCAGGATGTGAGCCTCCCGTATTCTCTTCCTGCTCAGCAAGGTCAGGTAAAGCGCTGGGAATCCCTATACCAGCCGCGCGCAGTTGCAAGAGCATTGAAAGCGGCAGCGTCTGTACGAAAGAAGCCTCGCGTCCTGTAGGTATATATAGGACTCCCTGTCGGCTATCTTTGCGACTCATCAGCGCTGCCAGCTCGGCAATAGCCTTGCCGTTGGCAATACCGATCAATGCCGTGAGACCCATCTCTGCAATCTCTGCGCACAGTCGTTCGGCTAAAGCCACTGGCGAGTCAAATGTAAGTTCACAACCACGCAGGTCAATGTAGCTATCGGCTATCGGGACGGATTCGATAATACGCGAGTAGGCTCGGTAGCGCTCCCTCAGGCGTTGTAAGAACGGTTGGTAGCGATCATATGAAGCTGGTAAAAAGCGCGTGCGTGGGGCTATACGGTGTGCGCGCCTCAGTGGCATACCGGGGATTACTCCTAAGCGCTGCGCAGCCGTAGAAACATCGATTACCCTTCCTGGCTCATTTGGTCGTCCTGTACCTGTGCCAACGACAAAACTTTGCTCGCGCAGCGATGGATCAAACATTTCCTCCAGGGTACAGTAAAAATGCCGGATACGCACATGCATGATACCCTGGCGCAGCCGCGCCCGCTCTGCAGCTCTTGCGGCATCTTGTGCGTCAATCGTCTTGCCCACTGGTGGGTGTTCGGTCGAAGTACCATTTGATGTTTGCAATGTGGTACGTGTAGAAGTGTCTAGATTGTATGATTGCATAGTAATTTTCTGTGTATGAGCTCTTTATATGTAGAACGTTTACCTTGCTTATCAGGTTACAGTTTCAATGGGCTCTTTACGTTCTTCTTCCCCCTGTAGAGTTTCTATACACCTGGCAAGCAATAATTCATTGTGGAAATGTCATTCTGTTTCTACCCTGTATTTTCCTACCTGAGCCTATTGAGTGTCAAGTAACATGAAAAACAACTATTGCAAACTTATATACCTGCGTGATAAGCTTAGCATGTTATTCTACCGGCGTCTTTTGGTATAGCATCTGAAGCTAGCATAGCTATCTTCTTACTGTACTACTACGCCCGCTTCACCTGTTAATAAAATAAACGCAACCTGTAGTTATTCTGATGGTGTCAAAAGTATAGTTTCTTCCTCGCATTTCATAAGAAAGGGAATAAAGCTGGTGAACTCCAGAGATAGATTTGACAAATTTACAGAACGTGCTCGTCAGGTTTTACACCTGGCCCAGGAAGAAGCGCTGCGCTTCCAACATAACTACATTGGTACTGAGCACATCCTCCTTGGTCTTACACGTCTTGACTCAGGAGTAGCCATCGAGGTCTTAAAGAACCTCCACGTAGAAGTGAGTAAGGTTCGTAGCTCGGTTGAATATATTATTGGTCGAGGTGACCGTATCGTCCTGGGCGAGATTGGCCTCACTCCCAGGGCCAAAAAGGTCATCGAACTGGGCATCGATGAAGCCCGGCGTATGGGCCATGATCGCATTGGCACCGAGCACATCCTGCTGGGCCTGGTACGTGAAGGCGAAGGTATTGCCGCGGGTGTGCTTACCAGCATGGGCGTCAAACTCGAACAGGTACGCGCCGAAACTCTGAAAGCCCTGAAACCACCTGAAGAAACATAAAACCTGCTCGCTCAAGCAGAAATGTTATAACGTACCCAGGGATATGAAATAGAGCAGATCTGCCAGCACAAAACGCATGCGAATAAAGTGTCCGTTCTGGACCGCAAAATCATACTCCTCCTGGCTAATTGGTGGTTCTAGCTCCCTGGGCGTGAGTGGTGCCCCGGCTCGAGCTAGAATAGTATGTACGATCTGGGGTGAACAGACCAGCCCGGCCAGCTTGGGACGATGGACCGTTTCCCAGTTTGCGCAGAAGCGCTCAAATTGCGCCCGGCTGCGCCGCCATAGGGCCAGCTTTTTACTGTAATCGTTCCAACACTCCTGACCCATGGCTCCACTGGGGTCAATCGTAGTAAACAGGCTGCGTATGCGCGCTTGTAACTGCGTGTCCTCGGGATAGCATGCTTCAATCATGATTTTCTGTGGATCGAAGCTATCCAGGAAATGTTGGTAGAGCTGGGCCGCCGTGAGCGTGGCGACTCCCACCTGGGCACCATGCAGCGCCAGCCCGCGTTGGTAATGGTCGGCAATCATATCTAAAACATGTGAGATAACGTGTTCTGTGCCTGAAATAGGAGCCGACATATTGACGATGGATTGAGCAATACCTGCCAGCAGCAGCGCACGTGTAACCACTGCTTCTCCCTCGTGCCTGCGTTGGCCTATACCCTCTGCATGTTCCAGGAGGATGCTATCCAGGTTTGCCAGCAGCGCCAGTGGCACCTCACTATAGAAATCTACTAGCCCCAGGGCACTGGCCAGATACCAGTCTCCATAGGCCACGAACCGCGCACAGCAATCCCCCAGCCCGGCCACCGTCATAGCTTTAGGTGCCGACGCCATCACGCGTAAGTCGGAGATAATCGCGGTCGGATAGCGCGAAGGTATCGTCCGCTTGACGCCGTCCTTGAGCAGAACAGCCATATTGGCGGCAAAGGCCGTCACAGAGTTGGCCGTCTGGCAGCAGATATAGACGATCTGGCTCTGTCCGTTCTGCTCCTGGTCATGCAGGTAGGCTGCGTGCTTAACAATATCGGTCAGCGTTCCCGCGCCGAGCGCAACCAGGGCTGTTTCTCCTATAATCGCCCGCTGCACTCGCTCGACCTGCTCAAAGTCAGCGTGTACCAGTCCATATTCATCACCCTTCAGCCACAAAGCCTGAACGTGATAGCCCGCACCGTTTAGCAGCGCTTGCACAAAGGGCTTCAAGTCCTCTGCATCACGACGCATAGGTGTTTCATCCATGATCAGCAAGATAGCCTGGCCTGGCAAGACGCCTGCCCGTTGCAGCACAGTTGGCAGATCTAGCAGCACGTCCGGACCAATCAGGATCTCGTTAATATCTACACTTCGTAGGTTGCCATGGTCATTCTGCGACGCCAACCAGCGCTTTAGACCTGGCATATCGCCTGGATCTATGGGGAAGGTAGCTAAAGGGCTTGTCATTGTGCCGCCGCCTTTCTAAATGGCTCTTGCAATGCATCATAGACTTCACGATAAAGCGCGTAGGCATCATCATAGGCTTGCCGGTGCTCCGGCCGGGGTTCTGTATACGTCGCGACGCTGACCGTCACCTGAGCAGCTTCTTGCAGGTTGGCAAACAGGCCACCTGCGACGCTTGCCAGCATCGCTGCCCCCAGGGCTGTCGTCTCAAGCTCGTGGGGTACACTCACCAGTTTGCCCGTCACATCAGCCTTAATCTGTAGCCACAATTTGCCGCGAGCGCCGCCTGCCACTGCTCGGATCTCCTGCGGATTGAGACCAATCTCCGCCATGCGGTCCACATTATCGCGCAGACCGTAAGCTGTACCCTCCAGAATAGAGCGCACCATGTGGCCGCGCCCATGAGCCAGGCTCAGTCCGAAAAAAACTCCCTTGGCGTCAGCATTCCAGGTGGGTGTCATTGCCCCACTCATGCAAGGTAGGAAGATCAATCCCTCAGCCGTAACTGGTGTGCGCTCAGCTTCAGCGTTTAGCAGATCATATGGGCTGATACCCTGGCGTTGAGCCTCAGCGCGTTCGTGCGGGGCCAGGGCGTCTAAAAACCAGCGATAGCTGCCACCAGAGACAAAGCCGGGATTCTCGATCAGCCACGCCTCGGGATCGGCATGACAATGCGTCTCTAATAATCCTCTCTCGTCAAAAGTGGGCACCTTCGCCACGGCGCAAACCGGCTCCGCCGTGCCGTTGATATCACAAACAATGCTGCTGTTTGTCACTCCCGCTCCTACGCATGCCGCGTGCTCATCTCCGCTGCCTACCGCTACAAGCGTACGCGTTGTCAGTCCCAGGCGTAGAGCGGCCTCTTTCGTCAACGGCCCAATAATGCTGGTAGCAGCGGCGACACGCCCCAGGCGTTCCGCGTCAATCCCACTCAACTTGAGCATCTGTGGCGACCACTGTTTCTCCTTGACGTCAAGCAGCAGGGTTGAGGATGCGTTGGAATAATCCACTACAGTTTCTCCCGTTAGCCAGAACGCCATGTAACTTCCTGGCAGCATGAGGTAGCGTGCTCGGGCAAAAATATCGGCTTCGTTGTCGCGCACCCACAGCATCTTTGGCGCGACATGTGAAGAGTCGAGATTAGCTCCCGTCAGGTGAAATAAATCGTTGGGGGAAATGGAATGTGACAGGGCATCACATTGGGCAGTAGCGCGCCGGTCAAGCCAGATAATGGCCGGGCGCAATACTTGGCCGCCCTTGTCAACGCAGACCAGGCCATCAACCTGGCTGCCCATTGCCATGGCCACAACATCTTCTGGCTGCGCGCCTGCCTCGTGCATTACCTGCTGGATCGTCGTAACGAGGGCAGTTTCCCAGTCGGCTGGATGCTCCTCGGCCCAATTGGGGGCGGGATAGTGGGGATCATAGGTGGCATAAGCACTGGCGGCAATCGTTCCAGAGGCGTCAAGGAGAACCGTCTTCATGCCTTGTGAACCGACATCTATCCCCAGCACATAACGTGTGACCACTCTCATGCCTGCTCCTTCAGCTCTGCCATAGCCTCGCGTGCGCTCCATTTTTCGCGAATGACCCGGGCCAGGGCCCGTGTAATCGCCGTGGGATTTTTATGCTGGAAGATGTTGCGCCCCACGGAGCAGCCAATGGCTCCCACCGCTACAGCCTGTTCCATGCGAGATAACAGTTCCTCGTCGCTGACCAGCGTGCCTCCGGCAACAATGACGGGCGCATTGGTGGCACGCACGATTTTCTCAAAGGAAGCCTGATCTCCACTCCAGTTGACCTTGACAATATCCGCCCCCAGTTCCGCGCACAAGCGTGCATTGCGCAAGAGATATTCGGCTCCATAGGTAGAACCAGACTCGGTCAGCGTCTGGTAAGCGTTAGGAAATTCGGCCTCGGCGATGAATGGCATGCCCCATGCGTCGCAGGCTTCACCAATTGCCGAGGCATACTGAATCATCTCGGCCTCGTTTTCACCTGCCAGAGCTACATAGACGACGACAGCATCTGCGCCCAGGCGTAAGGCCTCCTCGACCGAGCCAATAGGCGTCACCAGCGAGCCCTCTGGCCTGCCTGCTGCCGAAGCTGAGAGCATCAGCGCCAGTGAGGTCATAGGCGTAAATTCCGCCGCAACCCGCCGGGCAATCCCTCGCCCGAGCATAAATACATTGGCTCCCCCGGCGATAGCTTCACGCGTACGCGCACGTGTGTCATACAAACCTTCCAGAAAAGTTGGCGAAGTCATACCATGATCGAGAGCACACACGATACATGAACCAAACTGCGGCTCTATCAACCGCTTCATGCGAATTGTTTTTCCCAGACTCATAGTGCTTATAGACCCCTTTCTTAGATGATGCCTGATCTGCATTGATGCCTTGAACAATCCTTAGCTTTGCAAGAACGTGCTTATACTCATCTACTTATCCTTCTCATCCTGGAATAAGGGGTGAATATGAACAAGCTTCTCCAGCCTCTCCTTGCGCTCAGTATACAAGCGCTCAAAATGAGCGTCAATAGATATTATCGCTCCTTTATAGATGCCCTACCTGTGCAATATTACCTTTCATTCGTGATCATTAGGCAACAACAGTACAATATTTACAGTAGGGTGTTAGATGTGGAAAATGTGGAAGGGATGAGCATGAACCAACAGAAAGTTGAAAAGAACGCACTACATACAACAAAACATACACTTCAATCTGCAGGGCAAAGCCCGGCAGCTCCTGCGCCAACAAGCAGCGAACAGATATCTAATTGTGACCATGAGTATACGCAGATATTGGAACCCCAGGCTTCGCGTCCAGAACAAGCCGATGGAGTGGTCGGCGTATCCGTCATTCTTGAGCGTATGGTAGCGTATTTTGCCGACCGGGCACACGGCGAGGATTTAAATGTCTTGAGCTTTAGTCTACGGCACCTCTTTGGTTGCATGGACTACCTGTATCGCTCTGCTCTGCCGGAGTTGCTAAAAACTCCTATGACAAAAGAATCTCCTGAACAGTCTCCTATGGATAACCTGTTGTGCCGCCATACGACCTGGACAAGGCTGCGAAGTATAAAACAAACTCTCAACCGTGTAGAGCCACTATGTGATTTGCTCAACGACGTAGTCAATCGTATGCTTGATGCTTTAGACCTGACCAGCAGCGATGTGGAAAAATCCCTTGCAAAGCGGACTTTGCAAGGCGTACTCTATGCCGATGAACAGGAATGGTTGCGCATCCTGAACCTGGAGCGCTGGGACCTGGCTCTAGCTAATCTGACAGCGTGCCTCCACTTCTGGCAAGGGGAATACAGTCAATGCTCCCTCTTTGTTGACTACTTTGCTCAGATACTTCCGGCTATGCCTTCACTGGCCCGGCTCGACGATATTTTTGCTACCATTCTGGACAGCGCTGGCACTCTTTTTGGTGATATCCTTACCAACTTTCAAGCTCTCTCGCCTGGTGATGACGAAATCGCGGCTACCCTCCTTTTCGATCTAATGCAGCAAGTCGATCAGTTGCTTCTGCAATTCGATCTAACCATAGAACCCCTGCATACGCTGACCGAGCACTTTGCCTTGGGACTACACAGTTGAAGCGCTATATCAAGCAATTTCTTTGGTGGCCGCCATCGTCCTGGGAAGAGTAAAACAAAAACATTTACATTCTTCTTAACCATAAAAGAAAAGTCTTAACAGAACTGTAACCGTTTTGCTACGTATTTTTGTCTATCTCTCAGGTAATATTGATCACAATATATGTTTATTGATTACAAACACCATAAATTTTGCAAGGAGTCGTTGAATGGGCAATGAAGCCGCATCGCTTAGAGTGATGGATCCTACAACAATGCACTCACCGGCGTATGAGATTATCGAGATACCAGAGCGTCTCGCGGCCATAGCGCAGAACATTACGACGCAAGTACAGCAGGTCGCGCTGGTGACCATTACCCTATCTTTTGTGACAGAAGGCAAGGCAGGTAATGCTCATCTTGCCTACAACGATCCGGATGCTTGCACCCTCTATTTGCTTCAAGGCATACGCCCATTAGTACGTAAGACCGATAAAGTCTGCCTTTTTGACTACACCTTATACTTTTTTTTACGGGGAGCTAATCTACAGGGCGGTCAGATTGTACAGAACCGACTCTGGGATGCCTTACTCTGGCGTATTCATAATAGCCCTGAAGGAGATATAGCGCGCCCTCGTGCTATAATCAGTGGTTATAGCGCGTATCCAGCTCCATATAAAACCATTGAGGAGTTTATTGAAAGCGCTTGTGATCCTGGCCTTCGTGCTAACTTTAGCCCTGAGAAGCCAGTGCGTAAAGCCATAACCCGTCAGGCACGCACTGCTCAACGCCCTATAACCGATGAGGAGCTACCAGCTATGGCACGCAAATTAGGGATTCCTTATCTTTCTCTGCTTCCTCGCAAGCCTCCCGAGCGTGTGCAGCAGCTAGTTGATCCCAGGCTAGCCCAGGAATTACATTGTTATCCTCTTGGTCGCGAGCGCAATATGCTCACGGTTGCTATGTTAGATCCCCAGGATCAACTTATTCTCGAACGTCTCCACCAGGAGACAGGGTTAGATATCTTTCCTGTCTTAACGCATCCCCAGGAATTGCAAACTGCCCTGGAGCAGTTAATTTGAGCCAGCCGCATCCAGCCAAATAGTAATTATTAATGAACATAGAGCATCCCAAATTCTGATCAATGTATGTTGTGATGTGGGTCGTGCAGCCACAAGCTGCACGACCCACATCACAACATACATTACTTACAAAGCACCGCAGGCGGCAAAAAGAGAAAGGCAACAGCCCCGCCGGTTGCAGGAAGAGATATTGTCCCTTGTGACTGCATCTTGAACAATATATAATGCCTGGGACAAGAGTAGTAATACCTATCTCTTATCTTAGATCATGTCTTATTGCGT
>WNFM01206172.1_pt1 | contig 24823 bp, 24 predicted proteins | sample 5400271 | NCBI WGS metagenome assembly WNFM01 (sample SAMN13153352, study PRJNA577476) | soil metagenome | isolation source: 60 cm saprolite on Douglas fir-dominated hillslope | place: USA:California | collected 2013-09-17 | reverse complement strand
AGGCTGGCGACAAGTTTTCCGTGGAGGCCTTGCTGACCGCGACATTGATCGCCTCGGCCAACGACGCCTGCGCGGCCCTCGCGGAATTCAACGCCGGCAGCATCGAAGCCTTCGTCCTGAAAATGAACGCGCGTGCGCGGCTGCTTGGCCTGGCGAATACCCATTTCTCCAATCCCTGCGGCCTCGACGCGCCAGAGCACTACTCGAGTGCAAACGATCTCGCCCGGATTTCCCATGCGGCGCTGGCCCATGCGAAGTTCGCCGAGCTGGTGGCGCAGCCCGCCGCGGAAATCTCCACTGCCGACGGCAAACGCCGCTTCCGCTTCAGAAACAAGAATGCCCTGATCGGCAGTTATGCGCCCGCCATCGGCGTGAAGAGCGGTTACACCAGCGGCGCGGGAAAATGCCTGATCGTATTGGCGCAGAAAGACGGCGTTCAGGTGATGCTGGTCATGCTGAACGCGAAGAGCCGCTGGTGGGATGCGATCGGCGTCATCGAAAATGCTTTCGACCAAGCCGGCACCCATGCTGCGCAGTGAGTCGACGGCGCCCGCGATCCTTGCCGTCGCGGTACTGCTGGCGTATTTCAACGCTCTTGCCGGTGTATTTCAGTTCGACGACTACAACGTCATCGTAGACAACCCGGCCGTGCATTCCCTTCCCGCGTGGCTCGATTCCATGCCGGGAATCCGCCCGTTGCTGAAATTGTCCTACGCGCTGAACTGGACGATCGACGCCGGACCATTCGGTTTCCATCTTTTCAATGTCCTTGTGCATGTCGTCAATACGGTTCTGGTCTACAGGCTGCTGCGAGTACTGCGCGGGGAGCGGGTCGAAACGCAATGGGCGCCGTTGGTTGGCGCGCTGTTGTTCGCGCTGCATCCGGTCCACACCGAGGCCGTCACTTACATCTCCGGTCGCTCCGTCTCGTTGATGGCCCTGTTCTATCTGTGGAGTGTGCTGGTGTGGTTGCGCGCGGACCGTTCGGAGAACCCGACGCCATGGCGGGCGTTCTCGGCCGGCCTGTTCGGCGCGGCGCTGCTGGTAAAGGAAACGGCAGTAACGCTGCCGCTGGCGTTGTTGCTGCTGGATGCGTACGTCATTCGCGACGCGATGGGCGTGCGCGAGCGGCTGCTTCGCCTGCGCTGGCATGGTCTGGTCTTGATTTTCGCGGCGGCGGCCGCGCTAGCCAGTCCCACTTACCGGCACTTGCTCGACGTCAGCCTGTCGGCGCGCGGCATTCTCGACAACCTGCTGACGCAGGCGAATGCAGTCTTCTATCTAACCGCCCAGTCGGTTTTAATGTGGCGCATGAACGTGGATCCCGACCTGCCGGTCGCTACCGGTATGACGCTTGCGCTGCTGCTCGAGATTGTCGTGCTGGCGGCGATTCTCTACGCAGCCTTTCGCAACATCCGGGACCGGTCGTGGCCGGCATTCGCGGCACTCTGGCTTTTTCTGCATTTGCTGCCGACCAATTCGTTGCTGCCGCGGCTCGATGTGGCGAACGACCGCCAGCTATATCTTGCGCTCGTCGGCGTTTTTTTCGTGATCGGTCTGGGGGTGGAGGCTCTGCTGCGGCGCCTGCATCGCCCCCGGCTGGCTGCCGCAATCGCCGTGTCGGCGTTGCTCGCATGCGGGGTCGCCACATTCCAGAGGAACCAGATTTATGGTTCGGCGGTGACTTTCTGGGAGGATGCGCTGACAAAATCGCCGCGCAAGGCTCGCGTGGCGAACAACCTGGGTTATGCATACCAGCAGACGGGGCGCTACGCCGAAGCGAAGCTTGCCTACCAGCAGGCGATCGATGCGGACCCGGATTACTGGCGGGCCCGCATCAACCTTGAAGCGCTGGAAGCCGCGCGGATGCGCTGAAGCTTCAGGCCGGCTGGTCCGCGCTGCGCAGGCGTTCGATTTTGCGGCCGACGATCAGCGCGACGATCGAACCGATCAGCAGGCACGCGGCCAGGAAGGTCAGTCCCGCCTGGAAGCCGCCGGCGTTGTCCTTAAGCCAGCCTACCGCGAACGGCCCGATGAAGCCGCCGAGGTTGCCGACCGAGTTGATGAACGCAATACCGCCCGCCGCGGCGACGCCGGTCAGATAGCCGGTAGGCATGGCCCAGAACGTCGGCTGCGAGCAGTACATGCCGATCGCCACGAACGTCATCGCAGTCATCGCCAGTACCGGATGTTCGATGCCGGCATACGCGCTGCAGAGCATGGCGATGGCCGCCAGTCCGAGACCGCCCGCGCAATGCAGCGTGCGTTCGCCGGTCTTGTCCGAGTGCCGCGACCACAGCACCATGCAGATCGTCGCTATCAGGTAGGGAACGGCCATGATCAGGCCGATATCGAACGAATCCTTCACGCCCATGCCCTTGATGAGCTGCGGCATCCACAGGCTCAGGCCGTAGATGCCGATGGCGAGCGAGGTGTAGACCACCGCGAACATCAGGATCTTGGGATTCGCGATCGTCTGCCACAAGTTGAGGTGTTTGGTTTCGACGCGCGCAGCTGCTTCGCGATCAAGCGTCTGCTTCAGGTGCGCCTTCTCCGCATCCGTCAGCCATTTCGCGTCCGTCGGGCGGTCGATGACGACTTTCAGTGTGATGAACCCGAGCAGGATCGACGGCAGGCCTTCGATGATGAACAGCCAGCGCCAGCCGGGATAGCCCATCGTGCCGTCGAATAATTTCAGGATCAGGCCGCCGAGCGGCGCCGCGATCGTGTTGTTGAGCGGGCTGATGATCAGGAAGAGGCCGAAGATGCGCCCGCGGTACTGGGCGGGAAACCACAACGTCAGGTAGTAGATCACGCCCGGGAAGAAACCGGCTTCGGCGACGCCGAGCAGGAAGCGCGTGACGAAGAAGCTGGTGCTGCCGCTGATGAATCCCATCGCGACCGCCATGATCCCCCACGTCACCATGATGCGGGCGAACCAGATGCGCGCGCCGATCCTGGACAAGATGAGATTGCTAGGCACTTCTCCGATGAAGTAGCCGATGAAAAACAGACCGGCGCCCCAGCCGAAGACCGTCGCGGTAAATCCCAGCTCGGTGTTCATCGTCAGCGCCGCCAGGCCGACATTGAGCCGGTCGATGATGCAGATCAGATAAGTGAGCAGCAGAAACGGCAGCACGCGCCACGCCATTTTGCGCACCAGCGCCAGTTCTTCGACTTGAGTCATCTTCTCCCCCTAAAAGTTATTTCCAGCTTATTTTCACCACGGAGGACACGGAGGACACAGAGGAAAAACGAAAGAGAAGTTTTGCGGGAAACATGGCAGACGCATGGAGAACAATAGTTTTCTGCTGCATCGGCATTAGCTGTCGTCCCGCTTCTTCTTGTTAGGTTTTCTTCGTGTCCTCCGTGTCCTCCGTGGTTCGTTTGATTTTGAGGTGGTTAGCTCTTGCCTTCGCTTTTGGCCCAGTTCTTCATCAGCATGTTGGACGGGAAATTTTCATCCACCAGTTTCCTGGCCGTTTCCGCGCCGGCGATTGGCAGACCGCTCTTCTTCGGGTCGAGCAGACCGATTTGCACCAGCACCGAAGCCTGGTCCCAGTAGATGTGCTCGTGATAGAGCTTGTCGCCGCGGAAATTGACGATCGCCACCAGCGGAATCTCCACGTATTTGCCGGTGGGCGCGACACCGGGCAGCATCCAGTCGATCTCGATGTCGTGGGTGAAGCAGAACAGCATCTCGTCCACCAGCCGGTCCGCGCCGATGGTGCGCGAGATCGGAATCAGCTTCGTGTCTTTCGGGGTGGTCGGAATGAAGTGATGCTTGTAAAAGCGCTTCAGCTGATCGTGGCCGACGCCGCCGGTGAGGGTCGGGATGTGGTTGACGTAGGGTTGCGCCACCATGGTCTTCATGGTCGCATCGACGTCGCGCGTGCCGAATTCGTGCATCGTGTGCGCTTCCCACAAAGCGGACAAATCGTAGTGCGGACCCATGACCCTGCGGAACAGCGCGATCGAGCGCGAATGCGCCATCATCGACGCGGGCCGGTCGTAGTGCATGCCGCCGGTGCGCGCGAACGCATGGTCAACCCCGGGGTAGACATAGATCTCGACGTCGTTGCGGCCCTTGAAAGCGGCCTTGATCTGCTCCACGGTCTGCGGGGGAGCGTATTTATCTTCGGCCGCGAAGTGCAACACCATGGGCACCCTGATTCTCGCCGCTTCGCCCAGATACTTCTCGATGGTCACGCCGTAATAGCCTACCGCGCAGTCCACGCCGGAGCGCGCCGCGGCAAGATAGGCGAGGCGGCCGCCGAGGCAGAAGCCCAGCGCACCGACCTTGCCAGTCACTTCGGAGCGCGTGCGCAACGTGCGCACTGCAGCGGTGACGTCATCCATGCCTTTGTCGACGTCAAAGCGCTGGAGCAGATCGAAGGCTTTTTCCCATTCCGTCTCGGTATATCCCAGATCGACATCCTTCTCCAGCCTCCAGAACAGATCCGGGGCGAGCACGACATAACCTTCCTCGGCGTAATAATCGGCGACTTCGCGGATGTAAGGGTTGATGCCGAAGATTTCCTGGCACAGCACGATGCCCGGACCTTTGCCCGACGCGGGAACGGCAAGGTAACCCCGGAATTTTCCGCCATCGGCGGCCTTGATTTCGATCCATTGCCCGGCCATGTCATTCTCCCGATATGGTTCTGCTTGTTGCAGCGCGGCGCCTGCACGGCGCAGGCAAGCCGATCTTTTACCGCGCGCAACCGCGCCATGTCAAACCGCCGGCGCGGCTTGACAAAACACCCCCTGACACCTAGTGTCCGGCGGGGCCACCGTCATAAAAAACTACCGCGGCGAACCTGCCCCGGCAGTCCGCGCCAATCGCACACAAGGGGAAATCATCATGAATCCATTCACGCGCCGCCGCTTCCTGCAGGCAACCGGTGCCGCGGCCTTGACTGCGCCGCTCGCCAATTCGCTGCTCCTCCCGACCGAAGCCCACGCACAGGCGGGCAAAGTCCTCACCATTGCATACAACGTCGCGTTGCCCTCGTGGGATCCGACTACCGGGCCGTCTGCGGTGAACCCGACCATCCAGTCGATCTACAAGGCGGTGTTCGATTCCTATATCGACCAGGACCCGGACCTGTCCTTCAAGCCGGGGCTGCTCACGAAATGGGGCTGGAACAAGGACAAGACCAGGATCGAGATGGAAGTGCGCAAGGATGCGGTCTGGCACGACGACAGCCCGGTCACGCCGGAAGACGTGGTCTGGTCGCTGGAGCGCGCGGGTGACCCGAAGAGCGGCAATCCGATCCAGTTCGTCTGGGGCAAGATCGGCAACTTCAAGATCGACGACCGGAAGATCACCGCCGATGTGAAGGAATTCGAGCCGGCCCTGTTCAAGTGGATGGCATTCCTGACCGGTTATGTGTTGCCGAAAAAGGCGTACACGGCGGCCGGCGAGCAGGGCTGGGAGAGCAAGCCGATCGGAAGCGGGCCGTACATGGTCGAGAAGTTCGAGCGCAATGCGTTCATCCGCCTCAAGGCCTTTCCCAAATACTGGGGACCGAAGCCGGCGTTCGAAACCGTCGTGTTCAAACTGGTGGGCGATGCCTCGGCGCGCGTCGCGGAAATCGAGAGCGGCTCGTCGGATCTGACGCTGGAGGTGCCTTACGAAGAGTTCGACCGGCTGACGAAAAAGTCCGGCCTGGCCGGCGTCGCGCATCCGGTCTCCGACATCGGCATGATCTTCATCACCAACGTCGGGCCGATGCTGGACAAGAATGTGCGCCTGGCGATGATCCATGCCATCGACAAGAAATCGATCGTCGACAAATTGCTGCGTGGTTACGGCACGGTGATAGACACGCTGGAAGCGCCGCAGTATGCCGCTTTCGATCCTTCCATCAAGGTGAAATTCGATCCCGAACTGGCGAAGCAGTTGCTCGCCAAGTCCGGTTATTCGACTTCGAAGCCCGTCAAGTTCACCATCCAGACCACGCGTGGTTTCAAGCCCAAGGATTACGAAATGATCCAGGCGGTGGTCGGCATGTGGCGCAAGGTCGGCATCGAAGCCAGCATCGAAACCTACGAAATCGCCAAGCACTTCGAGCTGCGCATGCGCCATGGCCTGGCGCCGGCGGCGTTCTACAACTGGGGCAATTCGATCGGCGATCCGTCGACTTCAACCGGCTTCGCGATGTTCAGCCATTCGCCACATTCCGCCTGGAAGACCGAAGACGTCGACAAGATGATCGGCCCGCTGTGGGGCGAAAAGGACGAAGCCAAACGCATCGCGGGGTACAAGGCGGCCGACCGCTACATCGCGGAGAACGGTTACGTAATTCCGCTGCTGCAGTATTCGCAGCCGGTCGTGTACAAGAGCAGCATCAAGTTCACGCCCCACGTCGCCGGCTTCATCCTGCCCCAGTCAATCAAGCCCGCATAAGAATATATTCAACGCGAAGGACACGAAGGTACACGAAGGAAACCCGAAAAACGGAAATCAGCAGAGGGCTTATTCGGACGATAGTCTTCCGTTGGAATTTGCGCGCTATCTTTTCTCTTGAATTCCTTCGTGTTCCTTCGTGTCCTTCGTGTTGCACTGTATTTGACCTGGTCATGAGAGGTTTTTCTTGAACGACAGAATAACAAGGCGCCGCTTTCTGCAGGCGTCGGGTGCGGGTGTATTGTCCGCTACTTCGCTCTCCGCGCTTCTCGGCAATCAGGTTGCGCATGCGCAGTCCGGCAAGACGCTGACGATCGCCTATAACACTTCTCTGCCGTCTCTCGATCCGACCAACAGCGCGAAGACTTCGAGCCCCGCGGTGCAGTCCATCTTCAAGGCGATCTTCGATCCTTACGTCGACCAGAATCCGGATTTGAGTTTCAAGCCGGGTGCGCTGACAAAGTGGGGCTGGAACAGGGACAAGACCGCGGTCGAACTAACCTTGCGCAAGGGCATGTTCTGGCATGACGGCGCGCCGGTGACGGTCGAAGACCTGGTCTGGTCGCTGCAGCGGGCCGGCGACGAGAAGAGTGGCAATCCGATGCAGTTCATGTGGCGCAAACTCGGCAGCGTCAAGGTGAACGGGGACACGGTCGTCGTCGAAGTGAAGGAGTTCGAGCCGGCACTGCTGAAATGGCTCGGCTTCCTGACCGCCTACATCATGCCGAAGAAAACCTTCATTGCGTCAGGTGGCNGGCGGCACCGGCTGGGATGCGAATCCGGTCGGCAGCGGCCCCTACATGGTGGAGAAATTCGAGCGCGATGCATTCATCCGGCTCAGGGCCTTCCCGAAATACTGGGGACCGAAGCCGGCGTTCGACACCGTGGTATTCAAGTTCGTACCCGATCCCGCGAGCCGCGTCGCGGAAATCGAGAGCGGTGCGGCCGACCTGACCCTGGAAGTGCCGTACGAGGAATACGATCGCCTCATTGCGAAACCCGGCCTCACAGGTGCGGCTTATCCGATGTCGGACATCGGCATCCTGTTCATCACCGACCGCGAGCCGATGCTCGACAGGAATGTGCGCCTGGCCGCCGCGCACGCCATCGACAAGAAAGCGATCGTCGCGCAGTTGCTGCGCGGTTACGGCAGGCCGCTCGACACGCTGCAGGCCCCGGACTATGCCGCCTACGATCCTTCGATCAAGGTGAAGTACGATCCCGAACTGGCCAGGCAGTTGTTGTCCGCATCCGGATTCTCCCCGTCGAAGCCGGTCAGGTTCACGGTACAGACCACCCGCGGCTACAAGCCCAAGGACTTCGAAACCGTCGCGGCCATCGTGGCGATGTGGAAGAAAGTCGGCATCGAAGCCAGTATCGAAGTGCTCGACGTTGCCAAACATTTCGACCAGCAACTGCAGCATGCGCTGGCGCCGGCGTCGTTCTACAACTGGGGCAATTCCATCGGTGATCCGTCGACGTCGACCGGATTTGCCTTCATCGGACCCTTCGCGGTCTGGCGCTCCCCCGACGTGGAAAAAATGGTCGGCCCGCTCTTCGTCGAGCGCGACGAAGCCAAACGCATCACCGGCTACAAGGCCGTGGACCGTTATCTGGCGGACCAGGGCTATGTGATTCCATTGTTGCAGTACTACCAGCCCGTCGTGCACAAGAAGAGCATCACCTTCACGCCCCACGCCGCCGGCACCATTGCGCCGCAATCAATCAAACCGGCATAGGCCGGCTTGATGGCACAGCCACCGTGAATGTCGTGAATATCGTGAATGTCGTAAATACCTGAAGCGTTTTCTCACACGATATTCACGGCATTCACGTATTCACGACATTCACGGCCTCTAGAAATTCGCGTAAGTCTTGACGAGGAACTGCATCGACTGGATGTTGGGATCGGGGTTCAGCGGAAACGCGAGGTCGACGTGCAATACATTGCCGAACGACGAGCGGTCGCTCAAGATGCGCAGGCCAAAGCCGACGTCGCTCAGCCATCCAGGGTTCACAGGGTTCTGGAACGGTCCGCCCCAGGCGCGCCCTATGTCGTAGAAGATGGCACCGCCCACGCGGAACAGCCGGAACGGATACCAATCGGTATAAACGCGCTCTTCGACTGTGAACAGTGCACGATGCTCGCCGCTCTGGTAACGCAGGGGGTAACCGCGCAAGCCGCTGTCGCCCCCCAGCAGAATGAGGTCCGATACCTCCGGATTCCTTACCACGTCGCCAGATGCCGCGGCATAGAACACCGCACGTTTGGCGTGCGGTACGTAGTATTTAATCGAGCCGCTCAGCAGTTCACGCTCCCCGCGTCCGTCTCCGTACTGTCCCGAGAGGCTGGTAGAGGCCAGCAGGTCGTTGCCGTGTGCCGTCCGCACCCCATCGGTGACCGTTGCCGTATAGATCCAGAGGTCGCGTGTGGAACCGAGGCCGGTCAGTGCGCGGCCCACCTGGACTTTGGAACTGAAGCCCAGCGCGAAATATTCCGGACGCTGGATCTTGTTCCGGTTCTTGACCTTTTCGTAGTCGTCCTGGATGACTTCGTAGCGCAGGAAGGGCGAGACGAGGGTCTGGTCGGCGGGCACGATGGAAGGGGCGATCAGTGCCGGATCGGTGGCATAAGCATCCGCCTGATAACTCAGGCCGACAGAATAGCGATGCGTCCAGCCGTCGATGAGGCCGTTCGACCAGCCACCGTAGACTTCGCTCGCGTCCTGTTGATGGCGATATTGCCCGACGACGTTGCCATCGCTGTAGATGGATTCGATGCGCTCGTCGTGCAGGGTGGAGGCGCCGGCGGCCCAGCGCGTATCGAGTGCATAGAACGGCCGGGCGACGCCGAACGATTGGCGCTTGCCGTCGTCGTAGTTCGCCAGCTTCATCTCGACAACCGTCCATCCACCGAAGAGGTGATTCTGCGAGACCGAGAACTCCGTGCCCTTGCGGTCGACGTCCGAACTCTGCGAATAGGCGATCGCGGTACCGGTGCCGAGAAAATTCCCTTCCCTCAGTGTCAACCCGGTCGTGTTGGATCCGCCGGAGCGGCTGAAGTTGAGGCCTGGCTGGAGCGTCCAGGTATCGCGCGTTTCGACCTGGATGTCGACGATGCCGTCGTGCCAGGCAACCGGGCGGATGTCGACGTCGTAGATGTAGCGGTTCGCCCTCAACAGGCGCTCGGACTCCTCGATTTTCTGCACGGACAGCAAGTCGCCGCTTTTGAATAACAGGGTGCGCTTGATGACGCCCGGGCGCGTGCGGATATGCAGTTTGTTCGCCAACCGGAACAGAAAATTGTTCTCCTTGGGATTGTCCAGATCGAAGATGTCCTGGGTGAGGATGTTTACTTCCCCGATCACTGCGCCGGCGGCCTCGAGTTCGGCGAAAGAAGGCATCGCAATCGGGTCTGGGGGATCGTCCGCCACGGCCGGCAGGCACAGGAAGAATGTGGCGGCCCAGCTGCCAAGCCAGCGCAGCGCGCAATTGCGAAAGGCAACGAGACGTATTCCCGATCGGTCCGGCATCGCGCGGGATTGGAGGTAACGCCCGCGCTCGATTCCGGTTGCATGCATGTTCATGAGTTTGCCGCAAGACGGCCCTGCATTGGAATCCCGGAATGCATGCATTGGCCGAGGGCAGATGCCCTCGATCCAGTCAAACGATTACGTGGTTGCAGCGCCGCAGCCCTTTGTCCTGCGCAGAGCCAACCTAAACGCGAAGACGCAAAGGATTCACTTCAATACCCCCTTGAGGGGTACGCAAAGGGTCGCAAAGGAAACCAAGATAAAAAGATAGAAAGTGTACAACCGCAGGCCGGCATGTATCGGATATCGCCGAACTTGAGTAGTTGTTCGAAGTATCCTTTTTGTTTTGCCCTGCTTTGCGTTATTTTGCGTACCCCTCAAGGGGGTATTAAAGTGAATCCTTTGCGTTGAGAAGTTGAATGTCGATTGACTATTTCCTGAAGCGCCTGCTCTGGGCTGTGCCGACATTGTTCGGCGTGGCGGTGGTGGTGTTCGTGCTGGTGCGGGTGGTACCGGGCGATCCGATCGCCATGATGCTGCCGCCCGGCGCGACCGCGGACGATGTCGGCCGCCTGCGCGCTCTGTACGGGCTCGATGCGCCGATTGCGAAGCAGTTCCTGGTCTGGATGGGCGACGTAGTACGCGGCAACTTCGGCGCATCCATCAGTCTGCGCGACGGCGTGGCGTCGCTTGTCCTGAGCCGGCTTCCCGCAACGCTCGAGTTGGTGATTGTTGCGGTCGTGGTGGCTTGTGCGCTCGCGGCGGCCGCGGCGATCGGGGCGGTCTATTTTCGCGGCCGCTGGCCCGAATTCGTCGTGGACGGCGCCACCGGCCTGGTGCTCGCGATCCCGGATTTTCTCTGGGGCCTGCTGTTCGTCCTCATCCTCGGCGTGCTGCTGCCGTTGCTGCCGATCTCGGGGCGCATCGATCCGACTCTGGATTTCAATCCGGCCACCGGATTCTATCTGGCCGAAGCGCTGTTGCGCCTGCACTGGACTGCACTCGCCGACCTGGCGCGGCATATCCTGCTGCCGGCCCTCGCGCTGGCGTTGCCGCTCGCCGCGGCGCTCACGCGCGTGCTGAAGGGCTCGCTCATCGAGGCGATGAACCAGGACTATGTGACCCTGGTGCGCGTGAAGGGCTATTCGAGGTCGCGCACGCTGTGGCGAGTCGCCTTGCGCAATGCGCTCATTCCGACGGTGACGCTCACCGGTGTGCAGTTCTCCTTCCTGATCGGTGGCACGGTGCTGATCGAATATATCTTTTCCTATCCCGGCATCGGCAACCTCGCCATTGCCGCCGTCAACCAGCGCGATCTGCCGCTGATCCAGGGGCTGGTGCTGACGTTCGCCGTGCTCTTCATTCTTACCAACCTGATCGTCGACATGGCTTATTCGGTGCTCAATCCCAAGGTGAGGCAGTCGTGAAGGCCCTCGCCTTGCTGCGCAATCCGCGGGTCGCATTCGGGATGTTGGTGCTGCTCGCATTGTTCATTGCGGCCGCCGGCGCGCCATGGCTGTCCTCTTACGATCCACTGGAGCAGGATTTGCTCAATTCGTTCCAGAGTCCGGGCGTGGCAGGCGGCGATGACGCACATCCGCTCGGCACCGACAGCCTGGGCCGCGACATTCTTGCCAGACTGATCTACGGCGCGCGTCCCGCGCTGATCGTCGCGTTCGTCGCCGCGTTCTTTGCCGGCCTGCTCGGCACGGCCCTCGGACTCGCCGCGGGCTATGCCGGCGGCCGGCTGGACGCCGCCATCTCCCGCCTGGTCGATGTCTGGATGAGCTTTCCGTCGGTGCTGCTGTGCATCGTGCTCGCCGCGGTACTCGGTGCCGGCCTGCATACGGTCGTGATCGCGATCATCGTCATCGACTGGACGCGCTTCTGCCGCGTGGTGCGCGCGGAAACGATGCTGCAGAAGAGCCATGACTACGTTGCTTCGGCCGTGACGATCGGCCTCGGACCCGGGCGTATCGTGGCGAGCGAGATCCTGCCCAATGTCGCGCCTTTGCTGCTGACGCTGTTCACGCTGGAAATGGGCATCGCCATAGTCGTCGAGGCCATTCTTTCTTTCGTGGGATTGTCGGTCTCGTCGGGCATGCCGACCTGGGGCGGCCTGATCCAGGAAGGCAGGCTGTACGTGAACCAGGCCTGGTGGCTCATGGCGGCGCCGATGGCCTGCATCATCGTCGCGGTACTCGGACTCAATGCGCTGGGCGACGGGATGCGCGATGAGATCGATCCCGTGAAGGCGAGATGAGGTGAGTGCGCTGCTCGACATTCGCGATCTGGATCTCTGGCTGGATGCCCGGCCGCCCCGGCGATTGCTCCGAAGGGTATCGCTGCAGGTCGCGCCGGGACAGATCGTCGGACTGGTCGGCGAATCCGGCGCGGGCAAAACCATGGTCAGCCGCGTGGTGCTCGGCATCGCGCCGGCCAACACACGCGTCAGGCACGGCTCCGTGGTCTTCGACGGGCGCGACATCACGCATCTGTCGGAAGCGCAGCGCCGGCACCTGCTCGGTCGCGAAATCGCCTTCATCCCGCAGAATCCGATGACCGCGCTGAATCCCGTGGAGCGCATCGAATCGCAGATCACAGACGTATTGCGCATGCACCTGGATCTGGATCGGGCCGCCGCGCGCGATCGTGCGGCTACGCTGCTGCGTGAAGTGCACCTGCGCGAACCGGAAAAGATATTGCGCCAATACCCGCATGAGCTTTCCGGCGGCATGCGCCAGCGCGTGCTGATCGCAATCGCATTTGCCTGCAAGCCGAAGCTGGTCATCGCCGACGAGCCAACCACCGCGCTCGATGTAACGGTGCAGAAGCAGATCCTGCAGTTGATCAGGGAGCTGCAGCGCAATTCGGGAACGGCGATCCTGTTCATCACCCACGATCTCGGCGTAGTGGCGAAGTTGTGCGATCGCATCGCGGTCATGCACGGCGGCCGCGTGCTGGAATCGGCTTCGGCGGCGCAACTGTTCGCGAGCCCGGTACACGATTACACCCGTGCTCTGTTCGCAGCTACCCCGCGATTCGACCGGCCGGGCGATGAACTGAAGCCGATTCCTGCGGCGCTCACGCGGCGGCTTGTCGAAGAGGCTCGCGTGCTCGATGCGCGTAACGCTTAATGGCACTGCTCGAAGCCCGGGGGCTGACATTGCAATTGCCGGATCGAGCAGTCAAACCGCTGTTCGGCGGGGCGCCGCTGGCGACCCTCTTCCGCGGCGTGGACTTGCGCATGGAGCCCGGGGAATCGGTCGGTATCGTCGGCGAATCCGGTTCCGGAAAGACCTCGCTGGCGCGCACGCTGCTGCGGCTCTTCGAGCCGACGGCGGGCAGCCTCCACTTCAAGGGTTGCGATATCACGCATCTTCCGGAACGGGAACTGCGCCCGCTGCGCGCGCAGTTCCAGTCCATCTTCCAGGATCCGCTGTCTTCGCTGAACCCGCGCCACCGCATCGGCACCATCCTGGCTCAGCCGTTGGCCGCGTACGGCCGCGTGCGGGACCGCCGGGCGGGTTGGCGCGAAGCCGGAGCCTTGCTCGAGCGCGTCGGTTTGCCGACGTCGTTCGTCGAGCGTTTCCCGCACGAGCTCTCCGGCGGCCAGCGCCAGCGCGTCGGCATTGCGAGGGCAATTGCGCTGAAGCCCGACCTGATCGTGGCCGATGAAATCGTTTCCGGCCTGGATGTCTCCACGCAGGCGCAGATACTGATACTCCTCAAGGAACTGAAGACCGACGGCTCGATGATTTTCATCAGCCACGATCTTTCGGTGGTGCGGGTGCTGTGCGATCGCGTGCTGGTGATGCGCCAGGGCGAAGTCGTCGAATCCGGCCGCTGCGCGGAGCTTTTCGCCAACCCTGCCCAGGCTTACACTCGCGACTTGCTGAGCGCCATCCCGTTGCCGGATTTCGACCCGGACTGGGCTGTGCGCGGCGCAGAAGAAGAACAGCGGCAAGACCAACTACACGGGAGAGGGAAAATGAAGATAGCAGGATCAGTCGCACTGGTGACCGGCGCGAATCGCGGCATCGGACGCGCATTCGTCAAAGCGCTCCTGGCCATGGGCGCGAAGAAAGTCTACGCCGCGGCGCGCAACGAAAAGGGCGTGGAAGACCTGGTCAAGGCCGATCCGGGCAGGGTCGAGGCGCTGCGGCTCGACGTTACCGACGACGCGCAGATTGCCGCGGCGGCGCGCAAGTGCGGCGACGTCACGCTGCTCGTCAACAATGCCGGCATCAACCAGAAGAAGGGTCTGCTGGCCGCGCCGGACCTGGAGGACGCACGCCTGGAAATGCGTACCAATTATTTCGGTCCCTTGCAGATGTGCCGGGCGTTTGCGCCGATCCTCAAGGCCAACGGCGGCGGCGCGATCGTCAGCATGCTGTCGATCCTGTCGCGCGTCAGCCTTCCGGCGATGGGCTCGCTATGTGCGTCAAAGGCCGCGGCGCTGAGCATGTGCCAGAGCGTGCGCGCGGAATTGTCGAAGCAGGGCACCCTGGTCGTCGGCGTGATGCCCGGCGCGGTGGATACCGACATGGCGCGGGATTTTCCGGGTCCCAAGGATGATCCGGCCGACGTGGCCAGGGCCGCCTTGCAAGCGGTGGAGCAGGGGACGGAGGATGTCTACCCCGGAGGGATGGCGCAGGGAATTTCCGCGGGCCTGGCCAAGGATCCCAAGGCCGTAGAAAAGGAATTCGCCGCTTACCTCCCTGGCTAAAGCTCGTTACTACGTCAAGAGCGTTGACACAGATACCCTACGTGCTACGCACGTAGGGTATCTGTGTCAACGCTCTTGATTTCCTAGATCAACGCCTGTGAAGCAGGGCGGAAACTGATCAGGCCGTGCGGGTCGCCCTCGGCCGGATCAGCGACAGGGCATAGTAGACGATGCCGCCGATCGCGACGCCGAAGAACCAGCCGTAAGTACCCCACCACGACGGCAGCAGCGTTGTCAGGCGCGGCAGAATGCTGGAGAACACCACGCCGACACCGACGGCGACCAGCGCGTTCGCGTTCCAGCCCCCTTCGTAACGGTACTCGCCGTTCTCATGGTAGAGCGCCTCGACGTTGATGTTGCCTTTCGCGATCAGGTAGTAATCCACGAGGATGATCCCCAGCAGCGGTCCCATCGTCGAACCGATCGCGTTGACGAAGCTCGCGGCGTTGCCCTCCCACGGCGCGAACGGGTAGAGCACCAGCGCTATGCCGGCGGCGATGTAGCCGCCCCTCTTGAAGTTGATACGCCGGGGGAACACGTTGGCGAAATCGAACGCGGGCGATACGAAGTTGGCCACAACGTTGATTCCGAGCGTTGCCACGGCGAAGGTCAGCGCCGCCAGCATCGCGAGCATCCAGCTGTCGAATTTCGCGGAGATTTGCTCGGGATGCAGCATCACTTCGCCGTACACCTTGAAGGCCGCGATCGTGGTGATACCCGCGACCAGGGAAAACAGCAGCAGGTTCACGGGCAACCCCCACACGTTACCTTTCGTGATGGCCGCCTTGTTCTTCGCGTAACGCGAGAAATCGCAGAAATTCAGGTATAGAGCAGCGAAGTAGGTGACCCAGGTTGCGCCCACGGCCATGAGGGCCCAGAACGAACCGGGCTCCCCGCCAACGCCCGCGTCTTTGGTCTTTTCCAGCAGCACTTCCTGCGGAATTCCATGCTCGAACGAGAAACCACCCGCTTTGACACACAACCCAATGGCCAGGATCAGCATCGCCACCCAGACTGCGGGGCCAGCCCAGTCCTGGAACTTGCGCACGGTTTCCATGCCGTTCTGGATGATCAGCAGTTGCAGGGCCCAGACGACGACATAGCAAATCACCTCCAGGCCCGAGTGGCCAAGGAAGTGGGTGGTTTGGTGGAATTGCATCAAGGCGTCGGTGCGTGTGAGCAGCGCGACGATGGCGCCTGAAGCTGCGGCTGTCTGGGCGCCGTACCAGAAACAGGCGACGATGGCGCGCACCATGGCCGGCAGGTTGGCACCCCATACGCCGAACGAGGCACGCGCCAACACAGGGTACGGAACACCGGTTTTCTCGCCCGCATAGCCCATCAGGCTCATCAGGACGAAGATGATCAGCGAGCCGAGGCCGATTGCCACGATGAAGTTCAAGAAACTACCGCACAACAGGAACAGGCTCGCTGCAAGGTAATAGCCCCACAGGCTGTGCACGTCCGAGGTCCAGACGTTGAAAATGCTGAAGGCCCCCCAATGCCGGTCCCGGGCTGGAGCGAGATCCTCGTTATACAGATTGGGCGACGGGTTTCTGATATCCACGGGATTCGTCTCCTGTTCATTGAACACGGACAATCAAGGGACGCCCGTGCCTCACGAAATGCCGGATGCATCCGAGACGACGCCGCGCCCAACGCAAAACATTACACGTTTTGACCGCTACGCGGTATTTTTCGTCACGGATTAATTCAAGAGCGTTGACACAGATACCCGACGTGCGTAGCACGTCGGGTATCTGTGTCAACGCCTTTGATTGAGACAGACTACTGAGCAGGAGCAGGGCGGAAGAAAACCTGCTTGTCGCGTTCGACGACTTCGTAGCTCTGGTTGGGCGTGACGATGAATTGCTCCACGCGGCTGCGAACCGACAGTCCGCGTTCGGAATAGCCCTGTCCGCGTTTCCACAGGTTGTCGAGGAACCATTTTTCGATGCCGGCGTGGCGCAATTCCAGCCGATCCGAACCGAGGAAGGCGAGTGGAATGATGTGGTGGTAGCCGAGCAGTTCATGGTCAACCTGCAGGTATTCGAAGCCGATCATGCCTTGCGGCAGCGTGAGCACCTGATTGTCGATGCGGGCAATGGCGCCCTCGCCGACCGGAATGCGCCACATCACGATTTCTTCGACCGGATTCGACTCGGCGGCGAATAACAGGGAAACCGCGAGCACCCCGGCAACGGCGAACGCGAATACCGTGTCGCGCAGTCTTGCGATCGGGCCGCCTCCGCCGAGATGCAGCACGCGCGCGACCAGCCAGCTGATCGCGACCCAGCTCGTCAGCGCCAGGCCGATGAACAGCTTCTGCAGCGGTCCGGCCGGAGACCAGGCATGCAGGGCGATGAACCCGATAATGGTTAACACTACGAACGCTGCCAGCCCCAGGCTGTCCCATGTCCAGCGCGTCCAGCGCCACCACATCGGTTGGCGCCGCAGGCGGATGAAATGCCATGCGCGCATGGTAAAAGGCAGTTCCAGGCTCTTGCGGCAGAATGCGCACTGGGCATCGTGCACGACGGTCTCGCGATGGCAATACGGGCATTCCATGATGACGCTTTCTTCCATCTTCAACCGTGCAGAGATCATTTCCATGCGCAGCCGGAAAAGCGTCGAGAACAGGCGATGGGCAAGCAGGACCAGGCTCAGCCAGTAGACCGTGGTTGCAACCGCGTCGAGCGAGGGCCCCAGGGATTGTTCGATGGCTTGGAACAGACTTCGCAACATATGGCGGTGCTCCGTATTGTCAGCCGGATACCATTATATGGGGCGATTCCATCGGCATGCATGACGCCAAACGGCGACAGCATGCCGGACCGTGGTAATTTATCGTCCTGCCGGCGGTTTTTGCCGGCATGTATTCACAGGAGTGCATCATGAATCTGCTCGAATCCCTGAAAAAATACTCCATCATCGTTGCCGATACCGGCGATATCGACGCCATTGCCCGCCTGCGGCCGCAGGATGCGACCACCAATCCTTCGCTGCTTTACCAATCGGCGCAGAACCCCAGATACCGTGCGCTGGTCGACGACGCGCTCGCCTCCGGCATGCGCGCGAAAGGCGACCGCGAGGCGAAGGCCGAAGCAACGCTGGAAAAACTCGCGGTGAATTTCGGCTGCGAGATCCTCAAGCACATCGAAGGCCGCGTCTCCACCGAGGTTGATGCGAGATTGTCGTTCGATGTCGGGGGCAGCCTGACCAAGGCGCATCACATAATCGCACTCTACGAACAGGCCGGCGTCGCAGCCGAACGCGTGCTGATCAAGCTGGCCAGCACCTGGGAAGGCATCCGCGCAGCCGAGAAGCTCGAGCGCGAAGGCATCCACTGCAACCTCACCCTGCTGTTCAGTTTCGCGCAGGCGGTCGCCTGCGCAGACGCTGGAGTGACGCTGATCTCGCCGTTTGTGGGGCGCATCTACGACTGGTACAAGAAGGAACGCAAGGTCGACGATATCGCGCCGGAGGAGGATCCCGGCGTGCAATCGGTTACGCGCATCTACAACTACTACAAGAAATTCGGCTATCCCACCCAGGTCATGGGGGCGAGCTTCCGCAAGGTCGAGCAGATCACCGGACTCGCCGGCTGCGACCTGCTGACCATCGCTCCCGACTTGCTCGACAAAATGGAGAAAACGCAGGGCGTGGCCAGCCGCCGGTTGTCGGTGGAATCGGGCAGGGCCAGCGCCGCGGAGAAGGTCGCCATGGACGAAAAAACCTTCCGCTGGATGCACAACGAGGACGCAATGGCCACCGACAAGCTGGCCGAGGGCATCCGCAAGTTTTACGTCGATGCGCGCAAGCTCGAAGAGTACGTGCTTGCGCTGGTGGAGAAGACTCAGGCGGCGTGAATTCGCCTTCGTGGATGGCAGGTAAAAGAGGAAAGAGGAAAGAGGAAAGAGGAAGAGCCTTTGAACTTCGTCACGACCGTCTCGTCGTCACGTTCGTCACGATCCACCATTTCTGACGATACAATCGTCCTCAAATCAACAATAACCTCACAGGTGCCCTCATGGCCAAGAAATTCGTCAATCCGCCGGGGATGAAACCCCTGGGCATGTACACGCAGGTGACCGTGGCAACCGGCGGCAGCATCGCCTTCATCAGCGGCCAGGTGGCTGTCGATGCGCAGGGCAAGGTCGTAGGCGAGGGAAACATCGAAGCGCAGGCTGTGCAGGTGTTCGAGAATCTCAAGCTCGCGCTCGGCGGTATCGGCGCCACGTTCGAGGACGTGGTCAAGTTCACCATATTCATAGTCGGCCTGACGCAGGAGCGGCGCAAGGCGGTCATGGACGTGCGCGGCCGCTATATATCGCACAAAAATCCGCCCGCGGCGACCATGGTCGGCATCGACCAGCTCGTGCAGCCGGAGTTGCTGGTCGAGATCGAAGCCGTCGTCGCGCTCGACAAGTGAAGCAGTGCCGGCATGGGGATCGTGAATAAAATAGATTGCGATCGTCGCCGATGCGACGGTTGAGCAACTCCGCGCCCAACCCGCCCGCACCGCCGCCACGGTTATCGCGGGTGATGCTGGCGACGCTCGTGCTCACTGTCATCGTTGGATTGCCGGTGGACAGGTTCGGTGGCATTCCCGGCCAGCTCGCCGTCAGCGTCTGGACCTGGGCGTTGTTTCTGGTCCTGCTCGCGCGCATCAACCAGGAACTGCGATTGCCGCTGATGCTCTGCCTGGCGATCTCGGCCTTTGGGGAATGCTGCTTTTCACTTCTCTGGGGGCTCTACGTCTACTGGCTGAACAATATTCCCTTCTTCGTGCCACCGGGCCACGTGTTGCTGTTCGCGCTGGGTCTGACCTTCGCGCCGCGCCTGCCGCAATGGGCCGCCATCCTGGTGACTGCTTTCGCCGCCGGTTACGGACTGTTGGCATTCATGACTTCCTCCGACACCGTCAGTGTGGTGCTGGCGATCTTTTTCATGTTCTTCATGGTGTTCGGCAGCAACCGGCGGTTGTACGCGACCATGTTCATCATCTCTTTGCTCATGGAGTTGTACGGCACCTGGATCGGAAACTGGGTGTGGGTGCCGGAAATTCCCGGTTTGCCGCTGTCCAGCGCGAATCCGCCGTTGTGCGTCGGCGGGCTTTATTGCGCCCTCGACCTGTGCGTGGTGAATGCAGACCGTCTTTTGCGCAGATGGCGGCACTCATCCGCGGCCGTCGTCGAGTCCGCCTCGGCGGCTTAGAGGAAAGAGGAAAGAGGAAAGAGGAAAGAGGAAAGAGCAGAGCACTAAAGCCTTTGGTACTTACCTTTTCTCTTTCCTCTATCCTCTTTCCTCTGACCGGAAGGCCGTTACGGCCTTCCGGCGCCCATTTGCTTGGAGAGTTCGCCATGACGTCAAAGGTACCAGCCCTCGGTTTGGTTGCGGGGATACTAGTTACGAGCTCCATGTTCGTCGCCGCGGAAGATTTGCCGAGGACCGGAAAATTCGAGTTCGTCGCGTGCCTGGCGGGTAAACAGACGTCGATTGCACACGGTCCGAATCATGTTGTCGGGACTGCGGAGATATTGGGGACCCAGCGTTCGAACCCGCCTGGGTCGCTCTTCGATTTGACGTCCAGCCGCTGCGTTTACAGCTATAGCTATATCGACGGCAAGTATGATGCGGATGGATTCTGCGAGTTTCTCGACGGACAGGCGGACGCCTATCTGATGAAGATCAATCGACCGCCCGGGCAATCCGGAACGCTGGCGGGACTGCACGGCACAGGCAAGTATTCCGGAATGAAGTTGCGCGGAGAGTACGAAAGCATCGCCTCGTTTCCCGCCACGCCGGGAAACACGCATGCGTGCGTCAGGGCTACCGGCGATTACAGCTTTCAATGATTCTTCTTCGATCATGCAAGTCCGGCAAGTGCCTGCTACGGCAGGCGAGGGTGGCAAGCCTGCATGGTTGCCTTGATGGACGTCAGGAGCGATATAGATGATCCGGGGCAGCTGCCTCTGCGGAAGTGTCCACTACGAAGTGCGTGGTCCGCTGGGACTCGCGATCCATTGTCATTGTTCGATGTGTCGCAAGGCGCACGGCGCCGCTTTCGGCACCTACGCCCGCGTGCAAAGAAGCGATTTCGTCCTGGTTTCCGGCGCGGAGGATGTCACGGCTTATCAATCATCGCCCGAAGTGACGCGCACGTTCTGCCGGCGTTGCGGTTCGACATTGCAGTTCATCAGGGCGACACGGCCGAACACGTTCGCGCTTGCGCTCGGGACATTGGACGACGATCCCGGCGTGCGGCCGTCCATGCACATTCATATCGAAACCAAGGTCCCATGGCTGGACGTCGACGACGACCTGCCGCAGCACGTGGGGCACCCGTAAGCGGTCAAATGATGGATCAACCCGCAAGAAACTGACGATGGATCGGGAAAAGCCGAATGCCCCGCCTGGCGTCCGGGCTGCCGGCGGGTGGCTTTCTCCCGACGTACGACACGTCGTCGATGCCTTTGTCGCTACGGCTGCCGGGACCCTGGCCGGCATCTTTGTCGATAGCGGTTTTGGTGTGCGAATATCGATCGTCAACGCGGTCTTCAGACTGCTGGGACCGCTGTTCGATGTTTTCAGCGCATTTCCCAACGGCCAGTTGGTCCTTGCCGGCTTCATCTCCCGCGTTCCCATCGTGCTGATAGTCGGCTTGCTGGCCGGCTTGTTTCTGCGCCATTTCAGGTACCCGCGACTGCTGCTTTGTTCGGTTCCCGTCTGGCTGGTTTATCTCGTGGGTCGAAAGCTGGTGTTCGCGTTGCTGAACCTGATCGGTGCGCAGGGAGGCGGGGTCTCGACGGGTTTCCCACAGGTCAGCATCATTCCGGAGCTTGCGCTTTACTCGATGCAGTATGCCTTGCTCGTTCTCGTGATTTACGCGACGGATGCCATGCTGGTGCGATCGGCGCGGCGCAAATTCGCGGTGGCTGCGTGAACGGCGACCCGCGGTCGTTGCCGGTCGTCGAGGTGTGCGCCTGAGCTACAATTCCGGTCGAACGTATCTTGCGGCCATCACGAATTTCCCGGGAAAACTAAAATGACAAGACTTGCGAACAAGGTGGTCGTCCTCACCGGCGCCGGCAGCGGCATCGGCCTGGCTGCGGTCAAACTTTTTTCGGGGCAGGGCGCGAAACTGATGCTGGCCGGACGCAACGAAGCAGCGCTGGCGTCGGCAGTCAAAACGGCGGGCGGGGGGAATGCGGCTTACATGGTGGCGGATGTCTCGAAGCCGGAGGACAACCAGCGCCTCATCAAGGCGGCGGAACAGAAGTTCGGCGGCATCGATGCTTTCGTCGCCAATGCCGGCGTGGAGGGAACGACCGCGTCGATCGTCGACTATCCGGTCGACGTATTCGACCAGGTCATGGCCGTCAACGTGCGCGGCGTGTTCCTCGGTCTCAAGTATGCGATTCCGGCGCTGAAGAAACGCAACGGCGGCAGCATCATCATCACCTCGTCAATCGGCGGCATCAAGGCTCGCGGCCAGGGCAATTCTGCCTACATCACCAGCAAGCACGCGGAGATCGGCCTGATGCGCACGGCCACGACGGAATGTGCCCCGTTCAACATCCGCGTCAACTGCGTGCTCCCGGGGCCGACCGACACGCGCATGATCCGCAACATCGAGGAAGGCCGCTCGCCCGGCGCGCCGGAGAAGGCGCGGGAGATCATCGTTTCCGGCCTGCCGTTGAAGCGTTACGGCACGGCGGAGGAAATTGCCAACCTGATGCTGTTCCTGGTCTCGGACGAATCGAGCATCTGCACCGGCGGGGTTTACACGGCGGATGGCGGGCTATCGGCTATCTAAAGAATTGTGCTCCTGAAAATCTCACCACGCGCCGCAAGCGGCACACGCGATCATCTCGGCCAAGCGCCAGGAAATCGATTCCCTGGACGCTCTGCTCGGCTTCGAAGAATTTTCCTACATGGTGATGTTCCTCTGGCTGGCGATCGCCGGCCCGGGGCTCGTCTCGGCCGATCGCCTGCTGCAGCGCTGGAAGAAGAACGCCGAATAGCGCGCCCAAACCCCGCCTACTTGCGCAACAGCTTCAGCATCGCTTCGAGCCCAAGCACGTAGGAGTGCACGCCAAAACCGAACACCACACCGACTGCGACCGGGGCGAGAAGCGGGCGGATCTCGCGTTTCTCGATGTTCGTCATGTGGACTTCCACGTACGGAAAGGGCAATGCGCGCACGCAATCGCGCAGCGCGTAGCCGGCATGGTTGAAGCCGGCGGGATTCATCACCAGCCCTTGCACGCCTTCATCGACTGCGCGGTACAGCCGGTTGATCGCTTCACCTTCGATGTTGGTGTAGAAGATGTCGAGCCGGTATTTGTTGGCCTTCGCGTGAACGAGCAGCATCGCGTCGAGCTCGGCCGCCGTGGTCGTGCCGTAAATCCCGGGCTCGCGCCGCCCGAGAAAATTCATGTTGGCGCCTTGTAACAGAAGTATCTTTTCCATGATGGGTTGGCGGTGGTTGGGCGATTGGGCGATTAGGGGATTGGGCGATTGAGTGCATTAAATCACGTATTCACGGAATCGCTTAATCGCCGAGTCACCTAATCGCTGACTCGCGCATCGGCATGCCAGAAAGTGCGGCGCGCAGAGCGCGTAGAATGGCCGCTCCATGCGGGAAACGGGAGGAAACATGGCAAGGAACCGGCACCAGACCGCGATTCGATTCTGTGCGGCTGTTCTTTCGATGGCCTGGCTCGGTGCAGCACCCGCGCAGGCGGACGACGGACAGGGCGTCCAGCGCCTGTACCTGCTCAACTGCGGCGAAAACGAAACGAAGGACGTGTCGGCATGGTCGCCCGGTGTCGATGTCGGCCAGCCGCGCACGTTCAGCGACAGTTGCTATCTGATCCGGCATGCGAAGGGGCTGCTGCTGTGGGAATCGGGCGTGTCGGATGCGATCGCGGCGATGCCCGACGGACTGACGGTCGGCAATGGCATGCTGACCTTGCATGTGCGCAAGACGCTGCGGTCGCAACTGCAGGAACTGGGCGTTTCACCGGCGGACATCACCCACCTCGGGTTTTCGCATTTTCACGGCGACCATGTCGGCAATGCCAACCTGTTCACCTCGGCGAAACTCTATGTCCAGAAGGCGGAGTACGACGTGGCCTTCGGTCCCGACGCAGCCAAGTCCGGTTTCAATCCGGCGTTCTACAACCGGCTACGGGATAGCCCGGTCGAGGTGCTCGATGGCGACCATGACATTTTCGGCGACGGCTCGGTGATCATCTATTCGACGCCGGGGCACACCGCCGGCCACCAATCGCTGCTGGTGCGCCTGCGCAAGACCGGACCGGTGCTGTTGTCCGGCGACGCGGTCCACTTCCGCGAAAACTGGGAGAACCGGCGGGTACCGGCGCGCAACTTCAGCCAGGAACAAAGTCTCGCGTCGATGGACAAGCTTGCCGCAATCCTCGAGCGGGAACACGCCACGATGTGGATCAACCACGACAAGCCACAGACGGACACGCTGAAGCACGCGCCGGAATACTTCGAATAGCGCGCAAGCGCGGATCCCCGGTGCACTTGGGCGGCGAAGATGCGTTGCGGGCTCCCGCCCGATGGCCCGTCCTTATATACTGTGGATATACACAGCCATGGGAGGGCGCGACATGGAAGCCAGGGTCACCTTGCGGCCGGGCCAGCGCGGAACCAAGAAGCTCGTCCAGCGTTTTGGCGAACGCCTCATCTGCGTTCGGTACCGCTATGACGCCTCGCAGCGAAAGCGCTTTACCACCGTGGAACTCATTGTCGAAGAGGTGCCCTGGCACCCCGCCGTGCATTCCGCCGCCAGCCGCCAGGCCGGCGAGTCCCGGCAACAGGTTGCCGTACGGGTGGCTTACCGCGAGGAATCTTTGCGCCAGCAGGTGAAATCGGCGGGAGGCCGCTAGGATGCCGGCAAGCGATTGTGGCACATGCCAATGGACCAAGCGCGGGCGCTGGGACTCATCGACCGCATCGTGGGGTAATGATGGCGACATTCAGAAAGTTTATGATATTGGAAACTTTCTTATAGGCGGCGGTTTCAATGACCAAGTGCAAAAAGCGAAGCATGATGCTTCTTGAAATCGAAAGCATCCGGGGTGAACAACTCAGCAGGGCATCGGAAGCCCATCG
>WNFM01106528.1_pt4 | contig 24829 bp, 29 predicted proteins | sample 5400271 | NCBI WGS metagenome assembly WNFM01 (sample SAMN13153352, study PRJNA577476) | soil metagenome | isolation source: 60 cm saprolite on Douglas fir-dominated hillslope | place: USA:California | collected 2013-09-17 | reverse complement strand
CTTGCCGTACATGGCCATGACCGACTGACTGCAGGCCGGCACGAATTCGACTTTGAAATCCTTCGGCAAGGCGATTTCCGGCGCCTTGGTAAAGCTGTCCGGCAGGAACTTATCGGTCCCCAGAATGCCGTTATCGTAATGCGCGAAGCTGGTCAGCTTGGCGGCGATTTCCGGCTCCATCAGGAAGTTCTGGAAGAGCTTGGCATTGTCCGGATTGGGTGCCTTGGCGAGGACGACGAGATTGTCCATCCAGCTCTCCAGGCCTTCTTTGGGATAGACATATTTGACGCTCGCCAATTGCTCCCTGGCTCTCAGTGAGGAGCCATTCCAATTCAGCGTGGCATAGGCATTCTTCGCGACCATAATGTCGATCACGCCATATTCGAAGGACTGCCAATTCTTCTTGGCCGAAACCAAGGTATCCTGGATCGTCTTCAAATCCTGCTTCTTCGCAGAACAGAGTGGGATGCCTTTGTAATAGGCGACCGAATTGATGACGTCCTGTACCTCGGGGACAGCATTGATGTGGCCGCGCAGTTCAGCTGGCGGATCGAACATCAAAGACCAGCTGTCGGTCGGCCCCTTGTAGAAGTCGGTGTTAACGCTGAAGGCGGTCGTGCCCCACAGGAATGGCACGGTATAGTGCCGACCCTCGTCCCAGAACACGTGCTCGAATTCCGGGCGGAGATTCTTGTAATTCGGCATCTGACTGGGTTCGGTCCGCGCGATCAAGCCATCGCGAATCATCGCCGGCACGACGAAATTCCCTGCCACCGCCACGTCATAACCGGCCGCACCGCTTTTCAGCTTCGCCAGCATCTGATCATTGCTGTCGTAGGTGTCGACCGTCGTTTTGACGCTGTATCTCTCACCGAAGAGTTTGACCACATCGGGGCTGAGGTAATCGCCAAAGACATAAATGTGCAGCTCGCCATCGGCTGAAGCTGGTAAAGTCAGAGACAGGCCTGCACCCAGCATGCAGGCGACGCCGAAGATGGCGCGAAATACACAATTCATGCCCAACATCCATTTTTTGTTTTTCGTGGCTATTTGCCGCAGTCAGCGTTCAATCCGTCTCTCAACGCCGCATAACCAATCTCATCCGTCCCCAAGGTTGCTCAACGCAGCGTTGCATACTGTCGATCATCATCGTACAGATCTGCGTCTTTGTCAGGTGCAAAAATCCTATTGCATTCGTCGCTGCAGTGGAAGTGTTTTTCCAGCGCCATCTCTTTGGCTTGGCTGAACACAGCACTCGGGCCAGCAGCGGTCCACACATGACGAAAAATGCCAATTGATGAGGGCTATTTTGGGCCCTGCCATGGCCTAAATCGGTAGCCTCGCTGATGCAGAGATGGCGACTTTCGGCCCTTGGCGTCGTGATTGCTGCAATCATGCCACCCTGACGATGACCGTTTGCCGGTGGCCTGTCACAGCGACGCCGCTTGCGACGCTTATCGCTCTTCCACCGCATCGTTTCCACGTTGCGATAATGATTGAAATTGCCTTGGCCGGGGATCAGATGCGGCATCAATTCCTGGACAATCGGCTGACCAACTGTGGGAACTGCATGGGCGGATGGTTGATTTCGCCGGCCACTTGCAGCATCGACGCAAGCTTATCGCTGTCTACAACCAAAAATGCCGTTGCCGGGATGAGCAGCCATCGCCCAGACCGCGGCAGAGGAAGGTTTCGATCTGCGTCAGATCTGTTCCTTGTTGCGATGGGCAAAACTAAGTACCTGCCCCACCAAGCCGGGGAACAAGTTTTCAAGATCGGGGCGCAAGGAGACAAAGCATCTCGTTCCTTCCTTGCGGGCCTGGGTCACACCTGCTTCGCGCAGAATCTTCAGATGATGGCTGAGGGTGGAATTCGCAACATCGACATCAAACTGGCTCCAGGCCAGTTCCTCACCCTTGCTCAGCCGGCAGACGAGCGATAGGCGCACTGGATCGCTCAACGCGGCGAGCACGCCGGTCAAACTTATCTCGTCGAACTTCGGATGATCTGGTTGCTTCATATGCCGCCTTGCCCATCAGGCGTCGCTCTCTTGTATCGGGCGACGTAGCCACTATATTCGATATTCGTCGAACATAGAATGTTGTCAAGTCCGTCGGTCAACCGGACCTGAAAGAAATAGTGATCAACCTGTTGTGAAACAATGAGAAATCTGAATCATGGCAAAGCTCTTCGACCCCATTAAAGTTGGTGACCTCACCTTACCGAACCGGGTTTTCATGGCGCCGCTCACCCGTCAACGCGCCAGTGACGGACGGGTACCGAATGAAATGATGCGGGATTATTACGCTCAGCGTGCCTCGGCAGGCCTGATCCTGTCGGAGGCCACCGCGGTCACCCCGATGGGTGTCGGCTATGCCGATACACCCGGCATCTGGAGCGATGAGCAGGTCGAGGGCTGGAAGCTGGTGACCAAAGGCGTCCACAATGCCGGCGGGCATATTTTCTTGCAGTTGTGGCATGTTGGCCGCGTTTCCGATCCCTATTTCCTTGATGGTCAATTGCCGGTAGCGCCGAGTGCCCTCGCCCCCAGCGGTCATGTCAGCCTGCTGCGGCCGCAACGGCCGTATGTGACGCCACGGGCGCTGCAGCTGAGCGAGATCCCCGGCATTATCGCCGCTTTCCGGACCGGTGCCGAGAATGCCAAGCGCGCCGGTTTTGATGGTGTGGAGATCCACGGCGCCAATGGCTATCTGCTGGATCAGTTCCTGCAGGATGGGAGCAACAAGCGGACCGATGCCTATGGTGGGCCGATCGAAAATCGCGCCCGTCTGATGCTGGAGGTAACGGATGCCGCCATTGACGTTTGGGGAGCGAGCCGCGTCGGTGTGCATCTCAATCTGCGCGGTGATTCCCATGCAATGGGCGATTCCAACCCAGCGGCGACCTTCGGCTATGTTGGTACAGAACTTGGCCGCCGCAAGATTGCGTTCCTGTTTGGCCGTGAATCCCTGACCGAGCCACGCATCGGGCCGGTGGTCCGCAAGGCGTTCGGCGGTGTCTATGTCGCCAATGATCAATTGACCCGGGAGAGCGCCGAACAGCTGCTGGCCAGCGGTGAAGCCGATGCCGTTGCCTTCGGCAAGGCGTTCATCTCCAATCCCGACCTGCCGAAGCGCTTCAAGGTGAACGCCCCGTTGACTGACTGGGACAGCAGCACCTTCTATGCGACCGGCCCAAAGGGCTACATCGACTATCCCACGCTGTAATCTCTGCAGCCGGATCGCGTGAGACGGAAAAGCAAAACAGCGAGACTTTGTCTCGCTGTTTTGTGTCGCTCAATATTGATATATCGCCGGCCCGGGATTGATATATCGCCGGCCCGGGGGCCGACCTGGCGATTGGTCGGCCCGACGGGTCGGTTATGGCCGTCCTTCCGGGCTATTTCGGATCATCTGACCCGATTCGTCCGCGTGGCGGCCGCCGGACCAGTACCGTCCGGCATGGCATCTTCTGACCGACAGTCCTCGCGCTTTGCTAATTCAAACGAACCAATTGGGTCAGTTCGTCCTTGATGCGGAGCTTTTGTTTCTTCAAGTCGCTGATACTCGTCTCGTCCGGATGCGGCCGGCGTTCTTCATCGGCGATCCGAGCTTCGAGGTCGGAATGCTTGGCCTTCAAGGATTCCAAATGCGACGTGAGAGCCATCGGCGAATCTCCCTTGCGGTTGACTGTTGCAGGGCTGACAGTCCGTCATCTGGCGGGCTGAAAGCCCCCTTTCGAAAGTCCGATTGGTGTGAAACTGCAACTGGATGGTAACGCTGTTCCAGTAATAGAGTAAATTGGAGTTTCAACAGTCGATTCAAGATTCGACGGTTAGTGACTGGTTAATAAAACAGCAGGATTGACCTTTATGGCGTCAAGCCAAAGGAATGACAGACAAAAATCAAGTGCTCTTACCCGAAAGCGCAAATCGGACCAGCATCTTCCACCGAGACTGATTGTCGCCATTTCCGGCGCTTCCGGGGTGGCTTACGGCGTGCGGCTCCTGGCTATGCTGCAAGACAGCATGATCGAAACGCATTTGGTCATGTCACGCGCGGCCGAAGTGACGCTCGCTCACGAAACCGATTGCAAGATCAAGGACGTGAGGGCGCTGGCCGACGTCTGTTACGACATTGGCGACATGGCAGCACCGATTTCCAGCGGATCCTTTCTGACCCTCGGCATGATCGTTGCCCCCTGCTCCGTGAAGAGCCTGGCCGAGATCGCCACGGGTGTTACGACCACATTGATCTCGCGCGCAGCTGATGTCGTCTTAAAGGAACGTCGGCGCCTGGTCTTGATGGTGCGTGAAACGCCGTTGCATGCAGGACACCTGAAAAACATGCTGGCGGTCACTGAAATGGGTGGGGTGATCGCCCCGCCCGTCCCGGCTCTCTATGCCAGACCGCAAAGCCTTGATCAGATGATCGATCACAGCCTTGGCCGAGCACTGGATCTTTTCGGTATTGCCAGTGACCACGTTCATCGTTGGGGGGAAGAAAAAGCGGGTCGCCGCAAGCGGCGCATTGATTCCTGAGACAAAGCACTCACGTGTGGCGATACATTTTCACGGCCGATTGGTCAGCTTAAATCGCGATTGATGAAACAAGATGAATGACGTCGCCCTCCTCATCATCCGTCAACTGACTTGGGCGACGCTGGATGTGGTCAAGACGTTGGAAGACGCTTTGAATTTCTCGCTGACCAGTTACGCGACCATCGGCTATGGCGACGTGGTCTTGTCACATCAATGGCGGATTCTGGGTGCCATCGAAGGTGTCAATGGCATCCTCATGCTCGGATGGTCGATCGCTTTTCTGGTTGGCGTGGTGGGGCGGTTCCGTCACATGCAACATCGCTGACGGATATTACAGCGACGAGAGTATTGCCGAGAGATCGCTTTCATCCTGGGGATCTGACTCGTTTGACAGCGTCTGGCGCGGCAGCAGGTCGAGATAGGCTCGCATCAGCGGCAAGGCCAGTTCGGCCGCCGGTTTCCCCTGCAGGCGGCCGCAATGCACCTCCGCTGCCAGAACGATCTGGCGCTGCCCAGTCCGTTCGCAATCGAGTTCGGCGCCCAGCAGGGTGTGATGCAGCGTTTTTTGATCAAGGGGACTGATCTCTTCCGTGAAATCACCTTTGATTCGCCGGCGCACTTCTCGCAGTGGTTTTATGACCTTGTCTCGCCATGGCTGCACGGCCGCATCGATTTCGATCAGACCACTTGTCGGCAACTGATAGCCGAGGGTTGCAAGCCAGCAGACGACCAGCAGCATGTTGACATCGGCATCGCGGCGGTCCTGAAGGGAAAGCAACGAACTCGCCACTTGCGGTTTGCAATAGAAGGCGAGGCTGAATTCCCAGAAGCCTTCCGCATTCAGTTTAATCACACCGCCGCCCCGTTCCTCAGCCCTGACAGATCCGGGTGCTCCCGCACCGGGCCATCATAGAAAATGTGAGACTCGGCCACCCCGACGCCCAGGCCGATATCGCCGCGCCCGGTACCGATCCATCCCTGATCGACATAGGGCTTTGCCGTCGGCGACTTGTCAAGATGAGCGGGGTTGGCGATCGATTTTCGCGTCGAGAGCCTTGCCAGAAGGCGGCCAATGGACCAACTATGATAAGATCGCATGAATGCATGCAAAGCCCTTATTTTTACACGGATTTTTGACTGATGCGCGATGCCTCCTATATTTTGTCAGCCAGCCGGTCCGTGTTGACGGTGGCTGGCGAAGACCGTGCCGCTTTCCTGCAAGGTCTGATTTCCAACGATACCGGCAAGATCGCCTGCGACCGGGCCATCTACAGCGCCTTCCTGACACCACAGGGAAAGTACCTCTACGATTTCAGCATTGTGGCGACTGCCGATGAGGCGTCGGGCGTTTATCTTCTCGATGTTGAAGCGGCCCGTCGTAGTGATCTCTTAAAGCGACTATCCATGTATCGCCTCAGATCCAAAGTGACACTGACCGATGGCAGCATGGACTGGACGGTGGCGGTGATCTATGGCGCCGATGCACTCGCGGTGTTGGGCCTACCAGCTGACGCAGGTGCCGCGCGCGCGCTTGAGAGCGGTGTCATCTTCACGGATGCGCGCCAGCCGGCTCTGGGTGCCCGCGCCATCCTGCCGGCAGCCAATGCTGCAGATATTCTGCAAGCGGCCGGTTTGGCACAAGGCGATGAAGATGGCTATGATCGACTGCGCCTGTCGCTCGGCATCCCGGATAGCAACCGTGATCTCATCCCGGAAAAATCCATTCTGTTGGAAAGCGGCTTTGACGAGCTGCACGGTGTCGACTGGCAAAAGGGCTGTTACATGGGCCAGGAATTGACCGCCCGTACCAAGTATCGCGGCCTCGTGCGCAAGCGCCTCTTGCCGGTCTCGATTGATGGCCCCGCGCCATCGCCTGGCAGTGTCATCATGGCCGGCGACAAGGAAGCCGGTGAAATGCGCAGCCAGACCAGAGATGGATCGCTTGGTCTTGCCATGCTGCGCCTGGAAGCCCTCGATGCCCTGCGCCTGGGTCAGACTGTGACGCTACAATCTGGTGATGCGACATTGACCCCCATCCTGCCAGATTGGGTCAAATTGCCAGCAAGCGAAGCTGTGTCGTCATAAACGCTTACCTTCAGCCTCGACCAATCCTATCTTGCTTGATGCTGGGTATAACCGTTCTTCCTGATGGGTCTGTCCGGGTTTCTATCCGACCCTGAAATCACCAATTGCCTCACAATCAATAACGTATGCAGCCAGCGGTGCTTGACCGCCGTCGCGACCTATAGCAGCCTCCTGGCTAATTACATCAGGAGTGACAGTTATCATGGCCAGACCACGTCTACGCGATCTCGGTATCACGCTTGGCCAGATGGCGCCGGGTCCGCTGAATGCCATTACCGATGTCGCTGGCGTCAAGGTTGGCTTTACCACCGTCATCTATGATACGCCCCATGTCATCCGCAGCGGCGTCACGGCCATTTGGCCGTCAGACAGCATTTACACCGACCATCTCTTTGCCGGCTACCACTCCTTCAATGGCAACGGTGAAATGACAGGCACGATCTGGCTGCAGGAACAGGGAACGCTGGCCGGACCGATCGGCATCACCAATACACACGCAGTCGGAATCGTCCGCGATGCGATCTGTCGTCTGGCGGCGGAACGCCTCGTCGAGAATCCCTGGCATCTGCCGGTAACCGGCGAGACCTGGGATGGCTGGCTCTCCGATGCCGAGACCTTTCCGATCACAACTGACCATGCACTTGATGCCCTGAAATCGGCCAAATCGGGTCCGGTTGCCGAAGGCAATGTCGGCGGCGGTACCGGCATGGTCGCACACGAATTCAAGGGCGGCACGGGCACTGCTTCGCGTAAGCTGTCCGCCGAACAGGGAGGCTGGACGGTCGGCGCCCTGGTGCAGGCCAATTACGGCATGCGCAGCATGCTGCGCTGCGGACATGCACCGGTCGGATTGGAAATCGGAACCGATATCGTTCCGAGATCGCGCGATGAGCCAAAGGATCAAGGCTCGATCATCGTCATCCTGGCAACCGACGCTCCACTCCTGCCGATTCAATGCCAGCGCCTGGCGCGGCGTGCCACCACCGGCCTTGCCTGGGTTGGCGGCTTTGGCAGCAATTCCAGCGGCGATATCTTCCTCGCCTTTTCTACCGGTAATATCGTCCAGATCGGTGCCAAAATGGCGGATGTTCGCATGCTAGGCCTCGATCAATGCACCCCATTGTTCCAGGCGGCGGCTGAAGCGACCGAAGAGGCCATCTGGAATGCCATGGTGGCGGCCGAAACCACGACCGGCTTCAAGGGTCGCAGGGTTGAGGCCATTCCCCATGACCTCTTGCAGCAGGCCGTCGCCCGCTATCAACGCCGAGACTGACGCCCGACAGATCATCACCTTCCTCTTCGGGCCAGAAATCCGCATGGTGGCGACGTAGGCGCGAATGCGGTCACCGGCCCATCCGGTGTCTTTGGCGATCGCGCGCTAACGCCAAAAGCCTGCTGTACAAAAGCCAACAGCATGCTCTTTGGCTGGCGATAGATGCTGCCGGGAAAGGATTAGGACTGTGAAAATACACGGAATGGTAGAGGCTGGATTAAAATCCTGGGTGAGTGATTAACGTTTCGTTAAGCCTAGCTTGGGAATGATACAATTCTTATTCGTGGATTTTAGGTAGTCCTAGGAATATTCTCAATAAACTGGCAGTCTTCTCGAACATATCGCGCAAACGGGCCGTCTGGCTTTTGCTTCGTTGAGTTCGTTGAGCATGGCGCGCCCTATCCATCGGATATTGGGATCACTGCATGAAGTCCATCTTGGTAGTCGATGACGACCCACTGGTAGGCAAGGTAGTTCAACGAATGTTGGATGTCGACGGATGGATCGTACGTTTGGCTCGTGACGGGCGTGATGCTTTGGAAAAGGTTGCCGAGCAAGCGCCTGACCTTATCGTGACCGATATCGTCATGCCCAATATGGAGGGCCTGGAAGTCATTCTCGCCTTGCGCAAGTCCAATCCTCATCTCCCCATCATCGCCGTGTCCGGCGGTGGAATCTTGAAGGATCTGGACTATTTGGATTTCGCGGGAAAACTTGGTGCGCGCGCCACCCTGACAAAACCGTTTCGTCGCGACGACCTGCTGCGTGCGGTTCGGGAGGTCTTTGATGATACGCCGGAATAGCTCGGGTCGACGTGTGGACTAAGCTGAAGTCCAATTATACGTCAGATAAAGCCAGCGTTACGTTGAGACGTAGAATCCGCTGACGCGTGATGGTGAGTATGGTGAAAGCATCAAATCTCGTCTCGACATCCGGCATCAGGTACGTTTGCCTGGGTGCCGCCTTGCTTATCAATGTCGGCGTCATTGGCGTGGGATTCTTTGACGGGCAACGCGTCCACTATCTTTCTGAGTGGACCGAACACACCCGAAAAGTTTACGACCTGCTACATGAAACACAAAATCTTCTGATTGATGCGGAAACAGGTCTGCGCGGCTATACCATCAGCAAAGAACCATTCTTCACTATTGCCTATGATCGGGCGGTCACACGGGTTCCCCAGGCAGTCGGGGAGATTCGTAAACTCACAGCCGACAATGTGGCCCAGCAAGCCAACATTGATCTGACTGAACCATTGATCGAACTGGAGCTAACTCGGCTCGGTCAATGGAGGTCGGTCATCGACTCTAATCGCGCCGATCTCGCGACAATGGCCAGCTATGCCCATCAAGAGGCCGCGCAGATGGATCTTGTACGTCAATCGATCGGCACGATGGTGACGATAGAGGGACAGCTCTATGCAGATCGTCTGGCGGCGGCGAATGCAGCCACCAGCCAGTCGCAGCTCTTCCTCATGCTGGGCAGCGCCTTAAGCGTCAGCTTAATTGTCGTCACCTTCACCCTGATGCAACGGGAAATGCTCGCACGCCGTCGAAGCGAAGAAAATCTGACCGTGACCATGAACTCGATCGGTGACGGTGTCATCACCACCGATAGCAAGGGACGCGTAACGCGCCTCAATCCCGTTGCCGAACAGATGACCGGCTGGTCCGCAGCAGAGGCACAAGGCAGGCCGATCGACGAAATCTTTCAAATCATCAACGAGCGGTCGCGCCAGCCAGCTGTCATTCCCGTGTCTGCGGTGCTCGCGACTGGCAAGATAGTGGGATTGGCTAACCACACAGTTCTGATTGCCCGGGACGGCCACGAACTGGCGATAGCCGATAGTTGCGCTCCCATCCGGGGTACAGCCGAGCGCCCCCTTGGCACGGTGCTGGTCTTCCGCGACGTGACCGAAGATCGTCGCGCTGAGGCCGCCATACGCGACTTGACTGAGAGTCTGGAACAGCGCGTAAACGAACGCACGGCGGCTTTACGCGAAAGCGAAGAGCGGTTCACAGCGTTCATGGACGCCAGTCCTTTTCTTGCCTGGGTCAAGGATGATGCTGGCCGATATCAATACATGAACAAGACGTGCAGCGAGGGACTTGGCTTTCACGACGACAGCTGGATTGGCAAGACGGTATTCGATGTAGCAGCGCCCGACACCGCAAAGGAGTCGCACCGCAGTGACCAGGAGGCTTTGCGGACGGGGAAACCAGTCGAATCGACCGACCATTCTGGCCATCTCGGCGGCAAGGAATTCCACTGGCGAAGCATCAAAATTCCGTTTCAATCTGCGTCCGGCCAGCGCTTGGTCGGTGGTGTTGCCATTGACATCACCCGTCAGGCCCAAGCTGAAAACCAATTGCGGCAAGCCCAAAAGATGGAAGCCGTTGGCCAATTGACCGGCGGCCTGGCGCATGATTTCAACAATCTGCTGGCTATCATCATTGGCAATCTTGATTTTGTGATCGCGAAGTTGCACGACGACGCAACGCGCACTGCCGCAGATGAGGCGCTAGTCGCTGCCTTGCGTGGCGCGGAACTAACGCGTCAATTGCTGAGCTTTTCCCGTCAGCAATCCCTGCAACCACGCCAGCTGACCGTCAATCCGCTGGTTGCTGACACCGCCAAGCTGTTGCGCCGCACCCTTGGCGAGTCGGTCGGAATCAAACTCGCTCTGGCAGACAATCTGTGGTCAGTGATGGCAGATCCTTCCCTGTTAGAATCGGCCCTGATGAATCTTGCGGTCAACGCGCGGGATGCGATGGCTGGCCGCGGCACTCTTGTGATCAAAACGGAGAACTGTCATCTCGACGAAGATTATGTTGCGATCAATCCGGATGTGCTGGTTGGCGACTATGTACGCTTGTCAGTTTCCGACACCGGAAGCGGTATGACGCCAGATGTGATCTCTCGGGCATTCGATCCCTTTTTCACGACCAAGGCCGTCGGCAAAGGTACCGGGCTCGGGCTCAGCATGGTACATGGCTTCGTCAAGCAATCCGGTGGTAACGTTAAAATATATAGTGAACTCGGCCATGGCACGACGATCAGTCTTTATTTGCCGCGCGTCATCGCAGCCGGAGAAACCAAAGAAAACGCTCAACCACCGACATTGAAGGGCGGCATTGGCGAATCCATTCTGGTCGTAGAGGACAATCCCGCGGTATTGAAACTTGTCGAAAAGCAACTTGGCGAGCTGGGTTACAATGTCCTACTCGCTTCCGACGGGCCATCTGCCATGTCAGTTCTTGCCAATGGTCAGGAGATTGACCTGTTGTTTACCGATGTGGTGATGGCAGGCGGTATGTCGGGCCCCGATCTTGCCAGGGAGGCACGTAAGCTGCGGCCAAATCTCAAGGTGCTTTTTTCATCTGGCTTTCCTCGCGATGCCGCCAAAGACATTGGCCCTGATCTCGACGACATGTTGCTCAGCAAACCATATCGTCGCGCCGAGCTCGCCAGCAAAGTTCGGGAGGTGCTGAATGCCGCCGGATGAAGGTGTCGTTGGCCCATTGCTGGCGATCGTCGACGACGAGCCGGGATTCTGTCGGTTGGTGGAACGCATTGCCCTGGAATGCGGTTATCAGGTTTTTGCGACAACCGATCCAGCGCATTTCAAGGCCGAGATCGGTACACTTCGCCCATCAGTGGTCATTCTTGATCTGCAGATTCCTGGAATGGATGGAATCGAGTTACTGCGTGAATTGGCGACGATCGGTTTACCATGCAAGGTCCTGGTAGCCAGCGGGGTGGACACCAAGGTCATGGAATCAGCCATGTCACTGGGCGCTGCTCGTGGCATACACATGGAAGGTTTTTTGCAAAAGCCGTTGCGAGCCGAGGACTTGCGACAGACTCTCGAGCGGCTCAGCCCGAAATCGGTTGAGCCGACACCGGAAGACTTGCGGGTCGCGATCGAGCAGAATGGCCTGTCTCTGCATTATCAGGCCCGCCTTGATCTACGGACCGATCGGATTGTCGGTGTCGAGGCATTGGCGCGGTGGCGACATCCGACATTGGGGTCGATTTCACCGACCAAATTCATCCCGCTTGCCGAACGCAGCGACATGATTACGCCCCTGTCATCGCCGAAGCCATCGCGCAGGCCGCCGATTGGCAGGAGCAGGGCTTGGAAATCGTCACCGCGATCAATCTTTCTGCCGCTGCAACTTTTGGCTACGATCTACCTGACTGGGTCGAGAAGATTTGTAAAAGAGCCAAGCTGCCCCCGGAACGGGTCATGTTTGAATTGACCGAAACGGCCGCGATGCGTGATGCCGTCAAACTCTTGGATGTGCTGACACGCTTCCGATTGAAGGGATTCAACCTATCAATCGACGATTTCGGCATCGGCTATTCGTCGCTCGTTCAATTGCAGCAATTGCCGTTTTCTGAGCTCAAGATCGATATGAGCTTCATCCGCAACCTCCTCAAGAGCGAAAGCAGCCGTGTCATCGTTGATACAATTATCGGCATGGCCAAAAATCTCAAACTGGTGACCGTTGCCGAAGGTGTGGAGGACGCGGACGTTCTCGCACTATTGAAGCAGAAGGGCGTCGATTTTGCCCAGGGTTTCTATATTTCACGGCCAACAGATGCACGTGAACTGCAGCGTTTCATGGCAGAATTCAAATCCAGGAAGTCATAGACGGCGATTCCACCTGATCCGATCCGACTCTAGCCACCTCGAAAATTATGCTCGATACGTTGTCGACACGAGAGACCATACCTGACAGAGCCACTCAAGTTGGCTACACTCCCATCGATTCACCTGCCTTGCGATTGGAGCGACGACCGATGCCGCCAGTGCCAGAGCACGACCTTCAGTCGATTCTGCAGCGCATTCGCGAGGCACTGGACGAATTAGCCCAGGAAATGCGCCAGATGCAATGGCGTGTCGGCAAACTTGAGCGCCAATATGGTGTCTCGGCCAGCGACTAAATTGACCCGGCTTTTGCCCCGATTCGAGAAATCGCATACCTCCTCTCTTTCGTCGCCAGTCCCGATTTGCCTTTGTCGTATCATTCCTGGTGTCGATTGACGGATTGCAGGCAGACCCGCCGATCCAGAAAAAATTGATGGCGCAGAACCTTCTTGGCAAGCATGCCCTCGCCTTACAGAGGCGCGAACCCGACTCCTTAAAGGATGCTGGCCCATGCACAGCAAATCGACAATCCCTGCAGCCAGACGCGGATTACATCGACATCTACCTACATTGAATGTCTTAGCTGAACTCAGGTATCAGCCAGAAATCGGTTGAGGCGGAGCCAGCGAGCTGGCCAGAGCAGATATAGCGGCCTCCATCTCATGGGTGAAGCTCGCACGTTGCCCCGTCCAGGGCAACACCTCCCCGACAACGACATCAACCACCACCGGCACCAGCAATATCTCCCCTTTCGGCAGGATACGCCCAAGACCGCGCATGAAGACGGGAATGACCGGAACGTCCGGCAACTGCTCCTTCAGACGTGCGACCCCACCCTTGAACCGTGTCAGCTCCTCAGCGACCCCTCGTGACCCTTCGGGGAAAATCAACAGGATCTCACCGCGCCGCAATGCATCGATACAGCCTTGCAGCGGATTACCCTTGTCTTGATCGAGCTCGCCAGCCTGACTGCCACGCTCCCGATAACGACCGCCGCCGCGCTCGATCGGGATCATGTTGACGATATTGAGCGTGAACCAAGCGAGGTATCTGCTGCGCAGGAAGTAGTCCGCCGCCGCAACCGGCCGTACCCGATCGAGGAGATGGGCGGGGAATAGCGAAAGGAGCACGAATGCATCAAGATGGCTGTTGTGATTAGCAATCACGATCGCGGGACCCTGACGCGGCAGGCGCTCGCGATGCCGGATATTCAACCCGATCGCCACCAGCAGCAAGGGGCGCAGGATTAGCAGCATGAAGAGGCGACGCAACAATGACATGATGCCTCAATAATGCATGAAATAGAGCAGATGGAAGAATAAAGGTGCGGTGAAGGTCAGGCTGTCCACCCGGTCGAGGATGCCACCATGACCCGGCAGAATGGTGCCGCTATCCTTGATCCGCAGGTCGCGCTTGACAGCGGAGATTGTGACATCGCCAAAGAATCCACCCAGGCCCAGCACCAGCCCCATACCGGCTGCTTCCCATGCGCGGAGCGGTGTCAGCAATGGCGCCAGGATCACGGCCGCGAGGATCGTCGTGAGCACTCCTCCCGCAAGTCCTTCTACCGTCTTCTTCGGACTAACTTTCGGCAACACCTTTTGGTGTCCAAAGGTTTTGCCCCAGATATATTGCGCAACGTCATTAAGTTCGGTCAGCACCAGCAGATAGAGCAGCAGGCCCTGGCCACCGGCCACCGGATTGCCGCTCGGCGGCAGGGCCAGCAGATAGGCTGCGTGACTGAGGCTGAAAACTGTCACCATCAGACCCCAATGCAAGGTCCCCGCGGCGCGGATGAAGCCCTCCATCTCACCGATCAGAACCATGCGCAAGGGCAACAACAGGAAGACATAGACCGGGATGAAGACGATGAAGACACCGTACCAGCCGATCGCCACCCAGTAATATTGCAAGGGGATCGCGAGATAAGCGAGGAACAGGACCCGATGGTCCGCCCGGCGTGTCGGGATCAGCGTGATGTATTCTTTGAAGGCCAAATAGGAGACGAAGGCAAAAAGCAAAATGCCCGCCAGTGGCGGCAGGAGCAGAGCCGTGCCTAGCAACAGGACGATCACCCACCAGGTGCGGATCCGCGCCTCCAGTTCGTGGTAATCCGCTGCCGGCTTGCGCATCCGTATAAGCCGAACCGTCAGGCTGGCAGTTACCAACAACACCAAGACACTGAGCAGTCCGGCATGCACCGGCTGCGCCAACCAGCCCGCGATCATGATTGTGCCCGCAGAGCCTGACGCAGGCGGTTGACGACGGTCGCCAGACTGAGCGCCAGCACTGCCACAAGGATGATTGATGTCCAAAGGCCAGCGGCGACGCCGAGGCCAAGCGCCAAGCCCATGGCGCCATAGACGACGGCGCGATCGCTCTTGCCCAGGGGACCGTCATAGCGCCGAGTGGCACCGGCCTGCAGCGCGACGACACCCGTGAATTCCGTCAGAATGGCGGCAATGACGGCATAGATGGCCACCCATCCGCTGACACCGGGCAACAAAGCGAAGGGCAGATAAAGCGCTGCGTCACTGATCACGTCGCCCAGTTCATTGAGAAAGGCGCCGAGCGGCGACTTCATGTCATGCTCACGGGCCAGCATGCCGTCGATGGCGTTCAATGCCATACGGACGAAAAGCAGCACCGGCAGCAACAACCAGGCGCCCCGGCAGAGTGGCCAGATGGCGAGAACAATGCCCAGCAGAACCGAGAGACTGGCAGCCAGCAAGGTGATCTGATTCGCCGTGACGCCTTTTCCGGCCAGCACTCGAACGAGCGGCCGCAACAGCCCCTGAAAGGCTGGCTTCAATTGATAAATGCTTGGCATTCCCCCTCACGCGGTGTTGCATTACGCTTCATCGTTCGGCCATGCGCCAATCTAAGCTCCGCCCGAAGTGCTGCACTCGGAAGAAGCGTTAATATATCCGGATCGGCAGCATCCTAGTTGCAATCATCATATACGAGCAAGTCGCGCGTTATTATGCTGAGCAGCGTCAGAGGTCGATTTCAGTGGGTGAGAAAGCAGATGAGGTTTTGGCAGACCCATTTACGGCCGACCGTAGTATTGGCAGCCGCACTCGTCTTCTTACGGATTGGTCCGGCAGAGGCGGAAAAAACACTCCCCCCGACCTGCAGAAATACGGCATTCGATCTGCCGATTACCGAAGAGGATCACGGGACAACGCCAATAGCCTCATTGCATTTGGGCGAACTCGGCGAGCAACGGGTGATTCTCGACACCGGCATGGGCTTGAACGGCATCTTGATCGGCGAGCCGAATTTCACGCCGGAGACTAAGCAATGGCATGATTTTAAAATTGTCCCCGTTTCGGAAACTGGTCAGGCAATCCATCTTTTTGCCGTGTCCCTGCCCGTGTCACTGGCGGATGACATCTATACGACGACCGGCAGCCGATACATTATCAACCCCATGCTGCTCAGCCAGTCGGGTTTCACCGTCATGGACCTCAAGCACAAGAGATTGATTGGCTTTGCCAAGGAACAGGATTTGCGACGTTGCTACGGACATGGCACCTTATCGAAAATTCTCTACAACGAAGCGACAGTCGGCGACGTCTATATCGATGCACGGATTGACGGCAAGATCGATGGCCGCGTCGCCGTTGACACGGGTGCCTATCTCACGGAATTCTATCATCCCGGCCTGCGCGACGATGCAGCTGAGTTAACGCCCGAGATGGCCTATTATCGTCTCACGGGTGAACGCTTTGTGCCGAATTTATCTCACCACCATGCTTTGCAGATTGGGCCGACGACCCACGACCTCCAGACGGTGGCAGTTCCAGCTGGGGGCAATGCGATGACACGCACGTATCCCGCGGCCCGGATTGGATATGCATCGCTACGGCAATCCATACTGATTTTTCCGCCACAAGGACTCGGCTATTGGGAGTTGATTTTTTGAACCTGCCACATGGTGATCACTTGCAATCGACTATTCGCCAATGACCCACCCTACGCAACTGGCCATGCCAAAAGCAGCAGAAGTTCTGATCGAGCAACTGGGATTGCTGCCGCATCCCGAGGGCGGCTTCTTTCGAGAAACCTATCGCGCCGCCTTGTGCATAGACGGGCATGCGTTGCCGCCCGATTTCGCCGACGCGCGCAATGCGTCGACAGCGATCTATTATCTGCTGGCGCAAGGCGACCGATCGCGCTTCCACCGTATCCGGTCGGACGAGGTCTGGCATTTCTATCTCGGCGATCCGCTCCAGGTGGTCGAGCTGACCGAGGCCGGCGACGCGCAGATGACCTTGCTTGGCACCAATCTGAATGCTGGCCAGGTACCGCAGCATGTTGTCCCGGCCGGCCGCTGGTTTGGCGCCTGCCCTACGCCCGGCAGCAGCTTCAGCCTGGTCGGCTGTACCGTGGCGCCCGGCTTTGATTTTGCTGATTTCGAGATGGCTTCACGTGATCATCTCCGGCGCGATTACCCACGAGCCCGTGACTGGATTGAACGGCTGACATGACCATCGGCTTTATCACCGGTGCTTCGGCTCACTCGTCACTTCGCAATAGAAGATAGATCTGGTCGAAACGCCTCAACCACGCGATTGGCAGACTATCCGTGTGCGTTTACGGAAAGTTCCAGCCATCTTTCCCGTGACAAACGATAGAGCACATGCCGCCGCAGCCGGTCGCCTGGCGGCAAGGCTGGGTGATCGAAATCCTCCACCCGGTAATGCTGCATCCCCAGGCGTCGCATGACGCATTTCGATCGGTCGTTGAGCTCGGCGGTGAAGGAAACGATCTCATCGAGATCGAGCTCGGTGAAACCAAAGGCGAGCGCTGTCTGTGCCGCCTCGGTGGCATATCCCCGCCCCCAATACGCATGGGCGAGCCGCCAGCCGATTTCCACGCAGGGCGTGAAGGCGGCGGGAAAACCCGGCCTCGCCAAGCCGACAAAGCCGACGAAATCGGCAACACCCGGCGCTTCCACGGCCCAGAAGCCGAAGCCCTGATTGTCGATGGCGCTTTGCAGGCGATCGACCATGGCTTCGCTGGCAGTACGGTCCAGCAAGGCCGGCATGAATTCCATCACACGGGGATCAGCATTCATCCGGGCGATTGCCGGCAGATCGTTGTCACGCCAGGAGCGTAGAATGAGGCGCGAACTGCGCAGAATGGGATTATGTCGGCGCAAGCCGGCCACTATCAGTCGCCGCAGATGGCACTGTCAAAGCGCCACCAACGTTTGCTGCTGGAGAGAACCTGTAACGCCCCCTTCCGCTCGATGCGATAATTACGCCACCAAGGTGGTGCACAGTTCTCCGGTATCTTGACGTCGTGCAGGGTCCAGCCGGCGTCATCAGCCTTGACTGTGAGATTGCAGAGGTTGGGGGGCTGCGACAGCCGGTCCGTATCGTTGAGCAAGCCGATCAATTCCGTCGCCCCTTGCACATCACGGATCTGCTGCAAGCCGGCTATAAGACTTTTCTGCTCGCTGATCGCCGCCACATCCTCGCCATCATCCGTCACCAGCAGAACCGTCGCCTCGGTGCCCGCCTTGCGCGCATAGGTCATCAAATCAAAGGCGCGGTGACCGAATAATGTCGAGATCAGCTGCAGTTGACGCTGATCATCGGCATTGCCTGCTTGGCGCGGGATCCAGATCCGGCATTGATAGGCGTCGAGCCCGATACCAAACTGCAGATGCGGGTCGAGCACCAGGCTACGGCAGACCTCGCCATAGCGCTCGGCCAAGCGCTTGTCGACCGCGTCGCTGACAAGGAATGGACGTATGATCTCCAAGTTCTCGCCGGCACAGGATTTGGCAATCAAATCGCGGTCGGTTTCGGTCAGAGATGCCGCCGATTGTGACCAATGCCGCCATCCATAGGCAAGCAGTGTCAGGATCAGCAGTGTCAGAACGTACAGGAGCCGGTTTTTGGTCATGGCAGCCAAAATGTAACTGGAGTCGCAGCCAGCATAGCGCGGATTTACCCACTGGGTCGGATGGTGATGATCCCGCTGCCGGCGCGCCGCCGCCAGGCCATCCCGCCCGGGCTATGGCGCTTGACCGCCGAAACCGACGGATCGCCATTTAGCCCGACGCTTCGCCAGTTTTACTTGCGGTGATCAACAGTTTTCTTCCGGTCTAACCGCCCGGTCAATAATATTTACGTATGTGACGCAACCGTGATAGCGTCGCTGCGCCCCCTCGGTCGAGGCGGGTTCGCTCGCCGTCGCGATGGGGACTGATGGTAAACCGGGAGCTTAAAAAAAATGAAACCGCTGCTCAGAACGACCGTCGCCGCTTTGATGCTGACGATCGCCGCCGGCGCCGGCGCTTATGCCGCTACGCCGAAGGACACGTTGGTCATGGCTTATGTGATCGATGATATCATCACCCTCGATCCGGCCGAGATCTATGAAATCTCCAGCTCGGAATACATGGCCAATGCCTATGACCATTTGGTCGTGCTGGACGTCAATGACACTTCCAAGATCCTGAACCGCGCTGCGGAAAAATGGTCGGTCAGCGCCGATGGTAAGACTTTTACTTTCAAGATCCGCAAGGGCATCAAATTCCAATCGGGCAATGATTTGACCGCGGAAGATGCCGCCTTCTCGCTGCAGCGTTATGTCATTCTCGACAAGAACCCGGCCTTCATCATGAACCAGTTCGGTTTGACGAAAGACAACGCCAAGCAGATGATCCGCGCCACGGACCCCAATACCCTGGAAGTTCAGCTCGACGCCGTCTATGCGCCCAGCTTCTTCCTCAACTGCTTGACCTATACCAGCTCCATCGTCGACAAGAAGCTTGTCATGACGCATGAGACCAATGGCGATCTTGGCAATGCCTGGCTGAAGACGAATTATGCCGGGTCCGGCCCCTTCTTCCTGAAGGAGTGGAAGCCGAATGAATCGCTCAGCCTCACCACCAATCAGAAGTATTGGGGCGGCGTGCCGAAGATCAAGCGCGTCCTCATCAAGAACGTGACGGAAAGTGCCACCCAGCAGCTGCTGCTGGAAAAGGGCGATGTCGATATCGCCCGCAATGTCACCGGCGACCAGCTGACGGCCCTGGAAAAGAACAAGGATGTGAAGTTCCAGGCGGCGGCCAAGGCAACCCTGTGGTATCTCGGCCTCAACCAGAAGAACCAGTATCTGGCCAAGCCGGAAGTGCGCAAGGCTTTGAAATATCTCATCGATTATGACGCCCTCGCCAATACCCTGTTCAAAGGCGTTGGCAAGCCGCACCAGAGCATCCTGCCGGAAGGCCAGCTCGGTGCTTCCAGTGCCAATCCCTATAAATTCGACGTCGAGAAAGCCAAGGAACTGCTGAAACAGGCCGGTCTTACCGACGGCTTCAGCATCACCATGGACACCACCAACAAGACCGAAACCATGGAACTGGCGCAGGCGATCCAATCGAGCTGGGCCAAGGCTGGCGTCAAGCTGGAGATCAAGCCGGCTGACAACAAGCAGACCCTCACCAAATATCGTGCCCGTCAGCATGATATCTATATCGGCCAGTGGGGCTCGGATTACCAGGATCCGCATTCCAATGCGGAAGGCTATGCCACCAATGCCGATAATTCCGACACGTCGAAGCACAAGCTGCTGGCCTGGCGTAACGCCTGGGATATTCCTGATCTGACCAAGGAAGTCTATGCCGCCCGCGATGAGCAGGACCTCGCCAAGCGCGCTGCCATGTATGGCGACATTCAGCAGAAAGTGCTGGATGACGGTCCCTTCGTGATCATGTTCCAGCAGATTGAAACCGCCGCCGTCAATAAGAAGGTCAATGGTTTCATTATCGGCCCGAGCTTCGATCTCGACCTCTATAGGGATGTCGTCAAAAACTGACCCGGCCGCAAAACCAGGTCGTCCCTTGACGCATCCTCAGATCCAGAAGACACCGCCGGACCTCGTCCGGCGGTGCGCATTTGGGACAGTTCCAGCTGAAATACATTCTGTTTTGCCCCCGCGGCTCAATACGTCGTCGCCGTTAAATTGTGCTCGACGATTCCGCCACAACCATATGCTGTGGCCCAACAAGACATTGGCCAATCGCCGCCTATCTTGTATGAGCCAAGCAACGCATTCACCCACTCTGCTAGTCGGATCCACATAATGCAGGCGGCTCTCCGCGTCATCATCTCGGTGCTCACCACCCTGCTCGGCCTCCTCGTCATCACCTTCGTGATTGGACGCGTCCTACCGGTCGATCCGGTTCTGGCCGTCGTCGGCGATCATGCCTCGGCCGAGGTCTATGCCCGGACCCGCCTGGAAATGGGCCTCAATCTGCCGCTCTATGAGCAATTCTGGATCTACCTCAATCATGTGCTGCACGGCGATCTCGGCATGTCGCTGCGCACCGGCCATCCGGTGCTGGAAGATATTTTGAGGGTCTTCCCGGCGACCCTAGAATTGGCGACGGCAGGCACGCTGATTGGTGTCATCATCGGGGTTCCGGCGGGCGTCTGGGCGGCCGTGCGGAAGGATCGCTGGCCGGATCACATCGTCCGCTTCGTTGGTGTGTTCGGCTATTCAGTGCCAGTCTTCTGGCTCGGTCTCATGGGCCTGCTGCTCTTCTATGCCAAGCTCGATTGGCTGCCGGGTCCCGGCCGCATCGATTTCGGTTTCGAGGATTCCGTCGATCCGGTGACCGGCATCATGCTGGTGGATACATTGCTGACCGGTGACATGGAACTCTTCACCAATGCCTTCATGCATCTCATTCTGCCAGCGTCGATCCTCGGCTATTTCTCATTGGCCTATATCAGCCGCATGACCCGCTCGCTGCTGCTGGGGCAGCTGCGCCAGGAATATATCCTGACCGCCCGCGTCAAGGGTGTCGCAGAACGCCTGATCATCTGGCGCCATGCCATGGGCAATATCCTGGTGCCGCTGCTGACCGTGATCGTGCTTTCTTATGCGACCCTGCTGGAAGGTTCGGTGCTGACCGAGACAGTCTTCGTCTGGCGCGGCCTTGGCCTCTACATCACGGATTCGCTGTTTGCCGTCGACATGACCGCCGTTTTGGGCGGGACCTTGGTCGTCGGCTGCGTCTTCATTCTCATCAACATGCTGACCGATATCGCCTATCGCGTGCTCGACCCACGCGCACGATAAATTGTGACCGAAAGCCACCTGCCATGAGCTTCACGCCCACTGAAACCACTGGAACCCATCGCTGGCGCGACTGGCTGCTGACCGACACGCCGCATTCGCGCCGGCAAGCCAGACTGGGTCGCGCTTTTCTTGGCTGGCGCAGTTTTGCCCGCAATCCGCTGGCCATGGCCGGCCTCATTATTTTTGTGCTGCTGATCCTGGCCGCAATTTTCGCCCCCTACCTCAGCAGCCATGATCCGCTGGCCGGCGATCTCAACCAACGCCTGCTGCCACCCAATGAGACCTATCGTCTCGGCACCGATCAGCAAGGTCGCGACTTGTGGAGCCGTATCGTCTATGGCTCTCGCGTCACCTTGATGATCGTCTTCCTGACCTCGATCACGGCAGCACCCATTGGCCTCATCGTCGGCACCGTGGCTGGCTATGCTGGTGGCTGGGTTGAAGCGATCCTAATGCGCATCACCGATGTGTTCCTGGCCTTCCCGCGCCTGATCCTGGCTTTGGCTTTTGCCGCCGCCTTGGGGCCGGGTATCGAGAATGCCGTGCTCGCCATCTCGCTCACCGTCTGGCCGCCTTATGCCCGTATTGCTCGCTCCGAAACCTTGGCGGTGCGCAATTCCGATTACGTCGCGGCGGCCCGGATGACCGGCGCTTCGCCCTTGCGTATTGTCATCGGTCAGGTGATGCCGATGTGTCTCTCCTCGCTGATCGTACGCGTCTCGCTCGACATGGCCGGTATCATCATCACCGCGGCCGGCCTCGGCTTTCTCGGCCTCGGTGCCCAGCCGCCACAGCCGGAATGGGGCGCCATGGTTTCCAGCGGCCGCGAACATCTGCTGGATCAATGGTGGATCTCAACCTTCCCCGGCATCGCCATCTTCATCGTCAGTCTCGGCTTCAATCTGATCGGTGATGGCTTGCGCGATGTACTCGATCCACGTGAGCAATGAGGGAGATGCCGCAATGACAACGCCTCTCTTGCACGTCGACAATCTCAACATTCGCTTCAAGACACCGACTGGCATTTCGCATGTGGTACGCGACATGTCCTTCAGCATGGGGCGTGAGAAGCTGGCGATCGTTGGCGAATCCGGCTCCGGCAAGTCGCAATCGGTGCGCGCCATTCTCGGTCTGACCGCTGGCCAGGTGACCGCCGACCGGTTGGATTTCCAGGGCGAAAGCCTGCTCGGCCTCGATGCCGCGCAATGGCGCAAGATTCGCGGCAAGCGCATTTCCATGATCATGCAGGATCCGAAATACTCGCTTAATCCGGTGATGCGGATTGGCGATCAGCTGATCGAAGCCTGCCGTGATGCATTTGCTGGGAAGGCCGCCAAGGGCCGCGCCATGGACATGCTCACCGCCGTCAAGATTCGCGATCCGGAGCGGGTCTATCGCGCTTGGCCGCATGAATTGTCGGGCGGTATGGGACAGCGGGCGATGATTGCCATGATGCTGATCACCGAGCCGGAACTGCTGATCGCCGACGAGCCGACCTCGGCGCTGGATGTGACCGTACGGTTGCAGGTCCTCGCCATTCTCGATGATCTGGTGCGGACCCGCGATATGGGACTGATCTTCATCAGCCACGATCTCAATCTGGTTTCGTCCTTCTGCGATCGGGTCCTGGTCATGTATGCCGGCCAGGTCCTGGAGGAGCTCGATGCGAAGCATCTCAATGACGCCAAGCATCCCTACACTCAAGGCCTGCTGGCCTGCCTGCCGACGCTTGGCAAGCCAGTTACCGCCTTGCGCACCCTAACCCGCGACCCCGCCTGGAAAAACGCTTTGCCCGCGAGTGTGGCGCGATGAACAACATGATCGATGTCAACAAGCTCGAGGTCTTCTTTGGCATCGGCAAGCGCCGGGTGCATGCGGTCAAGGATGTCAGCTTCACCGTGGCGCCGGGGGAAAGCTTTGGCCTGGTTGGTGAAAGCGGTTCCGGCAAATCCACCGTCCTGCGCGTGCTGGCCGGTCTCAATCCGGATTGGAAGGGCCGGATCAGCGTCAATGGCCGCGATTTGCATGTGAAGCGCGACCGCGACGCCAAGAAGATGATCCAGATGGTGTTCCAAGACCCCTATGGATCCTTTCCGAGCCGCTGGCCATTCATGGCATCAGCAATGTCGAAGACAAGGTGACGGCGATCCTCGATCAGGTGCAGCTCGGTCATGCCTTCCGCTTCCGCTACCCGCATCAGCTCTCCGGTGGCCAGCGTCAGCGTGTCGCCATTGCCCGCGCCCTCATCCTGCGCCCGCAAGTGGTGCTGCTGGACGAACCGACCTCGGCGCTCGATGTCTCGATCCAGGCCGAGATCCTCAATCTCCTCAGCGATCTCCGGCAAGAGCTTGGCCTCACCTATATCCTGGTCAGTCATGATCTTGCCGTGGTCGGTCAGATGTGCAATCGCCTGCTGCTGATGCGCAAAGGCGAGATCGTCGAACAGGCCGATGCGGCGGCGCTGAGTGCCGGCGCCCTCACCCACCCCTATTCCAAGCAATTGCTGGTCGCCAGCAAGGGCTATGACCGCGCCGCCATCGATCTGTTTGCCGATCTTTGAGAGGTTGTGGTTATGTCCCAGTTCATCAGCACCCTGGCCCTGCTCGTTCCCGACTATGACGAGGCCAAGGCCTACTACCGGGATGTCCTGGGTTTCGGGCTGATCGAGGATAAGGATCTCGGTGGTGGCAAACGCTGGGTGACATTGGCGCCGCCAGGATCGCGGGAAACCCGCCTGCTGCTCGCCCAGGCCGCCACGCCGGCCCAGACAAGCCGCATCGGTGATCAGACCGGCGGGCGGGTCTTCCTGATCTTGCAAACCGACGATTTCTGGCGGGATTTCAAAGCATATCAAGAACACAGCGTCAGATTCTGCGAAACCCCGCGCGTCGAGGCCTATGGCACTGTCGCCGTCTTCGAGGATCGCTACGGCAATCTCTGGGACCTGCTGCAATCCTCAGCCTGACATTTCATCGGTACAAATTCCTATCCCATCAACCGCTCCGGATGATCCGGCCGAGCTGCGACATTTGCGTCCATAATCGCCAAAATCAGCATTTTCCCGGATCAGTATTGGCGCTTTCCAGCGCATTCCTGTATCAAGCGCCTTTCGCCGCGCGCCAGAGAGCTTATTTGCTTGGGGGTGCGCCCGCTCGCCGGTCCTGATGTG
>WNFM01057623.1_pt1 | contig 24830 bp, 23 predicted proteins | sample 5400271 | NCBI WGS metagenome assembly WNFM01 (sample SAMN13153352, study PRJNA577476) | soil metagenome | isolation source: 60 cm saprolite on Douglas fir-dominated hillslope | place: USA:California | collected 2013-09-17 | reverse complement strand
ACCTGCATCTGTATCTCTCACCCACCCTCATCCAGGAGATTGCCACCGAGGCCAACATTGACCCTGATACGATTGAGTTCGCCCAGACCCTCGGCCTGTTCGACCCTCAGATCGAGACCATTGCGCTCTCGCTGCTCTCAGAGCTGCGCTCAGAGGGTCTGGGGGGAAGGCTCTATGTGGAGTCCTTAGCCAACATCCTGGGTATCCACCTGCTCAGACAGCACTCGTCGGTGAAGCAGCCCTCCCTGCCAAAAGCCGTTGGCCTGGACAGGGCGACGCTTAGGCTCGTCAGTACCTACATCGAAGAGCATTTGGCCGAGGATCTCTCGCTCTCTGCCATCGCGGCAGTCGCGTATCTCTCCCCCTACCACTTCGCACGTCTCTTCAAAGCGTCAACCGGCTTTGCTCCTCATCAGTATGTTATCGGGCGTCGGATTGAGCGAGCCAAACTGTTGCTCTCCACGACGAAGTGGTCCCTCACCACCATTGCGCACGCGGTCGGATTTGCACATGAAAGCCACCTGGCGCTGCACTTCAAGCGTCTCACCGGATTCCTCCCCAGCGCCTCACGTTAACTGCGCAAGAATCTGTTGTGCTGCCGCAAAAACCTGGGCGCATCTCTCCTCGCTTCGTGCTAGAGTAAGCAGAGAACAGTTCCTTAGTTCTCAAGAAACTGTGGTGCAGAGCAATGTTCTCAGCTAGAACACAAACGACGAACCAGAGGAGAAAACTATGAAAACGCAAAAAACCGTCATCGTTACCGGTGCCTCTCAGGGCATTGGTGCATGCCTCGTCAAGACCTTTTTAGAGCGCGGCTATCAGGTCGTGGCCACCGCGCGCAGCATGGAGAAATCCGGCTTTCAAGCGTCGAAGCAGCTTGCACTGGTTGACGGCGATATTGGCGAGGCGAGCACGGCCAGGAAAATCGCTGATGCAGCCATCGAGCAATTCGGCAGCATCGACACGCTGGTGAATAATGCGGGTATTTTCCTTACCAAGCCATTTACTGATTACACGGCTGAAGACGTCAGGAAGCTCGTTTCGACCAACCTCTATGGCTTCATCTATCTCAGCCAGCTTGCCGTCAGGCAGATGCAGGAGCAGAAAACGGGGGGCAGCGTGGTGAGCATCACGGCCTCGCTCGCCGATCACCCAATAGCTGGAGTTACGGCTTCCGTGGCGATGATCACCAAAGGTGGCATCGAGTCCATCTCCAAAAACCTGGCGATGGAATATGCCAAAGAAGGCATTCGCTTTAATAGCGTCGCTCCTGGCGTGGTCGATACGCCGCTGCATCAAGACGATCCTAAGGATGTTCTGCGCACGCTTTCCCCAATGGGGAGCATCGCGGACGCTCAGGAAATCGTGGATGCAGTCGTGTTCCTGGCTGAAGCGCCACATATTACCGGAGAAGTGCTGCACGTCGATGGCGGCGCGCACGTAGGCAAATGGTAAACGACAAAAAGGAGTAGTCACTACAATCAAAAGGAGAATCCTATGAACAACTCTCTGTCTTATCGAGCCGGGCAGCCTGGCGCAGAACAGCGATTGCATGAATACAACATTGAGCTTCCCTCGATTCCTACACCGTTGGGAGCGTATGTGGAGGTTGTGCAAACCGGCAACCTGCTCTTCCTCAGCGGGATGTTGCCGGTAGCAGGCGGCAAGCCAGCCTATCTTGGGCGGCTGGGCGCGGAATTGACAGTCGAGGATGGACGCAAGGCCGCCGCCATCGCCTGCCTGAATGTGCTGGCAGCGGCGCGGCACCACTTAGGCTCACTCGACAAGGTAAGCCGCGTGGTCAGGCTTGGCGTCTCTATCGCCACGGATGGCGATTTCCGGGAACATCCGTATGTTGCCGATGCGGCTTCGGAAATGCTGGTCCACGTTTTCGGGGAAGAGAAACTCTCGACCCGCATCGTGCTCGGCGTCGCCAGTTTGCCGCTTGGGATGCCGGTCGAGTTGGAAGTGATTTTTGAAGTCACTCCTTAAAAAAAAATACGAAAAAGTATTGATGCGCATGGCAACCAGACAACAACCATCTCTTGTCGCCGCAGTGCTTTTTCTCGTACCGCTGGCTCCAGACTGAGTTCTGGTTCAAGACCATCCAAAGGAGAATCCTCATGAACAACCCTACGTTTTATCGCACCGTACAGGTCGACGGCCTGTCCATTTTCTACCGGGAAGCCGGGCCGAAAGACGCCCCTGCCCTGCTGTTGCTTCACGGCCTGCCCTCCTCTTCGCGGATGTATGAGCCGCTGTTGCAGCGCCTGTCCGACCGCTATCACCTGATCGCCCCGGATTATCCGGGGTTTGGCCATAGCGATTGGCCTGATCATACACAATTCGCCTACACCTTCGACCATATTGCGAGCGTGATGGAGCATGTTACCGAGACGCTCGACCTGACGCATTACAGCCTCTACATGCAAGACTACGGCGGGCCAGTTGGCTTTCGCCTGGCTCTTGCTCACCCGGAGCGCGTTCAATCGCTTATCGTTCAGGATGCCGTGGCGCATGATACCGGCCTCGGGGAAAACTGGAACCCCCGCCGCGCTTTTTGGGCCGACCGCGCCACCTACGAGGCGACGTTGCGCCCGAATCTGCTCTCACTGGCCACCACGCGCACGCGGCATGTGGGCAACGATCCTCAGGTCGAGCGCTACGATCCGGATCTGTGGACCGATGAATTCCGTTTCCTTTCCCAGCCAGGCCAGGCGGACATCCAGAGCGATTTGTTTTACGATTACCAATCCAACGTCGCTTCCTACCCCAAATGGCAGGAATGGATGCGTCAAACCCAGCCGCGCCTACTCGTTCTTTGGGGCATGTACGAACGCTCCTTCGATGATTCCGAACCGGAAGCGTTCCGCCGCGATGTCCCGCAGGCGCAAGTGTATCGAGTCGATGGCGGTCACTTCGCGCTGGATACGGCAGCCGATGAAATTGCCAACCTGGTTGACCGCTTCCTGACTGGTTCGAGGGAAATCCAAACGTTCAACTCCAGCGATGTTCGCAAAGATTGAACCTTCGCTGAGAAGTGCTTGTAACGTTTTTGAGAGAACGGACGCTCTAGAAGAGTGATAGGATGCTATTCTTTACGCACATGGATTGGGTGGATGAGTTGTGCAAGACCTTTGGAGTGAGGACAAGAGAAGAAAGGAGAGCCTCTATGCCACGACTGCTCTCAGTGAACGTTGGTCTGCCACGCAACATCGCCTGGCGTGGAGAAACGGTGCGCACCGCCGTCTGGAAGGATCCGGTCCAGGGTCGGCGCATGGTCCGGCGGCTCAACATCGATGGCGATAAGCAAGGAGACCTGGCCGGGCACGGAGGAGAACAACGCGCGGTCTTCGTCTACCAGATGGAGTCCTATCACTATTGGGAGCGTCAGCTCGGTCGCAATGACTTCGTCTTCGGACAGTTCGGGGAGAATTTTACCATCGAGGGCTTATCTGACGAGGAGGTGTGCATCGGCGACCATTACCGGATTGGCGATGCTCTTTTTGAGGTCACACAACCACGTGTCACCTGTTACCGTGTTGGCATCCGCATGAACAACCCCCAGATGCCAGCACTGCTGGTTGCCCACCGCCGACCGGGCTTTTATCTGCGCGTCTTACAAGAGGGTGAAGTGGAGGCTGGCGATGAGATCGAGAAGGTCGCCGCTGGCTCTGAACGCATGACCGTCGCGGAGATCGATGGGATGCTCTATCTGAATGACCATCCCCGCGAAAAACTGGAGCGAGCACTCCGTATCCCCGCTTTGAGTCCAGGGTGGAAGATGTCTTTCCAGGCCCTGCTTGAGCAAGCGGTGCGCGGGGAGACGACCGGAGGCAATCCCGGACTCGCCCCGGCAAGCGGCCCTCCCCCGGCCTGGCAGGGCTTCCGTCCCCTGCAAGTCTCAGAGATGAAACGGGAGAGCAACAGTGTGCGCTCTCTGGTCCTGGTGCCAGCCGACAACCAACCCCTTGCAGCGGCCCTCCCTGGCCAGTTTGTCGTCCTGCGCCTGAAACCTGGACCAGATGCCCCACCTCTCTTGCGCAACTACTCGCTCTCCGACGCACCCGCGACCGATCACTACCGCGTCAGCGTCAAGCAGGAGGTCAACGGCGCGGCCAGCACATACATGCATACCCAGGTACGCGTCGGCGATGTGCTTGAAGTGAGTGCTCCGCGAGGGTCCTTCACCTTCCAGCCTGATACCCGCCCCATCGTCCTGCTGAGTGCCGGAGTGGGAGCAACTCCGGTGCTGGCCATGCTCCATGCCCTTGCCGCCGAGGCAACGTTGCGAGAAGTCTGGTGGCTCTTTGGAGCACGGAACCGCGACGAACATCCCTTTGCCCAGGAAGCTCGCCACCTCCTGCAACTCCTGCCCCACGGTCATAGCTCTATCCTCTATAGCAGACCTACCCAGGAAGATCGGCCAGGGCTGGACTTTGACGCGATCGGCCACCTCAATATAACGGTGCTCAAGGGGATCGGCGTGCCGCGTGACGCGGACTTCTATCTGTGCGGCCCAGCCGCGTTCGCGCAAGATCTCACGCGTGACCTCACGGACTGGGGTGTCACCAGGGAGCATCTGCATACCGAACTATTCGGACCTGCCGCCGCCAGCACACCCGGCCTGCTTGGCGCATCTCGGCAGCCACCACACCCACCAGCCGGATCTCCTGGTACGGGTCCGCTGGTCTCCTTTGCTCGCAGTGGCCTCTCTGTTCCCTGGGATCCAAAATTCCAGAGCCTGCTCGAACTTGCCGAGGCTTGCGACATTCCGGTGAGGTGGTCGTGCCGGACAGGGGTCTGTCATAGCTGCGAAAGCGGGCTGATTGAGGGCCTCATAAGCTACCAACCAGAGCCACTCGAACGACCTGCCGACGGCATTGTGTTAATTTGCTGTTCCCAACCTCGTGATGAGGTCATGCTTGACCTGTGATGCTGCCGTCGCCGATCTGAAATGAGATGCACCCGTACTTCCTCTGGAAGCCATCAAACGTGCAGAGGAAGTCTGAGAACCGTATACATTCTGTATGTACATATATGGCTCAATCTTTGCGAACACCGCTGTAGCGTGATGGCAGCTGTCTTCAATGCTCTGAGCTTTCTCGCCGCCTTGCTTACGCTCATCCTTGGTGAATCGCTTTTGCTCCCTGCTCTCGTTGCTGTCGCTAGCCTTGCTGTCACCGTGGCAACCATCGTCGTCTTGCGAACCAGGGGCGGCACGTCCACCCAAACCCAGACTGCACCAACGGCTCAACCTTAGCCGATGGGTTCAAGCGTTTCCTCTATCATCTTTGGGATAATTTAGTTTTCGCAAGTCCCTATGCCGGGCGATGTTTAAAACGGTAGGACGCAAGAAAAAAGCCCGAGAAGTTCCTCGGGCTTTTTTCTTGCGTCCTACCTTATGTAGATTAGGCGCTTTCTACAGATGGACCTGGCTGTGGCTTGCTTTCGCTGCTAGCAGCAGGAGGCGTCTCTTCGGCAAAGTCACCTTCTTGTGCGGGTCGTTTGAAGATATAATACGCTGAATTTGCGGTGAGTGGCTGAATACCTACCAGTTCCCAACCTTCGCGTCCCAGGGTATTCATATAGCGACGTGCAAATGTGCTGCGCCGCTCATTGGCGATCAAGGTTTCAAGCCCCTCGCATGAAATTCGTCCACGGTAGTCAACATACACAACTTTATATGCCCATTGTGCCATTGTTCGTTACCTCCTTCTCGTTAGCCAGCCTTTGCTAGCACCGAGGTCCCTTGCCTCTGGCGGGGAGGTAAATGTCGCATACATACACGTTTGTATGGAACATCACCTCGCCAGCGGGATTTTTTTGTGGTTCCTACCAGTATAGTCCTTCCATGGCATATCCGATGTCATGTCCAGATGAAGCGCCTCAAGGTATTCTGCCTCGCACGCAGCCAGAGAAGCGGGTTTCATTTGAACAACAAGTATCGCGCTGGGTTCCACAATCAACGCGCTGCTCGTTGCAGGTACCCTACTGGTAGGCTCCTCTGCACAGTAGTAAGTATAGCCGAGATCTTTAGGCATGACACCGCCAGTTTCGCCAGTTTTTTAAGCAGATAGAATGACCTGGGAGATACCTGTCTAAATAGACAGGTATCTCCCAGGTCTGCCGCCTACGACAGGGGATATAGCTAATTAAGTGGCAGGTTGAAGGAGAACGTGGTTCCCTGTTCCTCGCCTGTGTGCGGTTCGAGGCGCAGGATGCCACCGTGGGCTTCAACAATACTTTTTGTGATATGGAGGCCAAGACCGCTTCCCTGCCGTGAGCTTGCCGCCGGTAAGCGTACAAAGGGGCGGAAGAGCTGGCTAGTATCCGTCGAAGGTATGCTGGTACCCTGGTTATGGATGCTGATCTGAACAGCATTTTCTATGGGAACGATACGTACAGTCACAGTTGTATGTTCATCGGAATATTTCAGCGCATTGTCAAGCAAATTTCCCAGGGCCTGTTGTAAGCGGCCACTATCCCAGTTACCGATGAGAGGTATGGAGGGCGCATCAAGAACAAGAGTGTGATAGGGAGCGACGGGTCGTAATTGCTCTATAACCTCTCTGGTCAATTCCACGATGTCACACACATCACGTATAAGGGTAAATTGGCCTGAGGAGAGGCGCGAAGCATCAAGCAGGTCATTGACAAGACGTACGAGCCGGCGTGCCTGACCCACGATGACCTTTGTGCCGCGCTGAATGGTCTCGGTACGCTGACCAGAACGGGCCACCATCTGCGCATAATTGATGATAGGTGCGAGCGGCCCCCTTAATTCGTGGGCGACCATCGCGGTGAATTGCTCTTTATGTGCTAGCTGTTCTTGTAGCAAAAGATTCGCCGTCGTTAATTCATCCACGCGGCGCTGTAGAGCACTGATTATCTCATCCTGTGTTTTCTCATACTGAATTTGCATGCCTGGCATCTCCCTTACCCCTACATTACAAGCATTCCTTCCTACGGGTTGTGTAAATAGTATACACTCTGCGATACTGCTAGTATGCTGAAGTAGATAATACATAGGAATAATGGGTAACAAATAGATAAGCCAGGATAAGAGTATGGCGCTCTTATCCTGGCTTATCTATTTGTTTAATGCAGCAAGTCTAATTCTTGTAACTCTTCGAGAGCACCTTCACTGAGTTGTGATTTATCCAACGAGGGGTCCGCGTGCGCAATAAGATGACGGAGGCGCTCAGTAATCTCCAGGCGCATGTAGTGGTCATCGGTGAGTAAAAGCTCGCCGATAGTGATTTCAATTTGCCGTCGCTGCAGCGCAGCGAGCGCGGATTCGGGCATAAAACACCCCCTCCTGACTACACTCGGTAATATGCCAGACATTAGAATATGTAGTTATTGTAGCTATACATTGGTCGGCGTAGCCGCTAGTTCGCAGCGGGTGCCGTTACTTTGCTTTCACTTTTTGGGCTACTTGAGCTTGATTCAGTAGAGGCAGGCTTACTTCCACTTTCAGTGGAACTTGCCCCTGACTTGGTAGTTGCACCGTCCTGCTCACCCTTTGATGTATGACCGTTGGAACTTACAGTTGATGAAGAGCCATTGTGATCGGTTTTATAAAAGCCAGATCCTTTGAAGACAATACCAGCTGGATAATACACGCGACGAATCGTACTACCACACTCAGGACAAATTTCCAACGGCTCGTCTGTCATTTTCTGCCACTGCTCAAAACGATGGCTACATTTCTTACATAGGTATTCATAGGTAGGCATACAGCTATTACCCCTAAAATGTTCCAGGCAACTGTAAGAGCTGCCCCTACAATGCTAGAAAACAGGTGGTTCGGAAACCACCTCTACAATACTAATAGTAACGTACCTCCTCGGTGTTGTCAATCACACGAGGAGAGTGCTAAATCTAGATACGCGTAAATAGTCAATCCAGTTTTACCTGCGGGTGCTATGTCTATAATACCACAACATTGATTAGCCGGTATTTATTCCAGGCGCCCGATATACTCTTTGACTTTTTCGGCGGCATCGCGCGTCATGCCCTCAAGCGCTGCCAGGTCCTCTACACTGGCATTGCCCATAGCGCGTACCGAGCCGAAGTGTTTCATCAAAGCCTGTTTGCGTTTAGGTCCGATACCGGGTATTTCGTCTAAGACCGATTTAAATGTGCGGTCAGAACGCAATTTGCGGTGGTACGTAATGCCAAAGCGGTGAGCTTCGTCTCGAATGCGCTGTACCATGTACAGTCCTTGCGAGGAACGCGGTAGGATGATCGGATCGGGCGAGCCGGGTGTAAAAATCTCTTCGTTTTCTTTGGCCAGGCCAACGGTAGGAATATCAATGTGGAGTTCCTGTAATACTTCCATAGCCGCGCTCAACTGGCCTTTACCGCCATCGATGATAATCAGGTCTGGCATGGCCCATTCGTGATGCAGTTGAGTAGACGTACCATCATCCACAATTCCCAGGTCAGCAGCGTCTGCCAGGACCTCCTCAGCGGCTGTTGTAGCGATTTGTGGGCTGTCAGTGTTCTGCTTGTTGGCGACAGCGCGGAACCTGCGCCGCAGTACCTCTTGATGGCTGGCAAAGTCATTGGGCCCTTCGACGGTCTTAATCTTAAAGCGGCGGTATTCACTATTCTTTGGACGGCCCGCTTCAAAAACAACCATTGCTCCCACGGAATTGGTGCCCTGCGTATTTGAGATATCATAGCATTCGATGCGCTGTGGAGGTGCCGCCAGGTTGAGAGCTTCCTGCAATTCTTCCAGGGCGAGCTGGGTTTTCTGGCTATCACTGAGCCATTTGATGCGCTGCTGCTCCAACACCTGCTGGGCATTTTGCTGCACCATTTCAATTAAGCGTAGTTTTTCTCCGCGCCGGGGTGTAGTAATCGTGACTGCGCCCTTGCGTCTCTCACGCAGCCAGGCCTGGATGACGGGACGGTCATCAGGTTCAGCCTCAACAAGTATTTCGGGGGGAACATGAGGCGAGCTTTCGTAAAACTGTTGCAGGAAAGAGGTCATAATCTCACCGGGACTGCTATCACGTGTACCCTGCAAGATAAAAAACTCACGCCCAACCAGTTTCCCATTGCGGAAGAAAAAGGTCATAGCGCAGGTTTCATCCGCGCTGCTGGCAAAAGCGATCACATCCTGGTCATCCTGTCCCTCGGTAGAGATGATGCGCTGTTTCTCCAGCACTCGTTCAACAGCCTGAATACGGTCACGAATGCGTGCCGCCTCCTCAAAATTCAGGTCTTCTGCCGCAGCTTGCATCTTCTCTTGCAGGGTCTTGACCACTTCATCGTGCTTACCTTCCAGAAAAAGGATCACCTGTTTGATGATCGCATCGTATTCTTCGCGCGTAGCATAGGCGACACAGGGAGCAACGCAGCGATGAATATAATATTGCGTGCATGGGCGGGCCAGGAGTTTCTGCTTCCAACCTGGGGAAGGCTCGCCACTCGAGGGCGGCGCCCAGGCACTGGCATCATAGCGACAGGTGCGAAAAGCAAACAGCTTATTCAAGAGATCCAGCGTGGCATCGACCGCTCCTGAATTGGTGTAGGGACCGAAGTAACGGTTGCCATCGCGATGAAAACTCCGCACGCGATAGACCCTGGGAAAATCCTCCGTCAGCGATATCTTGATATAGGGATAGCTTTTGTCATCGCGCATCAAGACATTGTACTTGGGGCGATATTGTTTAATATAATTGCTCTCCAGTACCAGCGCTTCGACTTCATTTTTGACGACAAAAAACTCTATATCCTCGATACGGGCCACCATAATTCTATTTTTCGGGCTGAGATCGGTAGACTCCTGGAAATAGGAGCGCACGCGATTGAAAAGTGAGATGGCTTTGCCAACGTAGATAATGGTGCCCTCGGCGTCTTTCATCAAGTAGATGCCAGGTTTATGTGGTAGTGAATTTAAGACAGATTGGATTTTTTCGTTCATCCCGCTCGCTCTTTTTCCCGCTCGCTGACTTGTGGACTTTCCTTTATTATATCGTTTCAGGGGAGATGTGTCGACCGGAATAACTCGTGATAAAGATTTCGCGCTGAAGTGTATAAAAATACCGTGAGAATTGTGCAAAATTACCGTGCTATACATAGCCATGTTACCACTGAAAGGTGTATACTATCAGACATTATTGTAGCGGGATGAAGTATCCTGGTACGTATTTCTATAACCTGGTTTGTTATTATTTATGAGTTGTATTGGTACTGCCGGTCATGTAGATCATGGCAAGTCTACCCTCGTCAAGGCGTTAACTGGCATTGATCCTGATCGCCTCGCAGAGGAAAAAGAGCGCGGGATGACTATCGACCTGGGCTTCGCCTGGCTTACCCTGCCCAACGGGCGCGAGGTGAGCATTGTCGATGTGCCCGGGCATGAAAGCTTCATCAAGAACATGCTGGCAGGTGTCGGCGGTATTGACGCGGCTTTACTTGTGATTGCCGCTGATGAGGGCATTATGCCCCAGACACGCGAGCACCTGGCTATCCTGGACCTTTTGCACGTCCAGCGTGGCATTGTCGTTTTGACTAAAGCGGACCTTGTAGATGAAGAATGGCTGGAGTTGGTGCGCGAAGAGGTGGCGGAATATCTCTTGCCCACCACCCTGGCTCACGCGCCAATCGTGCCCGTTTCTGCATATACCGGGCAAGGTCTACCTGCGTTGCTGGCACAACTGGAGCAGATGCTGGATGAGTCACAAGAGCGACAGAATATCGCCCGCCCGCGCTTGCCAATTGATCGCGTCTTCAGTCTGACTGGCTTTGGCACCGTTGTGACCGGGACGCTTCTCGATGGCGGCTTTAAAACGGGTCAGGAGATTGAGATCTTACCCCAGGGGCTGAGGTCGCGCATTCGAGGCTTGCAGACCCACCAGCATGCCGCTGACGTAGTCCAACCTGGCAGTAGGGTTGCGATCAACCTGGCCAATATTGCCCGCGGCGACCTGGCGCGTGGCAACGTCGTTACCCTGCCTGGGCAGTTGCGCACAACCCTTTTGATTGATGCGCATATCTCTTTGCTCGCCGACGCGGCTCGTCCCTTGGCGCATAACACCCTGGTAGACTTTTACAGTGGATCGCAAGAGATACCTGCGCGCGTACGGCTCCTCGATGTAGACGAGCTGCAACCGGGTCAGAACGCGTGGGTACAACTGCGCTTGAGTCGTCCTGTCGTCGTGGCCCGGCGCGATCGTTTTATCCTGCGCATACCCTCTCCCAGCACCACTATTGGCGGTGGGGAAGTAATCGATGTCCAACCGCGCTATCATCGTCGTCACCAGCCTGCTATCCTCAGTCAACTGGCTATGCTTGAACATGGCGTTCCCGAAGAGCTTGTACTGGCCGCGCTGGATAGATGGAGAAGCAATACTGGATCGTCAACCTCATCCGGCCTCGCTAAAGGGCTGATTGGATATGAACTGGCGGATATCGTTAAACAAAGTAATATGTCTCAAGATGTGACGCAGCAAACCTTGGAGACGTTGTTAACTGAAGGGAGAGTCCGCCGGGTAGGAACGCTATGGTTTGCCCAGGCAGTCTGGGAGGCACTGGCGGAGGAATCAACGCGCATACTCAATGAGCAACACCGCCAGTATCCTCTACGCAGTGGCCTCTCGAAGGAGGAGTGGCGCACGCGCCTGCACCTTTCGCCGAAAATGGCGGCGGAGATATTCGCGGCGATGGCAGCAGAGGGAGCAATAGCGGATGCGGCCACGCCGGGTGGTTTTGTGCGGCTTCCCAATTTCGTGCCAAAATTTACTGCCGCGCAAGAGCAAAAAGTAGAGCAATTATTGCAGCGTTTCCGCGCGAGTCCCTATACTCCACCCGGCCGCAGCGAAGCAGAGGCGATAGTTGGTAGCGAAGTGCTAGGAGCATTGATTGACCAGGGGCAGATAGTAAAATTGGGTGATGGAGTACTTTTTTTGCAGGAAACGTATAATGAAGCAATAGCAACCCTGATTACATATCTCCGCAAACATGGTAAAATGACAGTAGCAGAGGCAAGGGACATTTTAGGCGCAACTCGCAAATATATATTGCCGTTGCTGGAGCACATGGATGCTTTAAAAATGACGCAGCGTATCGGCGATGAACGCGTCCTGGGAGCACAAGTATAAATACTCATTAGCCTACAATAATGAGTTAAAAAGTGTTCCATTCCAGGGTAGAATACGTTACAATAGTTGGGTGCAAAAACAGGCAAGAGCGCTATGATGGTTTTCAAAAATTTCATGGAATATCTGTAGGGGCGCAATGAATTACGCTCAGGCTAGTAGCCGCATGGCGAGCATTAGGCGTAATGAATTACGCCTTACCTTATATACCATAAAGTCATCTTAATGTTCATTATGGGACAGGTATGGAGAAAGGGCGCAAGAGAGAGCTTGCGTTCCAATGGAGAGTATGCAAACCGAAGTTCTAGGTGAGCGATACAAATTAGGAGATCCCATCGGTCGAGGCGGTATGGCTACGATTTATCGTGGCCAGGACATGCGCATGGATCGCATCGTTGCTGTCAAAGTCCTGCGTGAAGTGTACAGCACTGATCCAAAATTTGTAACGCGTTTTCAACGTGAGGCGAAAGCTGCATCCTCATTGCAACATCCCAATATTGTCCAGGTTTACGACTACGGTCAAACCGACGGCAACTACTTTATTGTGATGGAGTTAGTTGAAGGTACCGACTTGCGACGCTATTTGCGCTCGCGAGGCGTCCTTGCCGTTGATCGAGCAATTATCATTGCTCATGATGTCGCTCTGGGTCTGGGCGCTGCCCATCGGCGGGGCATTGTCCATCGTGATGTGAAGCCACAAAATGTCCTTGTAGGTAAGGACGGTTCGATCAAACTTACCGACTTTGGGATCGCCAGTGTCTATAAAGATATCAATGCTGAACGCTTGACCACCACAGGGATGACGCTGGGTACCGTTCAATATTATGCGCCGGAGCAGGCGCAGGGAGAGATTGTCAATCCTGCCGCCGATGTGTACGCTCTTGGCATCGTTATGTACGAGATGCTCACAGGCCGTACGCCTTTTGATGGTGACACGCCTGTTGCAGTAGCCATGCAGCACATCCAGGATTTACCCACGCCACCCACTCATCTTAATCCTAACATTCCACCCGCGCTGGAAGAGATTATTATGCGCTGCCTGGAGAAAGTGCCAGAGATGCGCTTTCGGGATGGCAGTACGCTTGCGCGAGCGCTGGAATTGCTGGGTGAGGCAGATATAGATGAGAGGGTTCCTGGCCCAATAACGCCGGTTACGATGCAGTCATCGAGTGGCGTTAATAACTATAACCAGTATGCTAGTGCTGGCGCGCAACGCCCTTCGAATTCGTCCCCCAATAATATGGGCGGTCCTACTGCCTATATGGGACCCGGTACCACAGCTAACAAGGAACCTGATCCGCTCATTTTGCCCAATCAGCCGCCGGCCCCAGTCTACAACCATAGCCCATTGACCTCTGCTGCCACCCGTCCCTATCAACGCGGGACCATACCGCGTTCTGGAGCTGTAAACGATCAACGAGAATCCCGTTTTGCCAGCATTATTACCGTACTCATCTTAATCGCAACGCTATTATTACTTGGTTTTAGCGTTTACCTGGCAGCGGAACTCAATTTTATCCATATTCCGGGTTTTGGGGCTCCCAATGCGGCATCCACGTATCCTGTCGTACAATTCTCTGTGCCTGATTTGAAGAATTTGAGCTACCAGGATGCAAAGATCAGAGCGACTGGCGCTGGTTTTAATATCGACGTCCCCGATAACATCACAACAGGGGTTGTCGTATCGCAAGACCCGGCTCCTCCGGCCCTGGCGGCAAAAGGCTCCAATATACGCCTCAAGTTCGGTCCGGCGGCCCAGCAAACAGTAATTGTACCAAATGGCCTGGTAGGTAACTCGCTGTCCAATGCGGAGCAGATTCTTCGCAATTCAGGTATCACGTGGACCATTCAGCCCGATGGCAACAATTCCCAGCCGGCAAATACGGTGTCGAGAGTGCTTCCAACCAGCGGCAGCTCGATTCCCAAAGGCTCAGCGGTGATTCTCTACGTGGTGAACTATACAAACGGCTCACCGGCGGTAACGCCGAATCCGTCACCCAATCCGTCGCCGAGCCCCACGCAAGATCCGACGGTTAAGCCGACGGCTAAGCCATCGCCCAAGCCGTCGCCGAGTCCATCACCGAGTCTATCACCGACACCTACAACGACACCTATAATACCATAACACGTTCACATAAACATGAGACACCCCGAATTTTGAGACTGCTGATGAATGAGCCACTCAAGCAGTTTCATCGTTCCAGGGCGGGGGCTTGCCCCCGCCCTGGAACAGCTTTTCCCACACATGCATCGTCCGGCATGTCTCGTTTCATTCGCCATCGGTATAAAATTTGAGATGATTCATGTTTATTGTTTTTTGTTGAGCCAGCCGGTTAAGGCTATAATGCAGTGAGTATTTCCGGTGCGCCATCAGTAATAGCAAGCGTATGCTCAAACTGGGCGGAGCGTTTGCCATCTGCGGTGCAGACGGTCCAACGATCTGAACGTACTTTCGTCGCGGCCCCTCCTATGTTAATCATTGGTTCGACGGTAAACACCATGCCCTGTTGCAGCTTCAGGCCTATACCTCGTTCACCAAAGTGAAAAACAAAGGGTTCTTCGTGCAATGAACGCCCCACTCCATGGCCGGTATATTCTCTCACGGTGGAATAGCCGTGGGATTCGGCATATTCCTGGATGACCGCGCCAATATCGCCCAGGCGTTTGCCCGGCCGCGCTTCCTCAATACCCAGTTCCATACAGCGCCTGGCAACTTCCAATAATCGCTTCGACTCGTTATCTATTTCGCCAATGGCGAATGTCACGCATGAATCTCCGACCCAGCCTTTGTAGTGCACCCCAATATCAATACCAACGATATCTCCATTGTGCAGGCGGTCTTTGGTGCTGGGAATACCATGACAGATAACATCATTGATGGCTGTACAGATCGTAGCAGGGAAGGCAGGCACAGCCGAACGGCCTTTGGACGCGGGCAGTGCTCCATAGCCTTTGTAGCTGGGGATGGCGCCTTTACTTCGAATAAAATCCTCAGCAATTTTGTCGATTTCAGCGGTTGTCACGCCTGGCACCAGGTGCGGGCGTAGCACTTCATAGGTTTCAGCGACGATGCGACCAGCTTCACGCAACTGCGCGATCTCTCGCGGTGATTTAAGAATGACCATTATCCATAACCTTTGCGAATGTACTTAACTATAAAGCGCAATGCCTTGCGCGCATTAAATTTCATTATCTCCCAGGCAGGTGCGCAAGCGCGTCCCTTCTCTATATTATCGCATGTACGCAAGATAGGCAGTACACCAACCACAGACGACGCTGTGGATATGAAATTTGCGCAAACTTATCCATGAGATACGTTTATTCCAACGACATGCTTTGCTTATTTGGATACTGCTAAGGAAATTTGTATGTATTTGCAGCGGGATTTTGTACGGAACTTTCTTTTTATTGTAACGGCATTGCTCCTGGTTATTACTAGCCTGATTGCTGTAAGTGCAGGAGTACAGGCAGACCTGAATACGCGCGTGGCGCTCACTAGCCAGTCTGTGCAACTTATTCGCCAGGCTCACCTTTTACATGCCGCCGATGGCGGCCAGCAGATCAATCTCTCTGTCGGGTTGCACGTACGTAACCAGGCAGAGCTCGACAGTTTGTTACAGGCTATCTACGATCCCCGCTCGGCCCAGTATCACCAGTATTTAACGCCCGGACAATTTAAGCAACTGTTCGCTCCCACCTCTGAGCAGGTTCAGCAGGTTGTAAGCTTCTTACAAGGGCAGGGATTGAGCATTACAAGCGTTGCCCCTAATAATCTGCTGATAGATGCCACGGGCAGCGTCTCCCAGGTACAACAGGCCTTTAACACACGGATCAATACCTACCAGTTGGGCAGCCGTATCTTTTACGCGAACGCAAATCCGCCTACTATTCCTGGCTCGATCGCCCAGTTGGTTACCTCAATTGGTGGACTGGACAATAACGTGCAGTATCGGCCTCTCTACCAGCGTTTGCCGCAACAATTCATCCGCCACTATGCGGGCGCAAAAAAACATATGCAGGTAACGCGGCCAGCAGGAACAAATGCTGCCTATCGGCCAGGTGACCTGGCAGGTGCCTACCATGTCGATGCATTACAGAGCGCCAAATTTTTGGGAGATAACCAGACCGTAGCTGTTTTTGAGCTGGATGGTTACCAGCAAAGCGACATTACCCAGTATTTCCAGTACTCCAACCTGGGTAATCCTCATCTTAGCAATGTACTGGTGGATGGCTTTAATGGCTCGGCCGGACAAGGAGCCCTGGAAGTTGAGCTAGACATCGAGGTAGTTGCGGCCATGGCACCTCATGCTCATCAAATTATCTATGAAGGTCCCAACACCACACAGGGCTTAAACGATACCTACAACAGGATTGTTACCGATAACAAGTCTCAGGTTGCTACGATTAGCTGGGGACTGTGTGAGGCAAGCACGGGCCGCGCCGAACTGATGACTCTCGACACTATTTTCAAGCAAGCAGCCGCCCAGGGCATCTCGTTCTTTGCTGCTGCTGGTGATGCAGGTGCCTATGACTGTGGTGATACTAACCTGGCTGTTGATTCGCCCGCCAGTGACCCCTATATTACAGGAGTTGGCGGGACAAACTTACAACTCAAAGTTGGCGCTCCTGGTTATGGAAGTGAGTCGGTGTGGTCTGACCCCAGCGCGATCCAGCGCGGCCCCAAGGGTGCAGGCGGTGGCGGTGGTTTGAGCAATACCTTTAAACAGTCCGCCTGGCAGACCGGCCCAGGCGTGAAAAATGCATATAGCAACAGTTTTCGCGAGGTACCCGATGTAACGGCCAATGCCGATCCCGCCAGCGGCTACGCGGTCTACTGCACAGTTACCAATGCTGGCTGTTCAAGTGCTGGCTGGATTACAGTTGGCGGCACCAGTGCGGGAGCGCCACTCTGGGCAGGGAGCACCGCTCTGATCAATCAATACTTGCAGGCACAGGGTAAGAAAAACGTAGGCTATGCTAACCCCTTGTTGTACAACATCTTTAACGGGCACCAACCCTGGCCTGCCTTCCACGATATCACGAGCGGCAACAATCTCTATTATCCGGCTAGCGGTAACTATGACCTGGCCAGTGGTATAGGATCGCCGGATGTATATAATATGGCCCAGGATGCCCTGCTGCTCGCTGGTGGAGGAGGAGGAGGGACGCCTACACCCGGCCCAACATCTACTCCTACAGCAACACCGGCAGCGACGGATACACCGACACCTCTACCCACTGCTACAGATACACCCACGCCTGCGCCCTCGCTGATTATGAATGGCGATTTTGAAAATGGCCAGGCTCCCTGGCAGCAATCTTCCGTCAAGGGGTATCAACTGATCGATTCAGCGAACCCTTACACCGGGCAGTATAGCGTCTACCTGTGCGGTTATGCAGGTTGCGATGACCGCATCTGGCAGAGCTTTACTGTACCTGACACTTACACGAAGATTACCGTCACATACTGGTGGTATTCAGACACCAATAAGACAGCCAGGCAGTGCCTCGATACCTTTGATAGCGAATTACAAAGCAGCGTCGGCACATCCATTCGGATTATGCAGCAAAGTTGTAACACAAATACGACTAATAACTGGGTGCAACAAAGCTTTGATGTTTCAAATTATCTTACTGGCTATAGCGGTAAAACAGTGACGCTGCTATTCAGGGGTACGAATGCCGCTGGTCGGTCTCAAACCTCCGACTTTTTCGTAGATAATGTTGTGGTCACCGTCCAGTAAAATTACCCGTTCTGAGCTTGCCACTGTAATTGCTGTTGTTGTAGACTGAGCAACTGCTGCTCCAGTTGCTGAATTTCTTGTTGCAGTTGTTGTTTATTCATCTGTGGTTTCCACAAAAGCACATCCTCGATCAATTTTTCACCATGCCTGAGCCCACGGTTGGGCAGCCATGCCCTCGTCTCATTGTATGCTGAGCGAGTATTGCCCATTTTCGTAGTAATTTGCTTGAGATCCAATTTCAGTTGCCTGATTTGCAGCTTAAGCTGTTTGATCTGATCTTTATAAGGATCTTGTGGCTTGCGAGCGCGACCACCGGGAACTGGCCCCTGCGCAGGGCGTCCCGGCTGCTGGTATGTCACTCCACCAGGCGCTTGTAGTGAGGCCCCACATTTATCACAAAAATGCACGCCATCTTGTACATGATTACCACAATTTGTGCAAAACATACGCTCTCTCCCTCTGCGCAGTAGCGCTGTAACAGGTTCCCAGGCTGCGGTTCACACGCAATACAATTATACCACGCCCTTACGTGCGCCCTTGGAGACAGCCAGAATTTGAGGCAATGGTAACTCTGTTGTAAGCAGCATGTCATTCGCAAGGTGCTGCTTTGTATGCTGCCACCATAGTAGGGCGATGAACAGAGTTACCACAAGGCACAGACCTCCAGCAACAGCAAGTGTCAAAGGTGCACCGATCAATTGCGCTATCCAGCCAGCTGCAAGGTTGCCAAAAGGAGCCACGCCAAAGGCTAGTAAGATCCAGATGCTCAAGATGCGCCCACGCATGTGTTCGGGTGTCATTGTTTGCAGGGTGGTATTCGTGACGGTCATAGACATCACCGCAGAGGCACCCAGCGCAATGAGCAGCAGTAAAGAAACCTCCCGACTGGTAGAGAGGGCAAAGGCCACACAGGTAGTGCCACCCACAAAGCATAATGTTATCAACAGGTGCATGCTGCGCCCCAGGTAGCGGCTCAAAATGACAAGGAAAATCGCTCCCAGCAAGGCGCCTACGCCAGCGGCGGCATTCAGCGCACCCAAACCAGTGGGGCCAGTCTTAAAAATGTCACGCGCAAAAATCGGCAAAAGTACGGAGTATGGGAAGACCAGCAGCGCGATGGTGAATTGAAGTAAGAGGGCTACTTGCAGCGACGGTCGTCGGCGCGTATAGCTTAAACCTGCCTGGATACCACGCCACACTCCAGGTGTTTCACCGGTATGGTGCTTCTGAAGGGTGCGCATAATGATCAGGGGAATGATAACCGCTACATAACTGAACGCGTTCAGGTAGTAAGAACCAGCAATACCGAACAAGCCGATCGAGATACCGCCAATGGCCGGGCCGATCACCCGAGAAAGATTGAACTGGATAGAGTTCAATGCGATACCCTGTTTCAACCGTTCTGGCTGCACGAGATCTCCAACAAAGGCTTGCCAGGCCGGGAAACCTACCGAACTAAACGTGCCATTAATAAGCGCCATGGCGATAATCTGCCAGACTGTAATGATATGCAGGGTAGTAAAGATGCCCAATAATGTAGCTGTCGTCATATAAACGATTTGTGTGCCAATCAACAGGTGACGGCGATTAAAGCGGTCGGCGACAACACCGCCAAAGAGTGAGAGTACAATATTTGGCAACGTGGCAGCAAAGCTGACACAGCCAAGGAGCAGCGCTGAATTGGTAAGTTGTAACACTTGCCAGCCTTGACCGACCGTCTGAATCCAAAAACCAATGCTTGAGAGAAAGGCTCCTGACCAGAAGAGACCAAAATTTTTGTCTTTAAAGGGAGAGAGGGGAGTAGGGAGCACTAGCGAACGTTGTTTTAAAGCAAGAGGGAATGCCATAATAAAGAATCCTAACTAGACGAAAAAAACAATATGAAAAAAAAATTACCATACGAAAAAAATAGGATGGGCCAATTATAATCCTCTAGCCTGGTTAAAACTATGTACAAAACTACAGCTATATCTTGCGGATATATAGACTATCTGTTTGAGCAAAGCCTTCCAGAAGCATGAGTTATCCCGAATATTAAAAAAATCATTCTCGTAGAGTTCGCCGTGTCAAGGCGCCCGGCAGGCGCCTTGACACGGCGAACTCTACCCCATTTACACAAAAAGATGTTCGATAGTGATGAAGGCGCTCACAGAGCGCCTTCATCACTATCGAACGTGAGTTTCAGGAATTCGGGATAACACATGATACGCTTCGATGGCAGGGGTATGTTTAGTGTCCTACAACTTTAATGCGCTCGGGTCGCCTGACGAAGTAGTAGAGAAGCGCGCCAATCAAAGGGGCAAACAAGATAATCAGCACCCAGGCAACTTTATCATTGCCTTCGGATGGTTCTTTCGTAAGACAGTCTACAAGAACCCACACCCAGAATAGTGTTGCGAATACTGCAATGCCATTGAAGCCGATGGAAAAGAAACCAAATGGATTGAACATGGTTACCATCTCCTTGCATATTGTAGATAGCAAATGTTTTAGTATAGTTTAAAAGCCATTCTATCTACGAATGAGCTAGATACAGGTTGCATAATTTTTTGCTGAAATGTGTGAATTGAAGGGATTATACCCCACAAGTCCCATATGTTTGTCTGAGATGATACAGAATGATATAATTGCAACCGAATATTCCTCGACTATTGTGAGAATGTAAGCCTGTGCGAGAGGCAAGTGAACGAACCGATGCGTAAAAAACTTCTGATTTTGCTCCTCATGCTAGTCGTGTTAGTAGGAATTTCTGGTAGCTATGTGGTGGGGGGATTGCAGGCATACGCTCGCTACCAGCAGAGCAGTTTTGCAAATCAGCAACATTGTGGTGATCAGCCGCCCGTCCATATTTGTGTACGGGTGCCTGCCGAGATTTTTAGCGCTTTTTACCCCGCTTATGTCTCAAATCAGTTTCCCCTTTTTACGCTGGATTATAGCAGCAACAGCTCTCTCACGCTCATTGCTAATGTGAGTGTGGTCGGCTTGAGCCAGGTGCAGTCACAGATCATCAATGCCACGCCTACTCTCCAGTCCGTTAGTATTATACCGCCCATGCTGAACCAGAATTTTCGTAAGCTCACATCTGAATATCATACCTTTCTGCATGTCCAGGTGACGGATACCGCTAAGCACCTGTATTATATGAGCGACATCCCTATCTTGTTCCATTCGCGCTGGCTCATGCAATGGGTAGCAGCCAATCGCTTAAAGATTGGCGCATGGGTAACGCCCAATGACCCGGCAGTCAGCGCCCTGGTTCTCAAGGCGAGCAAACACCTGGCTGTGCAGCCTCCACCCATTCCAAGCGCCATGATTGGCTACAACAAGGCCAATCGTAAAGAGGTTATTGCCCAGGTTGATGCGCTGTATGATACATTGCGCCTTGACTATACTATGCATTACCTGCAAGCCAGCGTTCCCTATAGCGGTCCAGGTAGCAGTATAGTCGCCACGCAAAATATCAAATTACCGGCCGAGATATTGCAGCAGCACAGTGGTATGTGTATCGAGCTCACCTTATTGTTGGCCTCTGCTGTAGAGCGCATTGGGCTGCACCCCGAGATTGTAATAATTCCGGGCCATGCCTTTCTTGGAGTTGCCGTGACACCCAACAATAAGCATTTTGAATATTGGGATGCTGTGCAGGTGAATGCCAATGTAGCAGGTGACTCGGCCAATATCGCTACAGATGCCGTCTACCAACAGAATCAGCAGCAGCATACCATTGTAGATACTATTATGATCAGTGATGCACGCAATGCAAATATCAATCCCATGCTCTAATCAGGAAATGAAGGAGGAATATGACGACGGGCAACGTAGATTTTCCCACTTGGTTTAGCCTGGGCTGTTATAGTGGCCTGGCGTGCTGTATGTTCGCTATTGCTGTGAATGCCCTCTATACTACAGTACGCAGACGTGGAACGACCCGTCAACTTGCGGGTGCGATAGTGACCTGCGTCATTGCTGCACTGTTGTTGTTGCCTGCCCTGGTCTGGTATAACATGCGCTTTAGTATCGAGCAGGCAGCAATCTCCACAGCAGAAGTGGAGCTAGCCCTCGTCTACGTGGCTCTTTTCGGCTGGTTTTTGCCCTTAAGTGTTACTGCTTCCTATTGCCTCTTTGCTTTGCCTCGTACCTCTACGACTTCACTACATATTCCCCGGCAAAAGCGTACCACGCGTGCCAATACTACTACTGTCCTCAATCCTCCCAGGCATCAGGCAGGCGTTGAGGCCCCCTATGTTTTTGGTGATGATACGCCCTGGGGCTGGCTCGAGTATCGCAGCGGACGCTTCCAGGGACAGCGGTTGGCCCTGAAACGTTCAGTCGTCACCATTGGGCGCGGTGAGGATAACGATATCTGGCTGGATGATGATATGGCTTCGCGCAATCATGCCGAACTCGCCTGGGACAAGGGGCAGGTGTATCTGACAGACTGTGATAGCATGAATGGTGTCTTGCTCAATGGAAAGCGTATACGTGGCACTGTTATGGTCACAGCGGGTAATCTGGTGGAGATAGGTTCACATCGCTTGCTATTTGTGTCGGCTGAACGATCCGGGGCTGCCAATGAGCAGGATGATCCACTATTGCGCCATGTCTGGCACTCCGCGGCAGCTTTACAGCCCGATAGCGAAAAAATGCCCATGACGGAACTGCCCGGGCGCGAGGAGGATGATAACGAAGTTGGTAAGCAAACAACACATGTGTTGTCTCCACTCCATGCTGAAGGTCTGACCATCGAGGAGCAAGAGACAACTGAAATGACCCTTGTGTCTGCGCTACCCCCAACTGACGAACTGAGTGGCGTACTGAGAATTTGCAACGGGGAAAATACTGGCCAGTGTTTTTCACTGGATCGTGCGCTTATCACCATCGGTCGTGGGTCTGAGTGCGATTTCGTCATCAACGATGCTTCCATTTCACGCGTGCACGCCCAAATTTTGCGCCAGGCCAATGGTATGTATGTGCAAGACCTGAGCAGTCGCAACGGTACGAAGGTCAATGATGAAGTGCTGTATGCTCCCCAGCGACTACAAGCAGGTGATATTGTCTGTGTAGGGAGCATTCAACTTGCCTACTCGCCCGTCTCCAACGAAGTCGCTGAACCCAGTACTCCCATGCCCCCCTCTTTCACGCCGCCGCCTATAAGCTACCCAATACACAACAGCAACCCGGTACCGCTACGCTTACCCAGCAAGCCAAAAACGAGTTAAAATTTTTGCCATTACCACTCGACAGAGACATTTGATAGTGGACGCTTTGCGAGGATTGGCCGTCCATGACCGGGATAAAGATAGAAAACCTCCAGGCTGCGCAAGGTGCGCACGGTCTCCTCTAACTGGCGGCGATCGGTTGCACCGTGCAGTAGGGGCCCTCCACCTTCGATAGTAATCACAGTATCACCACATAATAATTCGTAAGTGAAGGGATTATACAGGCAGAGGCTTTCTGGCGTATGGCCGGGACTGGCGATGACGCGCCAGTTGGGATGGTAGGGCAGCCCTGCTACATCTTCTAGCCATACATCAATCATTTTTATTTGACTGGCATAGTGAGGGGGGAAAAGGTCCAGGTGGTGGAGAGTGCACGGCAAAACCTGCCCGGCCAGGTGGCTTATACCTGGCAGCACCCGGCTGCTTTGAGCTTCTGCCATAGCAAATTGCCGCGCGACAACGGAGGCAGCAACGGGAAGCGTACGTGTCCGGCGTAAAAAATCGACGCCTGCCGTGTGATCGGGATGGAGATGGGTCAGAACAATCAAGTCGATATCGGCTGGCGTGCGGTGTAGAAAGCGTTGTAAATAGTCTAACGCCAGGCGCGCATTCAATTCTGAGCCAGGGTCAACGAGTATTATACGCTGGTCATTAATGAGAAATGTATTTGCCATGGAAAAGCGATCCGTAATAGTGTGGACCTGGCGTAATGATTGAGCAGCCTGTGCCGAAATGGATGCGTTCTCTGAAGCAGCGTCCAACGTTACCCTCCAGCTGTTGTAGAACAATTCTTCCCTATGGTATCACTTTGGTCAAGAGAAACGCTGTTTTTTTAATGTATTTATGTTACAATGATTATGTGGTTTTGGGATGCCGCATCCCCTGGGTATGATATCCGAGCCCCGGTTTCGTTCCGCCATCCGGTACCGAGGAAAAAACTACCTGGCAACCACCGTCAGGTGTAGGCTGTGTTAGATGTTTTAACAAAGTTACCCTGCTCGATCTAGCGCATCTTTAGGATCAAAGTAAAGTTGTCGGTGGAACGAACATAAAGAAGGGGAAATATTACCCATGATGTCCAATGAGGGATACCAAGACCGTATCCTCACGTGTCGTGACTGTGGTCAAGACTTCACATTTACTGCTGGCGAACAAGAGTTTTATGCCAGTCGCGGACTAACTAACACACCTGGTCGTTGCCCCAGTTGCCGAGCAGCTCGGCGTGGTGGGCAAGCATCAGGATCCCGCCCTCGTAGTACTAGTACTGAACATTATGAGACCACCTGCGCGACTTGTGGACGTCCAACCTCCGTACCATTTGTTCCCCGTGAAGATCGTCCTGTCTATTGTAACGAGTGCTTCCAGGCCCAACGCGCCTCGCGTGGTCCACGCCGGGAAGAGTCACGCAGTTATAGTGGCTATGACAACAGTGGTGGCGGTTATGGTGGAGGTGGCCGTGATCGTCGTGACAGGCGCGATAGGCGCGATAACCGGGATCGCTGGTAAACGCAAAAATCATGAGGTTGAGGTAGTACACAAGGTGGCAAGCCTGTTATAGGCTTGCCACCTTGTGTACTACCTCAACCTCGTGGCCTCATGGCACGCCCCCATAGGCGCGGACTTTAGGAGTGTTCCAGGGCGGGGGCAAGCCCCGCCCTATTCGCACCAACTTAAGGACCAATCGACTCGCCCCCTTTCCAGCAATTGGGCAGAGTTGGGATGCTTCTTGCGCTTGTTCATGTGGCAACCCG
>WNFM01148005.1_pt4 | contig 24831 bp, 26 predicted proteins | sample 5400271 | NCBI WGS metagenome assembly WNFM01 (sample SAMN13153352, study PRJNA577476) | soil metagenome | isolation source: 60 cm saprolite on Douglas fir-dominated hillslope | place: USA:California | collected 2013-09-17 | reverse complement strand
CTCCGCGACGCCCCGCGAGCCGCATGGGTCGCCCCCCCGCACCCCGGTGCCCTCTATCGCCGATCGAGACCGCGCCGAATCTGGACGCCGCTCCTTTGTCGGGCGATGCTCTCTACTCGTCGCCACGAACAGGCCACGCTGCTCGCTTCTCTCGGCGACCTCGCAACCTCTGCGACCAATCTTTGTTCCCACCGTTCGGATCGGTCGCCGCTCCGATCGGAACGGGAGAGTCATTGCAATGGCTGGATCGCGAGAGTCGTCACCGCGAAGCGGGGCGGTGCGCGCGGCGCGACGGGGGGGCGTAGCGGAGCGAGCCGAAGAGAGCGCGCGCCGTTGCGCGCGAACCGGCGAGTGAGCTGCAGGCGCGCCGCGCGCGTAGGCTCCGTGGTGCCGAGATTCAGCTTCCAGCCACCCAGCCGTACCCGCGCGCGGCGACGCCGAGCCCCCCCGCCGCGCCGCCCGCCCCGCCCCGCGCCACTGAGGCTCTCTCGGCGCCCTGCCTTTACCTTATACTTACGGATTCCGTCCGGAGCGCCGCGAGGGAAATGATGGGACTCAAGATCGGCATCAACGGCCTCGGCCGGATCGGCCGCGGTTTCCTGCGGCAGGTCCTGCGTCAGGAAGACCTCACCGTCGCGGCGATCAACGACCGCGCCGATCCCGAGACTCTCGCCCACCTGCTGCGCCACGACTCGCTCTACGGCCGCCTCGAGGAGGAGGTGCGCGGCGAAGCCGGCAGGCTGACGGCCGGATCGCGGACGATCCGTTGCACCCGCGCCGAATCGCCGCGCGACATCCCCTGGCGCGACAGCGGGGTGGCGATCGTCCTGGAGGCGACGGGAGCGTTCACCACGCGCGCTGCCGCCTCGGGCCACCTCGACGCCGGCGCCGAGCGGGTGATCCTCTCGGCCCCTTCGGCCGACGCCGACCTGACCGTCTGCTACGGAGTGAACCAGGATCAATACGATCCCGCCCGGCATCGGGTCGTCTCGAACGCCTCCTGCACGACCAACGCGATGGCGGCGATTCTCTCGGTCTGCGACGAGGCGTTCGGCCTGGAGCGCGTGGCCATGACCACGGTCCACTGCTACACCAACAACCAGGTGCTGGTTGACGCGCCGCATTCCGACCGCCGGCGGGCGCGGGCCGCGGGGTTGTCGATGATTCCGACCTCCACCACCGCCGCCGCGGCCATCGTGCAGGTCCTGCCCCAGCTGCGCGGCAAGGTTCAGGCGCTGGCGGTGCGGGTGCCGACCGCGGCGGTCTCGTTGCTCGACCTCACGCTGCTGACACGCCGCGCCACCACGCTCGAAGCGGCTCATGCGGCCCTGCGGGAGGCGGCCGAGGGGCGGCTTCGGGGCGTGCTCGGCTACTCCGACGAAGAGCTGGTCTCGATCGATTATCTCGGTGACACGCGATCGGCGGTCGTCGACGCGCCTCTCCTCCAGGTCGAAGGGGATCGGCTCGTGAAGATCTATGCCTGGTACGACAACGAGCGCGCCTACGTGCAGCGTCTCGTCGACGTGATTCGACGGATGGCCGGACAGGACCCGTCCGGACGGAGGAACTGATCATGTCGCCACGCAAACTCTCGGTGCGGGACCTTGAGCTCAAGGGCACGCGGGTCTTCGTCCGGGTCGATTTCAACGTGCCTCTGCAGGGCGGGGGGGTCGCCGACGACGCCCGCCTGCGCGCCTCGCTGCCGACCCTGCGGTTGATCCTCGAGCGCGGCGGCCGGCCGATCCTCGCGTCGCATCTCGGCCGGCCGAAGGGGCGTCCGGTTCCGGAGATGAGCCTCCGCCCCGTGGCGGATCGGCTCACATCTCTGATCGGGCGGCCGGTGCGGATGGCGCTCGATTGCGTCGGGCCGGAGGCGGAAAGCCAGTCGCGCGAGCTGCGGGACGGGGAGATCCTCCTCCTCGAGAATCTCCGATTCCACCCCGAGGAGGAAAAGAACGACGAGGGATTCGCCGGAGCGCTCGCGGCGCTCGCCGACCAGTATGTCAACGACGCCTTCGGCACCGCGCACCGGGCGCACGCCTCGGTGGTCGGCATCACCCGCCGGCTGCGTCCCTCGGCCGGCGGTCTCCTTCTCGATCAGGAAGTGACCATGCTGAGCCGGCTGCGCGAGGCGCCGGACAAGCCGTACGTCGCCATCCTGGGCGGCGCCAAGGTTTCGGACAAGCTCGACCTGATCCACCACCTCATCGCGCGCGTCGACGCGATCCTGATCGGCGGCGCCATGGCCTACACGTTCCTGCAGGCGAAGGGGGTGGCGGTCGGCGGCTCGCGCGTCGAGATCGACCTGGTGACGCACGCGCGCTCCCTGCTGGCGCGCGCCGCCGAGTCCGGCGTCCGGATCGAGCTGCCCCGCGACCACATCGTCGCCGCCTCCCCCGCGCCCGGGGCGCCATCGCGCGCCACGAGCGGCGCCGAGATCGAGCCGGGTCTGATCGGGCTGGACGTCGGTCCGAGGACGCGCGAGGCGTTCGGCGAGGAGGTGCGGCGGGCGCGCACCATCTTCTGGAACGGCCCTCTCGGCCTGTTCGAGGTCCCTCCATACGACCAGGGGACGAACGCCCTGGCCAGGGCGATCGCCTCGATCCGCGTCTTCTCGGTGGTCGGCGGCGGGGACTCGGTGGCCGCCGTGAATCGTCAGGGCCTCGCCGATCGCTTCACGCATGTCTCGACCGGCGGCGGGGCGTCCCTGGAGTTTCTGTCGGGCGTCGATCTCCCGGGGATCGTGGCGCTGACCGACGCGCCGGCCGAGCCCGCCGGTCCCGGACGGAAGAAGCAGAGCGGGGAGGCATGAGCGCGGCCGGCCGCTCGAAGCCGCTGATCCTCGGCAATTGGAAGATGAACCTGACCACCTCGGAGACCTCGGCGCACCTGACGGGGCTGCTGCCGCTTCTCCGCGACCTGGGCGGCGATCGGGAGATCGCCGTCGCACCCCCGTTCACCTCGCTCCCGGCCGCCGCCGAGATCCTGGCCGGCAGCGGCGTGCATCTCGCCGCCCAGGATCTCTCCTTCGAAGACGCGGGTCCCTACACGGGCGAGATCTCCGGCGAGATGCTTCAGGATCTCGGGGTTCGTTACGTCCTGGCGGGGCATTCCGAAAGGCGGCAGCACCTCGGCGAGACCGACCGGATGGTGTCGCAGAAGGTGCGCGCCGCGCTGCGCTCCGATCTCGTCCCGGTGATCTGCGTCGGCGAGCAGGAATCGGCCCGGGCCTCCGGACGCGCCGCCAGCGTGGTGCGCACGCAGCTTCTGCGGGCGCTCGAGGGGGTGCCGCGGGGCGACGGCGCGCGACTGGTCGTCGCCTACGAGCCGGTCTGGGCGATCGGCACGAGCCGGGCGGCCGCGCCGCGCGATGCGGAGGAGATGCACGAGGTCGTCCGCACGGCTCTCGAACGCCTGTTCGGAGAGGGCGCGGCGTCGGTCCGGATCCTCTACGGCGGCAGCGTCACCCCCGAGAACATCGACACCTTCATGTCCTGCCCGGGGATCGACGGCGCGCTGGTCGGCGGAGCCTCGCTGCGGGTCAAGGAATTCGCGCGCATCGCGGCCTTCCGCGCTCACTCGTAGCGCAGCGCCTCGATCGGGTCGAGGCGCGAGGCCCGGTGGGCCGGATAGAGCCCGAACCCGATCCCGACCAGACCCGAAAAGGCCAGCGAGATGATGATGATGTCGGGGCGCACCTGCACTGGCCAGCCGAACTGGGCCGCCAGGCGGCCGGCGGCGAGCAGGCCGAAGCCGACGCCGGTGATCCCCCCGAGGACCGACAGCGTCAGCGCCTCCACGAGGAACTGCGCCCGGATATGGCGCGGCTTCGCTCCCACGGCCATCCGTACACCGATCTCGCGCGTCCGCTCGGTCACACTGACGAGCATGATGTTCATGATACCGATGCCGCCGACCAGCAGGGAGACCGCGGCGATGCTGGCGAGCAGGGTGGTGAGGGTGCGCGTCCCCTCCTGCTGGGCCGAAGCGATCTCGGTCAGGTTGCGTACCTGAAAGTCATCGTCCGCTTCGACCGCCAGCCGGTGCCGGTCCCGCAGCAGGCTGCGGATCTCGCGCTCGGCGCGGCCGGTGGCGTCGGCCGAAATCGCCCCGACGAAGATCGACCCGGCGATGTAGGTCTGCAGGCCTCCCTGAATCTTCGCCCGATAGGTGCTGACCGGGATGAAGACGCCGTCGTCGTAATCCTGCCCCATCGGCGACTGTCCCTTGCGTGCCATCACGGCGACCACCTGGAACGGCATGTTGCGGATCCGGAGGACGCGCCCGACCGGGTCGGCGCCGGAGCCGTAAAGCTTCTCCACGACCGTCTGGCCCACCACGACGACCTTGCTCGCCGTGTCGACATCCGAGGAGCTGAAGGCCGAGCCGGAGGCCATCGACCAGCTCCGGATGTCGAAATATTCGGGGGTGACGCCGTAGACGGAGGTGGTCCAGTTCTCCTCGTCGCTCACCACCTGAGCGCTGCTGCGCAGCTGCGGCGCCGCGGTGCGCACCGACGGCACCTCCTCGCGGATGGCGCGCAGATCGTCCCAGGTGAGCGTCGGCATCGAGCCGGAGCCCCCGAACACGCCACGGGTCGAGCTCGACCCCGGGCTGATGATGAGCAGGTTGGTGCCCATCGAGGCGAAGGCCTGCTCGACGCGCGCTTTGGCCCCCTCGCCGATCGCCACCATGGCGATCACCGCTCCGACGCCGATGATGATCCCGAGCGCCGTGAGAAACGAGCGCAGCGTGTTGCGGCTCAAGGCGGAGAGCGCGATGCGCAGGGTCTCCCACAGGCTCATGACGATGTCCTCGTGAGGGCCGCCGCCGCGCGACGCTCGTCCGCTTCGATACGTCCGTCTTTCATGACGATCACCCGCGGGGCGTAAGCGGCGATGTCGGGCTCGTGCGTGACGAGAATGACCGTCATGCCCGCGTCGCCGAGGCCGCGCAAGAGCGCCATCACCTCGACGCTGGTGCGCGAATCGAGGTTCCCGGTCGGCTCGTCCGCCAGGATCACCCTGGGCTCCGAGACCAGGGCCCGCGCGATCGCGACCCGCTGTTGCTGGCCGCCCGAGAGCTGGCTGGGACGATGGTCGAGGCGGCCGCCGAGACCGACGCGCTGCAGCGCCTCGGAAGCCCGGCGTCGGCGCTCGCCCGCCGCCACTCCCGCGTAGACCAGCGGCAGCTCGACGTTCTCGACGGCGCTGGTGCGCGACAGCAGATTGAAATTCTGGAACACGAAGCCGAGCGTGCGGTTCCTGATCTCCGCCAGCTCGTCGGTGCTCATCGCCGAGACTTCCTTGCCGGCCAGGAGGTAGCGTCCCGTGGAGGGTCGGTCGAGACATCCGAGAAGGTTCATCAGCGTCGACTTGCCCGAGCCGGAGGCCCCCATGATCGCGACCATCTCCCCCGCCGCCACCTCGAGGGAGACGTCGTCGAGAGCGCGCACCTCGACGTCGCCCATGCGGTAGACGCGCGTGACCCTTTCGATCGCGATGAGGGGCGGACCGGACATGCGGGTCCTCCTAGAACGTGCGGCGGAAGGCGGGCGGCGGCGTGCCGGAGGGGCTCCCGCCCGCGCCGATCGCCTCGGTGACCAGCTTGTCCGCTTCGTGCAGGTCCCCCTCGACGAGCTCGGTGACGCTGCCGTCCGACAGACCGACCCGAATCGTCAGTGGCGTCGGACGGTCGCCGCGCAGGATCCAGACGGTCCGCTGATCGGGAGAGCTCTTCGCCATCTGGCGGGTGGCAAGATCCGGCGGCGGCCGGAAGCGCAGGGCGGAATTCGGCACGCGGAGAACATCGCTCTTTTCGGCGGAGATGAAGGTGACCGTGGCGGTCATCCCCGGCCGGAGCCTGAGATCGTCGTTGCCGGCGTCCAGGACGGCGTTGTAGGTCACGACGTTCTGAACCGTCTGCGCGGCGTTGCGGATCTGCCGGACGACCCCTTTGAACCGATCTCCCGGAAAGGCGTCCACGGTGAAGCTCGCTTCCATTCCCGAGCGGAGCCTGCCGACATCCGCCTCGGAGACGTCGGTGTCGACCTGAATCTTCCGAAGGTCCTGCGCCAGGGAGAAGAGGGTCGGGGCCTGCAGGGCCGACGCCACCGTCTGGCCGATGTCGACGCTGCGCGAGATCACGATGCCGTCGATGGGGGAGATGATCCGCGTGTAATCGAGGTTCACCTGCGCCTGATGCAGCGACGCCTGCGCCTGCGCCACCGCTCCCTGCATCGCCTGAACCTGCGCCGCGGCCGCCTGGGCGTTCGCGTCGGCGGTTTCGACGTCGGCCTGGGCGATCAGATGATCACCCTCGAACAGGGCCCGGGCCCGATCGCGCTGGCGCGTGGCATCGGCCGACTGGGCCTGCGCCCGGGCGAGATTCCCTTCGGCCGCCGCCAGGTTGGCCCGCGCCTGCTCCACGGAGGCCTGGAAGAGCTGCGGGTCGATCCGGGCCAGGAGCTGGCCGGCTTTCACGGGAGAATTGAAATCGACGAAGAGCTCCTGGATCCGGCCCGAGACCTGGCTGCCGACCTGTACCGTGACCACCGATCGACGGATGCCGTCTCGAACCGCCCGCTCCCGGAGCGTTGCGATCCGCCGCGGCCGAACGCCATGAATGCGGCGACCGCCAGCACCCCGACCCCGCCGACCCAGACCGATCGTCTCTTCAAGCCTGCTCCATTTTCGACCCCGCCCGTCTCCACGCGATCACCATGCGCTCAAAGATACTCCCCGCCCGCCCGATCCACAACGCAGCAGAACCCACCAGGTCAGACTCTTGGCAGCGCCCCCCGGTTACTCCCTGATGTAAGCCGAGATACCGGCCGCGGCGCCGGGAGTCGCGATCGGCGGACCATGAGCGACCGAGCGCCGGGGCCCCTTCGCGCGCTTTTCGCGCAAAGGGCGGCGCGAGGCGCGCGGTGAGGGGAGGGTCGCGCAGCGACCCGGACCCGCGTCCGCCGATCGCGACTCCCGGCGCCGCGGCCGGCGGACGGTCTCCCTCAGCGGGGTTGCCGCAGCGCCCTCCCCTGTGCTAGCGTACCCAACCTCGCGCATGAGCTTGGTGGTGAGGAAATGACCATACTTCTCGAAATTGTGCATATCGGCGTCTGCCTCTTTCTGATCGGCGTCGTCCTGCTGCAGAGCGGCAAGGGGGCCGACTTGGCGGGCGCGTTCGGCTCGGGGGGCAGTCAGACCGCTCTCGGCGCGCGCGGCGCGGCGACCGTCCTGACGAAGGCGACCACCGTGTTCGCGATTCTATTCATGCTCACATCCCTCGGTCTCGCCCTGCTCGGCTCGCGCCAGGGCGGCTCGGTCCTCGAGAGCACGCCCCTGCCGGCCGAGGCGCCTGCCGCTCCGGGGTCCGCGGCGCCAAACGCCGTGCCTGGGGCCGCCCCGGCGGGAGGAGAGACGGGTACGGCGGCACATTCGAGCGCTCCGGCGCAGGGCGCGAAGGCGCCCGCACCGGCGAGCGGCTCCCAGAAGCCGAACTAGAGATCGATCCATCGTCGGCGGATCGCGCGGGCCGCGCGGGACGCTACGAGCGTGCCGGAGTGGTGGAACTGGCAGACACACCATCTTGAGGGGGTGGCGCCCAAAAGGCATGCGGGTTCAAATCCCGCCTCCGGCACCAGCCACTTTCGCCCCCTCCTCGGTCGCCCCCAGAAATTCCCGCGTCAGCTTCAGAAATTCAACCGGCTGCTCGGCGAACGGAAAAGCGCCGCTTTCCTCCAGGGTCGCCAACCGTGACGCCGGGATCAGGCGGTGCAGATCTTCAGCCTGTTCGACCGTCGCGGTCGGGTCGAATCGCCCGGCGATAATCAGCACCGGGAGTCTGAGGCGGGAGAGCGACTGCTCGAACCCTTTGGGATCGGAGTCGAGGCGCGGAACGAGAAGCGTCCTGACCTGGTCGGTCAGGGTGAGCCGATCGATGAAGGCCCGCTGGAAGGCCCGGTCGGTCAGTCGGCGGAAGAGAAGCGGCGCGAGCGTCCGGTAGCGCTCCCGGAGGCGGCCGTCGGCCGACAGATAGCGATCCTCGCCGGAGCGGGCCAGAGCCTTCTTCATGTCCGGTGTCATCCCGATCTCGATCCCCGGACCATCAAGAAACGAGCCGACATGCGGAGCGCCTCCGAGGAGGATCAGCCGCCCGACCCGTTCGGGATGACGATCGGCGTACAGCACCGCCACCCTCCCGCCCATTCCGTGCCCCAGCAGATCGATCCGTTCGGCGCCGAGAGATCGCCGGACCTGCTCGAGGTCGCCCGCCATCGCGACCGGATCGAGCTCCTCCGGGCGCCCGAGCTCCGAGCGCCCGCACCCTCGCGGATCGAGGTAAATCACGCTCCTCCAGGGGGAGAGCGACGAAAGGTAGGGATGAAAATAGGAATGATCGAGCCCGGGACCCGCAGGCAGGAGGACGAGCGGCGGACCACTCCCCTCTTTCTCGATGTAGAGGCGGATGTTTCCGGAGGTGATCAGGGTTCCGGGGGGGTGACGCTCGGGCGGATCCACGGCCTCGGCCAGGAGCCCGCCGCCGACCAGGACGGTTCCGGCGATCAACCCGGCGACCGCCCGCACCCGGCGCGCGCCGGCCCCACGCCCCGGCCGGAGGAAGGAGGGGCCGGTCACGCTATTCTTCCTCGTCGTCTTCCAGAAGAGCGTCGACCTCATCGGGATCGAGCCCCTGAATCACCTTCTTGACGCGCACCAGATTGTCGATGTCGTTGGCATAGCGGGTTTCGCCCCGCGTCTTCAAGGCGGCGATCGCCCGTTCCATCGATTCGAGCAGCTCGTCGACAGTGTCGCTCACGTCACTCCTCCGAAACATGCGGGAGCCGGCCGGGGTCCGCCCCCGCGCCGCGGGCCGCTCCCATTCGGTTTTAGTGTCCTTGTGATTCGAGAAAGCGTTCCGCGTCGATGGCGGCCATGCAACCGCTTCCGGCCGCCGTGATCGCCTGCCGGTAGATCCGATCCTGGCAGTCCCCCGCGGCGAAGACCCCGGGGACGTTGGTCTTCGACCCGCCCTGGGTCCGGATGTACCCGGCCTGGTCCATGTCGATGACCCCTTCGAATATCTTGGTGTTCGGGACATGTCCGATGGCGATGAAGACGCCGTCGACCTTCATCTCGCTGATCTGGCCCGTTTTCAGACTACGGACCCGGACCCCTTCGGCCCTCTCCTTGCCGAGGACCTCATCGATCGTGCTGTCCCAGACGAAGGCGACCTTGGGGTTCTTGAAGGCGCGGTCCTGCATGATCTTCGAGGCGCGCAGGCTCTCGCGGCGATGGATGATCGTCACTTTGCGGGCGAACTTGGTCAGGAAGAGACCTTCCTCGAGCGCCGAGTCGCCGCCGCCGACCACGACGATCTCCTTGTCGCGGAAGAAGAATCCATCGCAGGTGGCGCAGGTCGAAACACCATGCCCGATCAGCCGGCGCTCCGACGGGATGCCGAGCAGGCGGGCCGACGCGCCGGAAGCGATGACCAGCGTCTGCGTCAGCAGCTCCCGCTGCCCGTCGAGGGTGAGCCGGAAGGGACGGCGCGTCAGATCGGCCGCCGTCGCCGAGCCCGGCAGGTATTCCGTGCCGAAGCGGGCCGCCTGCTTGCGTACCTTCTCGATCAGCTCCGGCCCCATAATCCCGCCCTCGAAGCCGGGATAGTTCTCGACGTCGGTGGTGGTCGACAGCTGGCCACCGGACTCATGACCTTCGACGACCAGCGGTTTGAGGTTGGCGCGCGCGGCATAGACGGCCGCCGTCAGCCCCGCGCAGCCGGAGCCCAGGATCACGATTTGGCGCGTGTCGGTGTTCATAGGCATCGATCATAGCATAGCGACATCAGGTCCATTTTCCGCCCCGCAAACCTTGCGCGATCCGATCGACGACCACCGCGACCACCCGGCGATCGAAGCCGAGGTGAGGGGCGATCCGGATCTCCAGGCCCGGATGCTTGAAGCGCGCCTGGGCGATATGCTCCGGGAGATCCCGCCCGACATGGCCTCCCAGGTAAAGGAAATACGGCACGAACAGCACCCTGCGCGCCCCCGCGGCGACGCAGCGATCGATCGCGGAGGGGATGTCGGGCTGGGCCAGCTCGAGGAAGGCGGGCTCGATCGCGGTACTGCCGCCGCAGCGCGCCGGCCACCTCCTCCAGAACATGGTTCGCCCCGGGTACGCGGCTGCCGTGTCCGATCAACACGAGACCGACCTTGATGGCAGGAGGACGGGGCACGGGTCGCTTCACCGGGCGACTCCTTCGACGATGCCCCTCGCCCGCCGATCGTCCCAGACGACGTCGACCGCGAGACCGGGGGTGGATTGCTCGCCCGCCAGGTATCCCAGGGCGACCACCCGGGTGGAGGCCGGCACCCTGGCGGCGCTGGTCAGCGTGCCGACCGGCTGGCCCGCGAATTCCAGGGCGGCGCGACCCTCGGGCATCTCGCGGCCTTCCCAGGCGAGGCGAGCCAGGAACTTCGATACCTTCTGATAGGTGTTGAGCCGCGCGATGACCTCCTGTCCGACGTAGCATCCTTTGTTCAGCGACACGGCATCCCGGAGACCGGCTTCCCAGGGGTTGAACTCCTCGGTCAATTCGCGGCCCGCGGCAGGCTGCCCCGCTTCGATCCGCAGAACCTCGAGACATTCCGGGCCTGCGACCATCGCGCCGCGTTCCGGATGCAGAAGCTCGCCCTGCAAGAGCTGGAGCGCCGCTCGATCGGACGTAAGGAGGTACCCCTCGCCCGCCAGCGGGTCGGTGCGCGCCAGGATCGCCGACGTTCCCTGCCAGGCCACCCGGTGCGGCTCGTGGAGTGACCCGCGCGCCGCCGCCTCGCCGAAGAGCCCGGCCGCCAGCGCGGGCGCGCCGGCGCCGAACAACCCCAGCGTGCCGTGCGAGGCGGTCCGGTCCTCCACCACGACCTCTTCACGGAAGGTGTATCGCTCGATCCAGTCCCTCACCGCCGTCGCCCGGCCGGGGCCGGTGGTTGCGAGGATCCGGTCCTCCAGCCGCGCGAGCAGGACCCGATCGAGGATCCGTCCCTTGGCCGTGACGAACAGGGCGGCCGTTCCCTGCTCCACGCGGAGATCTTTCAGGTCCTGGGTCGTCAGGCGGTGCAGCAGATCGATCGCATCCTTGCCGGTGATCGACAGCCGCCCCAGCCCGGAGAGATCGGCGACCAGAGCGCCGGTTTTCGCATGGCGATACTGGCGCTCGAGCTGCGGGGAGCGCGCGTCCTGCCCGCCGGCGGTCCGGCTCGCCTGCGTCTTCATCCGGCGAACTCCACGGCGCTCCGATGCGGGATCAGACCCGCCTCATGGGCGCGCTTCAGGAACAATTCGATCGCCCGACGACCCTTTTCGCCGTAGTCGAGCGTGTAGTCGTTCACATACATGCCGACGAAGCGGTCGGTCAGCGACCGGTCGAGGCCGCGGCCGAAGTCCATCGCGTACGTCAGCGCCCCCTGCCGCTCCCGCAGGCCGAGCTCGATGCTCCGCCGGAGAAAGCCGCCGATCTCGGCGATCACCTCCGCCCCCAGGTCCCGGCGGATGGCGTTGCCGCCGAGCGGCAGCGGCAGCCCGCCGGTCTCTTCCTTCCACCAGGCACCGAGGTCGATCACCCTGTGCACGCCGCTGTCCGCGTACGTCAGCTGTCCCTCGTGGATCAGCAGGCCCGCCTCCTGGCGCCCTGCGGCGACGGCCGGGAGGATCTGGTCGAACGGCAGCACGGTGGTCCGGACCTCGCCCAGCCGCAGCCGCAGCGCCAGGGCGGCCGAAGTCAATTGTCCGGGGATGGCGATGGTCAGCCGTTTCAGCTCGTCGACCGTCGCCGGGCGGCGGGTGATGACGATCGGTCCGTAGCCGTCGCCCATGCTGGCCCCACAGGAAAGAAGCAGATACCGCTCGGCCAGGTAGGCGTAAGCGTGGATCGACACCGCGGTCACCTCGATCGTGCCCTCGAGGGCCATCCGGTTGAGGGTCTCGATGTCGTGCAAGGCCTGCACGACGACGTAGCCGGGCGTCTCCACCCGGCCCGTCGCCAGCCCGTAGAACATGAACGCATCGTCCGGGTCGGGGCTGTGTCCGACCCGGATCGTCCTGGGTTTCCTGCCGTCCTGGCTCACGCCGCTCCCTCCGGGGGGCGGGATTATACTCCGCGTCCCCCCTCCATCCGCCGCGAGGCCGCGAACAGCAGGCCGGCCCCCAGAAGGGCGGTCACGGAGGAGGCCATGAACAGGGACGGGATCCCGATCCTCTCGTAGAGCAGCCCGCTCCCCAGCATGCCGACGACGTTGCCCGCCCCGTACGTGAAGGACGAGTAGATCGCCTGGCCGCTGGCGCGATGATCCGCCCCGAACAGCCGATGGGTGTGGGCGACCGCCGCGACGTGGAAGGCGGCGTAGGTGGCGGCATGAAGCGCCTGCGCCAGGACCATCGCCCAGGGCGCGACACTCGCGGCGCAGATGCCCCAGCGGAGCGCGGCCAGCAGAAGGCAGGTCGTCATCGTCGGCAGCGTCCCGAGGCGCTCCGAGAGCGCGGGCATTTTCAGGATGGCGGCCACCTCGAAGCCGACCGCCAGCGCCCAGAGCGCTCCGATGGCGGGCACGCCGTATCCCGCCTTCTCGAGATGAATGCTGTAGAAGACATAGTACGGCCCGTGCGACGCCTGCGACAGGAGACAGGCCCCCAGGAAGAAAGCGGTGCGGGGTCTCTTCACCAGTCTGCGCAGGGCGCCCGCTTCCCGAGGGGCCGGATTCCGGGGCGCGTCCCTCGGCAGGACCAGCGCCGCCAGGACATTCAGCGCCAGGAGCAGGATCAGGGCCGCGATCAGGAGCTGCTCTCCCCATGCTCCGATCATCCGCCCGGTCAGAAGCGACGTGACGATGAAGGCGATGGAGCCCCAGACCCGCATCCGGCCGTAGTGCGGGCCGCCCGCCTCGGCGATCTCCATGGCGCTGGCTTCCACCAGAGGCAGCGCCTGCGCCCGGGCGATCGAATAGACCGCCACCACGAGAGCGATCCAGACGAACCGCCGTGTGACGAGCAGAAAGGCGAACGCGGCCAGCGCCAGAAATGAAGAGAGCAGGACGAGATCCCTCCGGCGTCCGAGGCGGTCGGCGAGCATGCCGCCCGCCGTCGGGGCGAGCGCGCCGCAGAACGGCAGGAGGGCGCTCAGGATCCCGATCTGAATCCCGCTCTGGCCGATCCCCTCGAGATACAGGTTGAAATACGGCAGGTAGGCCCCCATCACCGCGAACGAGGCGAGGTAGAAGAGACTGAGCGCGAGAGGGGTCGAAAGGGGCATGCCGCGGCAGGATAGAGACCGCTCCGGGGGTTGTCAATCAGCCCCCCTGGCCGGATAAGATAGCGTGCCTCGAGGAGATCGTCGATGTCCGAGATTCCACCGATCCGCCGCGCCTTCGCCACCCTGATCGCGCTTCCCGACGACGCCATCGATCTGGGCCAGGCGGCGCTGCTGATCGCGCGGCAGGAGTATCCGGATCTGGAAGTCGGGGCCTACCTGGCGCGCCTGGACGATATGGCGGGGGCGATCCGGAGCCGCCTGCGCGGGGGCGAGGGATTCACGAGCCTGATTGCGCACCTCAATCGCTTCCTGTTCGAGGAGATGGGGTTCCGCGGCAACCAGATGGATTACAACGACCCGCGCAATTCCTTCCTCAACGATGTGCTCGACCGGCGGGTCGGCATCCCGATCAGCCTCTCGACCGTTTATCTCGAAGTTGCGAAACGAATCGACTGTCCGCTGGCCGGCGTCGCCTTTCCGGGACACTTCCTGGTCCGGTATGTCGGCCAGGGGGCGCCGGTGGAGGTCCTGATCGATCCGTTCAACCGTGGAGTGATCCTGACAGAGGAGGAGTGCCGCCGGCGTCTCGAGCAGATGTACGGCGGCCGGATCCCGTACCGGCCCGAATTCCTCAAGCGGGCGCGGAACCGGGAGATCCTCGAGCGGATGCTCAACAACCTCAAGGCGATCTATGAGAGCCAGCGCGATTATCACCGTGCCCTCAGGATTCAGGAGCTGATCCTCTGCATCCACCCGGGAAATCCGTTCCTGATGAGGGATCGCGGGCTGCTCCACCACCGCATGGCTCTCCTTGAGCAGGCGGCCAGGGATCTCGAGGCCTACGTCGAGGCGGTCCCCGAGGCGCACGATATCGGCGTCATCCGCGAACGGCTGGCCGAGCTGCAGCGTCTCGCCCCACGGATGAACTAGTGCCCCATTCGAGCAGGCCGTGGCGCGTCCCTCCGGAGCGGTCATGATCGACGTCGCCTCCCTCTTCGCCCCCGGCGGGCCGCTTGCCCGGGCTCTGCCGACCTTCGAGCCTCGCCCCCAACAAGAGAGGATGGCCTCGGAGGTGATGGGGGCCCTGGTCTCCGGCGGTCCATTGCTGGTCGAGGCGGGAACCGGAGTCGGAAAATCGATCGCGTACCTGGTCCCGGCGATCCTCTGGGCGACCCGGGAGGGATCCGGCGGCGCCGACGAGCGGCGGGTGATCGTCTCCACCCATACGCGGGCGCTGCAGGAGCAGTTGTCCCGCAAGGATCTCCCCTTCCTCGAGCGCGCGCTCGCTCCGTCCGGAATCACCTTCCGCCACGCGCTCTTGATGGGCTCCGAAAATTATCTCTGCGTGCAGCGCTTGGAGCAGGCCCGCACGCGGCGGACGCCGACCGACTCCGGCGCCGGCCCCGCCCTCGAGGCGCTCGCGAAGCATGCGCGCGGCGCACTTTCCGGGCTGCGCACGGAAATCCCGTTCGCCGTGCCGGACGGACTCTGGGAAAGGCTGCGGCGCGATCGGGACATCTGCCTCGGGGCGCGCGGCCCTTTCTGGGAGTCGTGCCTCTACCGCGGCGACCTGGCGCGCTCTCGCGAAGCCGATCTTGTGGTGGTGAATCATGCGCTGTTCTTCCTGGATCTGGCGACCGGAGGCCGGATCCTGCCTCCGCATGCCGCCGTGATCCTCGACGAGGCCCACCGGGTCGAGGAGGTGGCCGCGGCGCAGCTCGGTGTCAGCCTCTCCGATCGCGGCCTCGTGCGGCTTCTGGACGACCTCGGCGGCCGGGGGCCCGACGAGGCGCACGGGGAGGGGTCGATCCCGGACGAGGTGCGCGACGATCTGGAGGATCTGCGCGGGGTCGCCCTCCGGTTCTTCGCCGACTGCAGGCGGGAGGCGGCGGCGCTCCTCCCGGCTCGAGGCGGCGAGAGGGGTTCGGGACGGGGCGACGAGCGGAACGCGGCGCGGGGCGACGCGGGCGCAGGGTTCACGGCGCGGGTGCGGCAGCCCGGCCTCGTGGAGGATCGGCTGCAGGAGCCGCTCGAGCGCCTGGCGGAGAAGCTCGACCGGGCGGCACGCGGGGCCTCCGACCCGGTGACCGCTCAGAGTCTGACCGCATTCGCGGAAAGGGCCAGGGACCAGCGCCGCCGGGCCCGGCTGTTTCTCGAGCAATCGATGGCCGACGCGGTCTACTGGATCGAGGCACCGGCCCGGAGGTCCGGGGCGGAGCTGAACGTCACGCCGATCGAAGTCGCGCCGTTCCTGCGACAGCGTCTTTTCGACGGCGCGCGGCGGGTGGTGCTGACCTCGGCGACGCTCACCTCGGCGCGCACCTTCGCCCACGTCCGCCGGCGTCTCGGCGTCACGAACGCCACCGAGGTCGCCCTCGGATCCCCGTATGACTATCGGACGCAGGCGCTTCTCTACCTCCCTCCCGCCATGCCCGACCCGGGGGCGGAGCCCGGGGAGTTCGCCGAGGCGGTGATCCGCGAGTGCTCCAGGATCCTCGCCGCCTGCCGCGGCGGCGCCTTCATCCTGTTCACCTCGTACGCGCTGTTGAACCGGGTTCATGACGCGCTCGCCCAAGACGCGGACCTGCGCGACCTGCGCTTCTTCCGTCATGAGGCCGGAGCCGCCTCGGCGATCCTCGAGGCGTTTCGTGGAACGCGGCGCGGGGTTCTGCTCGGGACTCTGACCTTCTGGCAGGGGGTGGACGTGCCGGGCGACGCGCTGCGCTGCGTCATCCTCACCCGCCTGCCGTTTGAGGTGCCCGACCATCCTCTGGCGGAGGCCCGCGCCGAGACGACGCGCGAGCGGGGGGGCGATCCGTTCGTCGAGGACAGCCTGCCGGAGGCGATCCTCACCTTTCGTCAGGGATTCGGGCGTCTGATCCGGACCCGCGAGGACCGCGGCCTGGTGGCGGCACTCGACCCGCGGCTGTCGACGCGCGGGTACGGGCAGGCCTTCCTCGAATCGCTCCCCGACTGCCGCCGCACCGAGTCTCTCGACGAGGTGCGGAGCTTCTTCGCGGCGACGCCGGCCGGACTGGCCGGCGCTTGAATACGGCTTTCAGTTGATCCGGCGCTGCTGAGCGCGCCAGAACGGCTCGCGCAGCGCCTTCTTGTCGATCTTCCCCGATCCGGTCCGCGGAAGCGCCTCGAGGAGATCGACGACGCGCGGACACTTGTAGCGGGCGATCCGCTCGCGGCAGAACGCCACGAGCTCGTCCGCGCTCACCGACGCCGGAGCGACCGGCACCACCGCGGCGCGCACCGCTTCACCCCAGGTCTCGTCCGGCACTCCGTAGACAGCCGCCTCCCGCACCGCCGGGTGCTCGTGAAGGGCATGCTCCACCTCGGTGCTGTAGACCGTCTCACCGCCGGTGATGATGACGTCCTTGACGCGATCGACCAGGTTGAGAAACCCGTATCCGTCGATCGTGCCGAGGTCACCGGTGTGGAACCAGCCGCCGCGGAAGGCCGCGCGGGTCGCCTCCCCGTCGCGCCAGTAGCCCGGCGTGATCGTCTCCCCCCGGGCGACCACCTCTCCGACCGCGGCGTCGTCGGCCGGGACGTCCTCGAGTATCTCCGGCCCCGCCGGGCGCACGACCCGCAGAGACACGCCCCGGGCCGCGCGGCCCGTCCGGGCGATCAGGCGGAGACGCTCCGCCTCGGGCAGCCGCCTCAGCGCAGTGTCGAGCAGCGAGAAGGTCAGAAAGGGCGAGGTTTCGGTGAGACCGTAGGTCTGGACATACTCGCAGCCCAGCAGTCGCACGACACGACCGACGACGGCCGGCGCGATCGGCGCCCCGCCGCTCATCACCAGGCGCAGTGAAGGCAGGCGGCGGCCACGCCGCTCGACCGCCTCGAGGAGGGCCATCAGCATCGTCGGCACGAGGTTCGTGATCGTCACGCCGGCCGCGTCGATCAGGTCGCAGGCCCGATCGGGATCGAAGCGCGGCAAGAGGACGTGCGCGGCCCCGGCCGCGGTGGCCGTCCAGATCGCCCAGGCATCGGCCAGGTGAAACATCGGGGCGGCGTGCAGCCAGACATCCTTCTCTGCGAAGCGCAGCTCCTCGAGCGTCATGCGCGTGTGCGCCGCCATGTTGGCGCGCGTCAGGATCACACCCTTCGGCTGTCCGGTGGTGCCGCTGGTGTAATAGAGGTGGGTCATGTCCGCCGGCGCGCCCTCGTCGGCCGCGGGACCGCCGCCGGGATCCGGCAACGCGGCGGTGATGAAGCCCCCCGGCTCCGGCGGGGTTGCCTCGCCGAGCAGCGGGCGCAGCAGGTCGGGGTGGCCGATCAGCGCCTTCGTTCCGCTGTGCTCCAGGATCGCCCGAAGCTCCGGCGGCGCGAGGCGGGTGTTGAGCGGGACCAGCACGAGCCCGGATTGCAGCGCCGCGAAGTAGGTGGCGAGGTAGAGGTGGCAGTTCGGAAACAACGCCGCGACCCGGTCTCCGGCGACGGCCCCGCGTCCGGAAAGCGCCCGGGCGATCGACTGCGCCAGTTTTTCGATATCGGCGTAGCTCAGGGCCGATCCGCCGCAGAAGACCGCGGGACGGCCATGGCGGTGCGATGCGGTGGACAGCCAGGCGCGGGGATCCATAGGCGCCTATTCTAATGGCGAAGTCTGCGCCGGGAGTCCGGGTTAGCGGGAGGGCCGCGAACCGCCCATCTGCGCCAGGTCCTTGCGCACGTGGCGGTCGTAGCAATCGGGGCAGATCGAATGGCTGAACGTCGCGTCGGTGCGCGTGCCGACGAACGCCTCGACCTGTTGCCAGTAGTTCTGGTCGTCCCGGATCTTCTTGCAGTAGGAGCAGATCGGCAGGAGGCCGCTGAGCTGCCGCACGTTCGCGATCGCCTCTTCGAGGTCGCTCACGCGATCGGCGAGCGCCCCCTGGAGCTCGATCACGCGGACCCCGACCTGAACACGGGCCTTCAACTCGGAAGGATTGAACGGTTTGACCACGTAGTCGTCCGCCCCCGCCTCGAGCCCTTCGACGATATCCTCGCGCTGACCCCGTGCCGTGAGCAGGATGGCGTACATCGACCGCGTGCGCGGGTCCTGGCGAATTCGCTTGCAGATCTCCAGGCCGTCGAGCCCCGGCATCATCCAATCGATGATCGCCAGCCGCGGAGCCCCCTCGGCGCCGAGAGCCAGCCAGGCCTCCAGGCCGTCGGTCGCATGCACGACCTCGTGGCCCCACTTGCAAAGGTGCGCCTGCAGCACCTCGAAGGAGATCAGGTCATCCTCGGCAATCAGGATCCTCATGGCCTCTTCCCCCGCGTCGCGGGATGCGGTCCCGGGGAGGAGGCCCGCCCGAGGGCCCGCCCGACACCGGCGGCAATATAGGTTCCGCCGGGCGGACCCGCCAATTTCCGGGGCCGTGCCGCCCGCTCCCGGCGGGCCTCCGGCGGATCTATCCCGGCGCCTCGTCAGGCGTTTAGGGGTTTTCCTCTATCCATTAGGGTTGATTACCAGACCGGTCAGCGGAACGTGGCGCCTGGTCTATACTCCGGCGCGACGGGCCGTGCCGGAGCGGGGGCTTCAGCGCGGCTTCATGGTGTACGGGAGGCCCCGTGGCCAAGCCGGTGTTCATCTTGCACGATCAGGCGCGCCTCACTCTGCAGGGCGCCCGCCTCATCATGGCGGCTGCGGCGCGCAAGGCCGCCTCGATCAGCGTGCCGATGGACATCGCGGTGGTGGACGAAGGGGGGCATCTTCTGGTCTTCAACCGGATGGATGGGGCCAAGCTGAGCAGCATCGACATCGCCATCTGCAAGGCCTGGACCGCCGCCTGCGCGCGGCGCGCCACCCACGAATACGCCGAGATCGCCGGGCCGGGCAAGCCGGCCTACGGCATCCATGTCAGCAATCGCGGCCGCTTCATGATCGTCGGCGGCGGTCTGCCGATCAGCATCAACGGCAACGTGATCGGCGGTATCGGGTGCAGCAGCGGCACCGTGCATCACGACCGCGAAGTGGCGATGGCCGGCGTGCAGGCCCTCCTCGCCCGCCGGCATCGGTCCGGCAACGGTGCCCGGCGGCGGCCGGCGGCCCGTCCCCGCACCGCGCCCCGGAAACGCTGACGCCCTCGGACCGCAGGCCTGTCCGCGCGACCACGCCGGACCTCACCGGGCCTCCGCCATCGATCAGGCAGCCGGCGACGGCGCTCCCGCGGCGCCGTTCCAAATCTCGCGAAAGCGGCGGATCGAACCGACGGCATATCCGGCGTAATGGTTGCTGAAGTATCCCAGGACCGGACGGCTTTCCACGATCGGACGCAGCGCCGTGGCCCAGGCGTTCATCTCCGCCGCGCGATCGACCACCAGCGCATCCCAGCGGGTCGTCTTCGCCTCGATCGCATGCCGATCCCCGAGCCAGCGCACATAGCAGAAGTCGGCCGTCAGGGCGCCAGCCTTCTTCAGCAGCTGATCCACCCGGGGGAACCAGGGGTGATCGATCAGGGCCAGGGCGACGCGGTGGCGGCGCAGGAGCTCGAGCAGCCTTTCGGTCACGAACGACTTGTTGCGGACCTCGACGACGAAGCGCATCCCCGAAGGCAAGGCGGGCAGGAACCGCTCCAGACGCTCCAGGAACGGGCCCGGCACCGGGAACTCATCCTTCCGGAAATAGCGGAACTGGAACACCAGCGGCCCCAGCTTGTCCCCGAGCGGCTCCATCACCCTCAGGAAGCTTCCGAGCTCCTCCCCGCAGCTCTCGAGCATCTTCTCGTGCGTGATCACCTGGGGGATCTTGGCGGCGAACAGAAAACCGGGCGGGGTGCGATCTCTCCAGGTCTGGACCATCTTCAGGGTGGGGGCGCGGTAGAAGGTCGCGTCGATCTCCACGGTGTCGAACTCGCGCGCGTAGAAGGCGAGGTAGTCCGCCGCGGGGGTCCCGACGGGATAAAAGGCCCCTTCCCAGGAAGGCGCGCTCCACGACGAGCTGCCGAGACGCAGCCCCGGCGGCAGCGATGTCACGCCGTCCGGGTCTCGCGCAGCGCCTTGACCAGCTCGCGGCAGAAAGCCGGCAGGTCGTCCGGTTTGCGCGAGGTGATCAGGGCGCCGTCGCGCACCACCTCTTCGTCGACGAAGGTGGCGCCGGCGTGCACGAGATCGTCCCGGATGGCTTGATACGACGTGAGACGCCGCCCGCGCGCGATCCCCGCCGAGGCCAGCACCCAGCCGCCATGGCAAATCGAGGCGACCGGGCGCTTGAGCTCGAACAGGTCACGCACCAGCTTCAGCACCGCCGGGTCCTGCCGCAGCCGATCCGGGGCCCAGCCTCCGGGGATGACGATGCCGGCGAGATCGCGGGCCCTCAGGTCGGACGCCGCAACCTCCGCCTTGACCGGATAACCGTACTTGGAGGTGTAGGTTCCCGCCTTCGGAGCGGCCACGATCGTCTCGTACCCCTCCTCGCGCAGGCGGTACAGAGGTACCCAGACTTCCTGATCCTGGTAATCGTTCTCGACGAGCATCACCACACGACCGTGGCTCATGTTCCATCCTCCTTAAGGACGCGCGCCGGCGGGCGCGGACGGGGAATCCGGGATCGGGCGCCCTTCGAACCGCCGGATCGCCTCCTTCAAGGCCGGTTCGATCGGTCGCGTGGACCTGGCTTCGTAGTCGAACATCACCTGGGTCGTGCTCCCCCGGGCCACGACCCGCGAGGAGATCTCGTCCCGGAGCAGGAACTCGAAGGTGAACGAAGTGCGACCGAAGGCCCCGATGCGCGTGTGGCAGACCAGCCGGTCGTCCATGGTGGCGGGACTCTTGAAATCGCACTCGGCGCGGGCCAGCACGTAGGCGACCTCGCCGCGCGGCCGGCTCAGCCCCAGAGCGCGCCAGTAGACGATGCGCGCATTCTCGAAGTAGGTGAAGTAGACGGCGTTGTTCACGTGTCCCATCGCGTCGATGTCCTTGAAGCGGACTTCGATCGGGACTGCCAGCGCGAATCCCTCCGCGGATTTCGCCGGGGTCACCACATCGCCGCTCCACCGTCCAGATTGATCGCCTGGCCGGTCATCGAGGCCCCGGCCTCGGAGGCGAGGAAGAGAGCGAGCCGCGCCACCTCCTCCGGCTGGATGAAGCGGCCCAGCGGCACCCGGCGCCCGCCTCGACCCCCTGGCGGGCCATGTCGGTCTCCACCCAGCCCGGGCAAAGCGCGTTCACGGTGATCCGGCGCGGCGCGAGCTCGAGCGCCAGCGCCTTCGTGAGGCCGATCACCCCATGCTTGCTGGCGCAGTAGGCCGAGTAGCCCGGCACGCCGAACTTCCCGAGCACCGACGACAGGTTCAGGATCCGTCCGGAGCCGTTCTCCGGCATGTGGCGCACCGACTCGCGCGCGCAGTAATAGATCCCGGTGAGATTGGTGGCGATGATCTCCAGCCAGGTCTTCTCGACCTGGTCCTGCATCCCCGGAGCGTCACCGGGATCGATCGGCGTGACGCCGGAAACGCCGGCGTTGTTGACCAGGATATCGATCCGATCCCAGACCTCCACGACGTTGCCGATCATCACCTCGACCTCGTCCTTGTCGGTCACGTCGCAGCGGAACGGCACGATCCGGTGATCGCCCGAGTTGAGCGCCATGGTGAAGGTCTGGAGATTCTTGGTGTTGCGCGAGGCGACCGCGACCCGGGCGCCTTCCCGGTAGAACAGCTCGGCGATCGCCTTGCCGATGCCTCGCGCCCCGCCCGTGATGACCGCCACTTTCCCCTCGAGCTGCATTCGACTCTCCTTAGGCTTCATCGTCCCGCAAGGTGCTTCGTCGTCCCGCAAGCTTTCCCGCCCCGCGCGCGCCCCCGATCGGCCGGCGAGCCGCCTCCGGGGTCCTCGAACCTCAGGGTCGGTGTCCCGTCATCAGCAGGCTCCGGCGCTCGAACTTGAGCCGCCCCGCCTCGCGCCAGACGTGCAGTCCGATGAGGTCGCGATCCAGGCAGGCCTCCAGCATGGCCCGCGCCCGACGCCGGTCGCGTGCCGCCGCGAAGCCGCGCTCGATCCACTCTTCGACATCGATCACGAAGGTGATCGGCTCGTCGCACCAGGACGCCAGCCCCGCCGCGGCGGCCAGATCGCGGAACTCCGCGCGCGTCAGGGTTTGCGCATGCGCCGGGTCGCGCAGCTTCTCCACCGTTTCGTGGTAGTCGCGCTGCGACGCATCCGCCGGCGCCTCCATGTCCTCGATGACCACCCGGCCGCCGTGGCGGACGGTCCGCGCCATTTCCTGAAGCACCCGGCGCGGATCGTCGAGGTGGTGGAACGTATTCCGGCTCAGAGCGACGTCGACCGCCTCGCTCCGAAAGGGCAGGCTGGCGACGTCGCCGCGGACGCAGGTCACCCCCGCCGACCGCGCCTCGCGCAGCATCGCCGGGGTCAGATCGACGCCGACCGCCTCGAACCCAATCCGGCGAAGCGCCGCGGCGACGATCCCCGGTCCGCAACCGATATCGAGCACGCTCTCGCCGGGCCGAGCGTCGACGAACGCCAGCAAGCGTCGCAGGCGGGCCGGATCGTTCTGCAGCGGACTGTCGGCGAACGCCTTCGCCTGACGCGCGAAACGGTCCACGACGAGTGAATTGCGCGTGCGGGTCACCATCCTCCTCGAGGCGCGAAGGCACATTCTACCGGAAGATCGGCCCGCCCGCCCCCTCCGCCGCCCGGGATCCGCGCGCAGCCCCATGCTATAATTTCGCCTTCGCAGAGAGCGCGCAGCCGTCGCGACGGCCGGCCGATGCCCGTCGCCTCCGGAGGGTGAAATGCCGCGTCGGTCGAGCCGTTTCTTCACAGCAAAGATGACCCTCGCATTGCTCGCGGGAACCTCCGCCTTCGCTGCGGCGGAGGCGGCCTCGGTCCCGGCCCCCTCCCCCGCGCCGCGCCCCTCGGCCTCGTCGCGCTCTTCGGCCGTTCCGCTGCCCGCCGCCTCGCCGGCTCCATCGCCGGCCGCAGCGCGCCCCGCCGCCGGGAAAGCCGCCGCGTCGGCGCCAAAGGCTCCCGCGACGAAGCCGTCCGGATCGCGCCTCATCGACATCCACATCGGCATCCCGGGGCGGGCGTACCTCGGCCAGACTCTGCAAAACCTGAGGAGCCAGTTTCCGACCGCGGACGTCACCCCGTTCGCGGGACAGGAGGATGCCTTCGTGGCCGCCATCCCGGAGGAGGGGATCTCCTGCTACGTCGTGGGACCCTCGCCCGACGATCTGAAAGTCGCATCGGTCGGGTTCAATTTCGACCAGAGCTACATGGGGGCGAAGGAAGGCGATTTCCGGACGCGGGAGGGAATCGGCAAGGGCTCGACCGTCAACGACCTTCTCGGCACCTACGGTCGCCCGGCGGAGATCAGCGGCGAACGTTCCGGAAAGCCGCTCCTGCGCCGGGGCGCCCAGAACGACGATCCGGACGCCCCGAAAAAGTATCAGTACGCGAGCGCCGACGGCGCCACCAAGTCTTACTTCGTCGTGCAGCACGACCGGGTGCTGCGCGTCGTGATCAACGACCTCGCCCCGTTGAACCGCCACCTTCTGAAGCACCCTCCGGAGAAGTGAGCGCGCCGGGCGTGACGCCCGGGCGCAACCTCAGCCCCCGCCAGAGCACGATCGAGACCGTCAGCAGCAGGGCGGCCGAAGCGAGGTAGGGATAGCGCGGATCGGGGCGATAGAGAATTCCGGCCAGGATCGGCCCGAGGATTCTTCCCAGAGAATCGAACGAGTCCATGATGCCGATCGATGCGCCTTGTCCCAGGGTCGTGCGTTTCGTGATCAGCGTCGCGTTGGTCGGTCGCATCACCTGATTCCCCACTCCGGCGACCACCAGCGCCAGCGTCAGCGAGACATGGCCCAGGGCCGCGATCACCAGCAGGAATCCGACCGCGTTGATCAACAGGCCGCCGATCAGGACCGATTCCTCTCCGGCCGCCTGGATCCAGCGCCCCAGCAGGACACCCTGCACCAGGAAGACCGCGGTCCCCATGAACAGGAACATCACGCCCATCTCGCGCGCTCCGTAACCGAACCGGCTCTGGATCAGAAGAGGGAAGGTCGTCTCGAGAGACGCCATCGCGAACGGCACGAAGAAGGCGACCAGATAGAACGGCAGGAGGCGGCGGCCGGTCGCGCGCAGGGCCGCCAGCCGCCCGGACGGGAGCACCGCGGCGCCGGTGCGCCCGAGGCTCTCGCGCAGGAAGAGGGATGCGAGAAAGCAGGTGAGCAGGCTCAACGCGCCGGCGAACAGAAATGGCGCGCCATGACCGTAACGCGACAGGATCCCGCCGAGTCCAGGGCCGAAGATGAAGCCGAGCCCCATCGCGGCCCCCATCAGCCCCATCGCCCGCCCGCGCTGTTCTTCGCTCGTCACATCGGCGACGTACGCCATCGCGGTCGGCAGAGCGGCCGAGGACAGCAGGCCCGAAAACCCCCGCGCCGCGTAAAGGTACGGCAGCCGCGTCGAGAGACCGAACGCGATCAGCCCGACACCGTTCCCGATAAGACCGAGCAGCAGGACGGGCTTCCGCCCGATCTTGTCCGACACGTG
>WNFM01191451.1_pt1 | contig 24839 bp, 34 predicted proteins | sample 5400271 | NCBI WGS metagenome assembly WNFM01 (sample SAMN13153352, study PRJNA577476) | soil metagenome | isolation source: 60 cm saprolite on Douglas fir-dominated hillslope | place: USA:California | collected 2013-09-17 | reverse complement strand
GGTCATGGCCGTGGCCGAGACGGCGACGTTCAGCATCGAGCGGCTCAAGCGCCGCGTCTTCTAACCCGGTGGGGCGATGATCGCGATCGTGGGAGCCGGAGCGGCGGGGCTCGCGGCGGCCATCTTCGCGGCCCGACGGGGCGCGGCCGGCCCGATCGTCGCCCTGGATGGCGCTCCTCGGCTGGGGGCCAAGATCCTCGTCAGCGGTGGCGCGCGCTGCAACGTGACGAACCACGTCGTGACGGAGCGAGACTTCTCGGGCGGCAACCCCAACGTCATTCGGCGCATCCTCCGGAGCTTTTCGGCCGAGGAAGCGGCCGCCTTCTTTCGTGAGATCGGGGTGCCCCTGCACGAAGAGCCGGACGGGAAGCTCTTCCCCGACTCGAACCGCTCGCGGACGGTGCTGGAGGCGCTGGTCGCCGAGGCGGGGCGGCGCCGCGTGGAGCTGCGCACGAGCTGCCGCGTGCACGGGGTCTCCCGCCAGCCGCGGGGGTTTCGCATCGACACCTCGCGAGGAGCGATCGACGCCGACCAGGTCGTCCTCGCCACGGGCGGGCTGTCGCTGCCGAAGACGGGGAGCGACGGCGCCGGTTACGCGATGGCGGAGGCGTTCGGCCACACCCTCGTTGCGCGCACGCCGGCCCTGGTGCCGCTGGTGCTGGACGGAAGCTTCCACGGAGCGCTGGCCGGAGTGGCGCACGAAGCGGAGGTGACGGTGAGGGCGGAGGGTGCCCGGGCGGTGAGCCGGCGCGGCTCGCTCCTCTGGACGCACTTCGGGGCGAGCGGGCCCGTGGTCCTGGACGCCTCGCGCTTCTGGCATCGGGCCATCGAGGAGGGGCGGCCGGTGCGCGTCGCGGCGAGCCTGCTGCCCGGGCGTCGCTTCGAGGAGGTCGAAGGCGCGCTGCTCGCCCGGGCCGCGGCGAACCCGCACACGCAGGTGAAGGGCGCTCTGGTCGACTGGCTACCGGCTTCCGTGGCGGCGGCCATCCCGGCGTGCCTGGGAGTCGGGCCGGAGAGGCGCCTCTCGCAGCTCAGCCGCGAGGACCGGCGCCGCCTGGTGCGCGGGCTCCTCGACTTTCCCCTGCCGGTGACCGCGAGCCGCGGGTACGGCTACGCCGAGGTGACGGCGGGCGGGGTGCGGCTCGAGGAGATCGACCCTCGCACCATGGCCTCGCGGCGCTGCCCGGGCCTCTTTCTCGTCGGCGAGATCCTCGACGCCGACGGGCGCATCGGCGGGTTCAACTTTCAGTGGGCCTGGTCGACGGCGTGGGTGGCCGCGGGCGGCCTCGCGCGGGCGGCCGTCCAGGCGGCCGCGGAGACGGCGGCCGGGACGGGTGTGGTAGGCTCCACGCCCGGAGAGTAACCGAGTGCCCGCATATCGCTTCATCGTGCAGGGCCGCGTGCAAGGAGTGGGCTATCGCTACTTCGTGATGCGAGAGGCCGCGAGCCTCGGGGTGAGCGGCTTCGCCCGGAACCGTCCCGACGGCACCGTGGAAGTGGTGGCGGAGGGCTCCGACCAGCTGCTCGGCGACCTGGAAGAGCGCCTGCGCCGGGGACCGGCCTTCGCGCAGGTCACCGGCATCGACCGCGCGCCGATCACTCCGCGTGGCGACCAGGGCTTCCACATCCGGTAGGAAGACTCCCAGGAGGACCATGGACATCCAGGCTCAGGTGGACGCCCTCAAGGCCGCCATCCGCGACGTGCCCGACTTCCCGAAGAAGGGGATCGTCTTCAAGGACATCACGACGCTGTTGAAGGACCCAGCTCTCTTCCGGCGTACGGTCGACCTGTTGACGGTCCTCTCCGGAGACCGACCCGTGGACAAGGTGGTGGCCATCGAGAGCCGCGGGTTCATCCTCGGCGGGGTGCTGGCGAGCCGGCTGGGGGCCGGCTTCGTCCCGGTCCGCAAGCCCGGGAAGCTCCCCGCGAAGACCCTCCGGGCCTCCTACGCGCTCGAGTACGGCACGGACACCCTCGAGATCCACGAGGACGCGCTCAACAAGGGCGAGCGGGTGCTGATCGTGGACGACGTGATCGCCACCGGCGGCACCGCCCACGCGGTGGGCGAGCTGGTGGACCGCCTGGGGGCGAAGGTCGTGGCGTACGCGTTCCTGGTCGAGCTGAGCTTCCTGAACGGCCGCGACAAGCTGGCCGGGCGAGAGGTCCTGAGCCTCATCCGCTACTGACCGGCGGGGCTGTGGTACGCTTTCATGAATCCAGTCTTCGCGCCCATAGCTCAGCAGGATAGAGCAACGGTTTCCTAAACCGTAGGTCGGCTGTTCGAGTCAGCCTGGGCGCACCAACTCCGTCAACAACTTCCGGGAGCGGCTCAGCGATGGCCGCTGAGTTTGCTGCCGCCTTGCTACCACTTTCCTTCTGGGGGTGGCCGTCCAAGCGGTCCACGGCATCCGGAGCTGCCTTCCGTAGCCACCGGCCGTAGGTCCCCACGGTGAGTTCGATGCTCGCGTGGCCGAGCTGTTCCTGGACGTAGGCGGGGGAGACGCCGTCGGCGAGGAGGAGGGACGCAAACGAGTGCCGCAGGCTATGCGGGCTGAAGTGAGCCGGGAGGCCCGCGGCCTTCAAGGCGCCCTTGAACGCCTTCTCGACGTTACAGTGATCCATCGGGGTCCAGGCCTCGGAGGGGAATACCGACGGGGGCTGCTCGCCCTTGGGCTTCTCCTCGCCGTTCTCGTCCCGCCCCTTCTTCCGCTTGAGCCACGCCTCTGCGAGCTGCGCTTTGTGTCGCTGCAGGACCTCCCGGAGAGAGAGGCTCAAGTCCACAGAGCGGCCGTGGCCGCTCTTCGGGGTGTCGACCTGGCCGTCGGTCGATACGGCCCGCTCCACTCGGACCTCGCGGCGCTCGAGGTCGAGGTCACCCCACTGGAGCCCACGGGCCTCGCCGAGGCGGAGGCCTGTGCGGCTCAGGAAGAAGAAGAGCGGATAGAAGCGGGGGACCTTCTGTTGGACGGCGGCCAGGAAGCGCGAGAGCTGCTCCCGACTGGGAGCAAGACCCTCTCCGCGCTTCGCGGCCAGGAGCGCCTTGAGTCGGCCTCGGTCGAGGTGACGGACCTTTAGTTCACCAATGGCGGGGAGCACGTAGCCGCAGGAGGTCCCGGTAGCCCTCGAGCGTTCGGTACTTGAGCGTAGGGCCCGCGACCTTGAGCCAGTGCTCAGCATAGGCCCGTACTGTTACTTCGGCGTCCAAGGCCGGACGCCTCGGTCCTCGGGCTTCCCCGATGGCGCGCTCGAGGGCGGCGTCGGCATCGTGCCTTGTGTCGCAGGTGACCCAGCGACGCACCCCCATGGCGTCGCGGTAATCGACCACGTACTTGCCCCGGCGCTTGCGGATGCAGGCCACCGCTACCGCCTAGCCTTGGTCGGCTGGGCGACCAACCGGATGAGCCTATCCATCGGCTCCGTGATCCGCACCTCGTTCCGCTCCCACCTGGCGACCGTGTTGCCGGTGACGCCGCGCCGAATAACATCCGCGTCCTGCCCGCGGTCTGGCGCTTCGTCCGCTACTTGCGGGGGGTGATCGCGGCCAAGAGGGCCCAGCCGCATGACGACCTGATCTCGCAGCTCACGCAGGCCGAGGAGGCAGGCGAGCGGCTGCGGGAGGACGAGCCCGTGGCGATGGTGTTCCTGCTGGTAGTGGCCGGCCACGAGACCACGGTCAACCTCATCGGCAACGGAGCCCTCGCTCTGATGCAGTTCCCGGATCAGCTCGAGCGTTTTCGTGCGGACCCGCGGCTTGACGCGACGGCGATCGAGGAACTGCTGCGCTTTCACAGCCCGATCGAGGTGTCCACGGAGCGCTACGCGCGCGAGATGATCGAGATTGCCGGGATCACGATCCCAATCGGGGCGCTGGTCTACGGCCTGATCTCGTCCGCCAATCGGGATGATACAGAGTTCCAGCATCCGGACCGGCTCGACCTCGGTCGCGAAAAGAATCAATCGTCACTTGGCGTTCGGTCAGGGCATTCACTACTGCCTGGGGGCGCCGCTCGCACGCCTCGAAGGGCAGATCGCCCTGCGGAGGCTGATCGACCGCATCCCCGGGCTGCACGAGGCGGTGCCCAGGTCCAGCCTGCGCTGGCGCAAAGGACTGAACCTCAGGGGACTGGAGACTCTGCCCGTCGCATGGTAAACGGGCGAATGAGGGCTTGATCACCTGCCGAAGGACCTCTGGCCCAGATCGGGGACCTGAGGGACTCAACGTTGGTGGTTGGGTCCCTCCACGGTCGAGGCTCGCTATCGTGGTTCTTTCCGCCTGTTCTGTCGGCGCGTCAGATGATTGTGCACAAGGTCTGTCAGGCTGCCCTTCCTGATTCGGGTTGGCGCGCCTCTAGCCTCGCCCATCGAAACGTCGAGCGGAGGATCAAGCCCTGCTGACTTCGAGAACCCCAGCTTCTGGCTAGCATAGACGCTCCTGTGGCCCACGATGAGAAACGCGGTCCCGGCACAGAGGGCCGCGTAGACGCCCAGCTGGGTCGGCAGCAGCTCCATGCCCATGACGGCCGCCGCGATGGGCGTGTTCGCTGCCGCAGCGAGGACCGAGACGAATCCGAACGCCGCGAAAACTCCCGAGGGAAGCCCAATCAACTGAGCAACGGCGGCTCCGCTCGTGGCTCCGATGAAGAAGAGCGGCGTAACGATCCCCCCGCTTCCGCCGGTCTCCAAAGTCACGGTAGTCGCAAGGATCTTGAAGAGGAAGGCCAGCAGGGCGAGCCTCGCCCCGCCAGCCAGGGACGCCTCGATGACGTCGGTGCCGAGGCCCGCATAGGCGCCGCCCACGGTCGTGTACAAGAGCGCCAGGATCACTCCTCCGCCGGCCGCGACCCAATATGGGTGGTCCTCAAAACGGCGCAACCACTTTTCGAGGGTCCGCATGGTCTCGATGAGGAGGAGTGCGACCAGGCCAAAGGCGCCGCCCAGGGCAATCGCGAACGGCACGATCGAGCTCTTTGCGAGGATCGAGAGATCCTCGTGAAGGACCGGAACCGGGGGGGTAACACCGCACACGAGGTGGGCGACGATCCCGGCCACGAGGCAGGGGAAGAAAACCGGGTATTCGATACGCCCAAGGTACAGGACCTCAATCCCGAATAGCGCGCCGGAGACGGGCGTCCCGAACACGGCGGCAAACCCCGCGCCAATGCCGCAAATCACCAATCGCCGACGATCCTCGTCCTTCAAGCGAAGAAGGTCCGCGAAGAGGCTCGTGATAGCCGCTCCGATCTGGGCACACGGACCCTCCTTGCCCACGGAGCCTCCGAAAGCAAGGGTGAGCACGGTCGCCAAGAGCTTGATCGGAGCCACCTTCCAGTCGATCCTCCCGGATCTCTGGTGGACAGCCGCGATGACGGCTTCCGTCCCGTGGCCCCTTGCCGATGGCGCGAACGTGCGAATCAGCCAGACGCACACCGGAAGGGCCACGGGCAGCAGGTAGTAGGGATGAAGGCGCCCCGCGAGGGCTCGGTCCGTGAGGCGCGACGACGCTGCAAGCGACCACAGGAAGGCCCGCGTCCCTTCGCCCACGCAGAACCCGGTCGTGGCCCCCAGCAGGGACCACTTCAGGGTGCTGATGATCAGAGCCGTGTGCTCGGTGTACCACCGGCTCTCGTCGGATAGATGGGGTGGTTCGACCTCGCCGAAGGCCTCGGCCGCAGGAGGCTGCGTCCCCTCTCGACCAGGGTCGCGTCCTGGCTCGGGAATCCCGCCCTCCGGATCGCCGCCCATCAGGACTCCAGATCGAAGAATGGTGCCTTGACGCGGTCGGCCTCTGTGTCACGCGCGATGCGCACGAGGCTGGTCCGGAGCGCGCGCAGGCGCCGAGGCGCCAGGGCCGCCAGGGCCCGAGTTAGGCCCACCTGCACAGGTGGCGGGGTCGCCTTGAGGATCCGGCGGCCTGACCGAGTCACCGTGAGGCGCACGCCGCGCCGGTCCTTGCTGTCCACCGTCCGCGTGATTGCCCCCTTGTGCACAAGGCGGCTGACGATCCCCGTCACCGTCGAGGGATGAACGAACATCCTTGCGGCCAGCTCTTGGGCGGACAGCCCCGGGTGCGTCTCGAGGAGCGTCAGGGCCCAGACCTGCGGACCTGAGAGTCCGCTCTTCTTATGGATCGCCTTGGAGTACTCGTGCATGGCCCTAAAAAGCCTTCGAAGCGTTTGCACGATCTCCCCGACATCGCCGGCCTCGGTCTCGCGACCTTGTCTACGATGCTTGACACTCAAACTATGACCTCATACTATCTATCCCGGTCGGGGGCTATTCTAGTTCATCGGGTGGCTTTCTGGTGGCCCTTCCTGGTGAAGGATTGGTGACAATGAGCCAACGTTACCTCTGCATAGCACTTGCGGCAATCGTGTGGACCGCCTGCCATGGCAAGACACCGCCTCCTCACGCGCCAGCGCCGCCGGTGGCGCCCGCGATTCCGCCGCCGGCACCGGCGCCGGCTCCGGCCCGGGCGCCACAGGTGGCCCAGCCAGACGAGTATGCGCGGATCAAGGGCATGGACGTCGACGCGATCAACCGAATGGGATTGCTCGTCGAGATCCACTTCGACTTCGACAAAGCGGACCTCCAGGAGGGTAACCAGAGGATCCTGGCCAAGAACGCCGAGAGCCTTCGGAAGTTCGACTTCCTGAACGTGGCCGTGGAAGGTCATTGCGACGAGCGGGGGACGGTGGAATACAACCTCGCCCTGGGGGAGCGCCGTGCCAAGGCGGCCCTGGATTACCTCGCCTCCCTGGGTGTTCCGGCCCAACGGTTGAAGGATGTGTCGTACGGCAAGGAGGCCCCGCTCTGCCAAGAGCACGACGAGGGGTGTTGGGCGCGGAACCGCCGCGCTCACTTCAGCATCACGGGCAAGATCTCTTCCCCTCGCTAGGCATGTCGGCTGGGCTGCAGCCCGGGAAAACCACGGGAAGGCGACTCTGCCGCGACCGACTCAGGCGTGACCTCCCATGGCGTGTGACGAGACCCGGTCCTGGCGAGCCAGCGCCCGAACTATCTCGTACACGTGATGCGAGCGGCGCGCATGCGGCTGCCCGCTGACCGGAACGCCGCTTGTGCAAGAATACGGCCGGCGGTCTCGCTCGGGGAGGAGCTTCCCAGAGCGCACACGGCGAAACCGAGGTCTCGCTGATCCATGTCTCCGATGATCCTCTCGACGCTAGTGCTGGCGATGGTGCAGTCGGCCCCGTCCACGAGCTCCCCTGGCGTGAACCCGACGACGCTGGGTCCCGGCGTCGGCCAGCCGATCCCTCGGTTCGAGGTCCCGGATCAGGAGGGCCGTCAACGAGATTTCGCATCTGTCACGGGCCCGAACGGGCTGGTGCTCGTCTTCTTCCGGTCGGCCGATTGGTGACCGTACTGCAAGGTCCAGCTCGTGGAGCTGGAGAGCCAACTCGAGGCACTCCGCAAGCGCGGCTTGGGTGTCGCCGCTCTGAGCTACGACAGCGTCGCGATCCTCAGGGACTTCGCCACGCGCCGAAGGATCACATTCCCGCTGCTGTCCGACCCCGAGTCGAAGGTCATCCGTGTGTTCGGGATACTCAACGAGGTCGACTACCCGCCCGGTCAGACGGCCCACGGGGTTCCCTATCCCGGTACCTTCGTGACTGACGCGAAAGGGATCGTCCGTTCGAAGTTCTTCGAGAAGACCTATGTCGAGCGGCGGACGGCCGCGAGCTTGTTGGCACTCGCTGGTGAGACGGCTGGTGACCAGTCCTCTTCTATTGAAACGAGCACGCCGACGTTCACGGTGCGTGCCTCATCGAGCAACCACGAGGCGGCTCCGGGTCAGCGGCTGACGCTGGTCCTCGACTTCGAGATGAAGCCAACGATGCACGTCTACGCTCCGGGCGTTCAGAGCTACCGTGCACTGCGTCTTCGATTGGATCCACAGCCTCTGGTCACCGTGCACGAGGCCGCCTTCCCGCCGTCGCGGCCCTATCACTTCGCGCCGCTTGACGAGACGGTCCCGGTATTCGAGGGCCGGTTCCGGGTCACCCAGGACGTCACGCTCGCGAGCGGGCGCGATTTCGCCGAGCTTCTGAAAGCACCGGATCCTAGGCTCGACATTGCGGGCGCCCTCGAGCACCAAGTCTGCAGCGACAGCGTCTGTTACCCGCCGGCCGTACTACCGGTGCATTGGACGATCAAGGTTCTCCCTCTGGATCGCGAAAGGCCGCCTGATGCCATCCAGCACAAGCCCGCGAAGCCGTAGGAAACCGTGGCGGCACCGGTGAACCTGCCCGCGTACCTCTCGTACCACGCGGACCTGCATCCGTATGTCGCGCTCGACGTCAAGCAGGTCTGATCCGCCTCCACGTGCGAGGCGGAGGAATCACTGGGTGTCGGGGAGCGATAATCAAGAGGTGAGGGGGCGCGTTAAAGCACGTTTGCTTCCATCGGCGGCGGTGGTTCTGTGGGCCGGGATCTCGTGGGCAGACGGACCTCCGCGCCCCTTCCCGCTCCCCACTTTCCAAACGCATCCTGTGCACTGGATCGGTACGCCGGCGACCTAGGACTCACTCCGAGGTCATGTCATGTCGTCTTGCTGGACGTCTGGACCTTCGGTTGAATCAACTGCGTGCGAACGATCCCCTGGGTCAGGGGCGTAGCAGGGCGTTATGGGGATCGAGGTCTCTCGGTCGTGGGCATCCACACGCCGGAGGCGGAGTACGTGCGGTCGGCCTGCGAAGCCGAGGTCCGAAAGCGGCGGCTCGCCGGCGTTGAGCACGACCAGGCCAGCGACGGTGGCGACCGGCATCATTGGCGTCCCTCCATTCGGGCCGCCGGGCTCGGGGCCTCAAGCCCAACCCACTGTCGCTCGCCGCCGCCAGCTGCCGTACTGATCACGGGGACGGTCGATAGCCTCGACGAACGGTCAGCGAGCATCGCTTTGCCAACGCGTCGGGCTCCCGTCCTTTATCGTAGAGCGTTCGGACCGACGCGGACGACGAGATCCCTCGCCACCACGCCACAGCACATCCATCCATCCAGCCAGCGTGACGCTTGAAGCGCGGTTCAGAACTGGTAACACCTCGGCGACGTGGTGCGGCGATCAGCCGGCGGGCTGAGACCGACGGGGGGCATCGATGAGCTCGCGGACCATGGCGGCGAAGTCAGCGGGCGCCGCGAACCGCGGATGGGACCGAAATAGGGCGGCTGCTCGCCGGACATCGTCGAGCCGGCGGATCTCGGCCAGCACCGTGGGAAAGCGCAGCGCGCCGTCGGCGTCCGCGGCAAAGAGGAGGCCACGCGGGTCCACACGCCCGAGCCGGAGCGCGTGGGCCACGCGGCGATGGCACCGGCACGCACGCTCGGGGCTGACCAGCCCGCATTTGGCCCTCGTGAATGCCACGATGGCCTCGCGAGCCCGGGAAAGGCGCTTCCGGAAGGCGGCCGGGCGGATGGCTAGGACCCGGGCCGCCTCGTCTCCATCCATTTCGAGGATTTCCCCGAGGATGTACGCCAGGCGATGCGGTCGGTCGAGGCACGTCAGCATGCCGAGGGTGCAGCCGATCTTCACCTCTTCGAGCAGGAGGGCCGTCTCTGCCGTCGCCGAGGGGGCCGGGGCGTCGGAGCGGCCCTCGTCGAGCTCCTCGCCGAAGCGCGGGAACGTATACCCCTGCCGCTCGAGGCGGCTCTTCCGAACGCTCAATAGGTAGTTCGCCGCCACACGGTGGGCCCAGGTCATGAAAGAGCTTGTCCCTCGAAAGGTACCGAGGCGGGTAACGATGCGGATCAGGATCTCTTGGGTCGCGTCGCGGGCGTCCTCCGGGTGCCAGAGCATCCGCACGGCCAGGCCATAGATCCGGTCTTGGATGGCGGAGACGAGGCGCTCGAAGGACTCACGATCTCCGTCACGCGCACCGCGGACGACATCCTCAAGAGGCTCCTTCATCACTCACCTCGGTGTCACCGGCTTGATTCAGCGGCTGGCCAGCTTCATTTGGAGGGTCGCCAGCTCCTCCCCAAGAATCCTCGCCTGCTCGGCCAGCGCCCCCTCGAGCTGATCGAGAGGCCCTGGAGGTGCCATCAGGACAAAGCTGTACAGGGTGCGATCGGGGCCGATCCCCACGAGGCGCGAGAAGGCTTTCCCGAGGCTGGCGTCCGGGAAGGTCATGATCCAGTCGACCGTCCCCGACTCCCGCGACGCCCTTACCTGTAGTCCGACGTCCACCGACCCCCTGGGGGTCACGAGGGTTGCCCGCCCATTTGCGACCGTGCGGAAGGCATGGGTCCACTCTGGCAGCGTACCGGGATTGGCGATGTACGGGAAGACCACTTCGAAGGGTGCCCGGATCTCGATTGTCTGAACGTCGAAGTCGCGCATTTCTCTGCCTCCTCGGCCGCGAGGGGTTACCGCTTCACGGCCGTCGAAGAGTTGGACTTCAACGAAGGCGTTCGTGTGACCAGGAAATGCGCAAATGCGCAGGCCGGCCTCTCACGCCCCATCGAGGTACCCCCCGCCGGCTGAAGTCGTCGAGAGTCAGGCCTTCTGGTGTCGGGCGAGCGCTTTCTCGACGTGGCCGAAGTTCTCTTCCGCCCCATCGCACACCGACTTGAAGATCGGATGGAGGGTGCGTCTAAGCATCGTTACCGAATACTCGCTGTGCGGCGGCATCTCAGGGAAGAACACGCAGTTGACGAGACCGTGGCGTTCGAGATCGCGAAGTTGCTGGGTCAACATCCGCTGGCTGACCTTGGGGATCAGCCGGCGAAGCTCGCTGAAACGGAGCGTCCCGTTCGTGGCCAGCGCTCGACCGGATCTGATCCCGTGCTGCCCGGTGCCTTTCTCATTGCCACGATCCGTTCCTGGCGGCTAAGGGGCGAGAACTGCTGCTTGCGGCCGCGCGTGCCACGGGATTGAGGCCTGGAGAGGCTAGCCCGCGACAAGTAGTACCTTGCCTGCCATTGCTTGCCTCAGTGTCGCTCAACAGGTAAGTGAACAGCTCCGACCGTGAAGGTCATAGCCCGCGACCTGTGGGAGCTGTGGGAAACGTGCGAGCGTTTTGCAAGCCCTCGTGAGAGCCTACGTTGGGCTTCACAAGTCGTCAGCTTCCACAGGGGGGCTCAGCCGCCCACGGCGTGGACGTGCCGGTGCTCCGGGCTCCATCTTGCTCCCACGAAACGCACCAGAAGCAACACGCCGAGAATCGCGGCGAAGATCAGGGGCTGGCGCAGGTCGGCCTTCACCCGCCAGATGAAGTGGACGACGCCACACAGCGCGGCGACGTAGGAGAGGCGGTGCAACCGTTTCCACAGCACGAACCCGAGCCTCCTGACCCACCGGTCAGTGGAGGTGACGGCGAGCGGCACGAGCAGGAGGAAGGCCAAAAAGCCGATGGTGATGAACTTGCGCTTCACGATGTCGGCGCCGATCGCGGGCAGGTCGAAGAACTGGTCCACGCCGAAGTACGTCGCGAAGTGCAGGAACGCGTAGAAGAACGCGAAGAGCCCAACCATCCGGCGATAGCGCACGGGCTCCGTCCAGCCCAGCAGGATTCTGAGCGCCGTGGGGGCCAGCGAAAGAAGGAGGAACGTCAGCGCCCAGAACCCCATCCGGTTCAGGATCTCGGCGATCGGGTTCGCTCCCAGCCGGCCGCGCAACGCGTCCAGGCCGATGAGACATGCGGGTAGGCACCCGGCCGCGAACACCGCCACCAACGCCAGCCGTCTCCAGGAAGGAGTGCCGTTCACGGCGTCAGTAGAACTTCTTGAGGTCCATCCCGGCGTACAGGTGGGCGACTTGGTCGGCGTACCCGTTGAACGGGAGAGTCTTCCTCTTGAAGAACTCGCCGATGCGGCGCTCCCTAGCCTGGCTCCACCGGGGATGGTCGACTTCGGGGTTCACGTTCGCGTAGAAGCCGTACTCGTCCGGCGCCATGCGGCTCCAGGTCGTCGGTGGCTCCTTCTCGACAAAACGGATCTTCGTGATGGCCTTGATCCCCTTGAAGCCGTACTTCCACGGCACCACGAGCCGCACGGGGGCGCCGTTCTGGTTGGGAAGGACGCGCCCGTACAGGCCGACCGCCAGCAGCGAAAGCGGGTGGGTCGCCTCGTCGAGACGCAGGCCCTCCACGTAGGGCCAGGCGAGGGCGCCGAGCCTCTGGCCCGGCATTTTCTGCTGGTCGAACAGGCCCGTGAAGGCAACGTACTTCGCCTTCGGCGTCGGCTCCAGCCGGCGGATGACGTCGCCGAGCGGCATTCCCACCCAAGGGACGACCATCGACCACGCCTCGACGCAGCGCATCCGGTAGATTCGCTCCTCGAGCGGGACCCACTTCATCAGCTCGTCGATGTCGACGCTCTGGGGCTTCCTGATCTCTCCCTCGAAAGTTACTTTCCACGGCCGCGGCGCGAACCCGCCCGCGTTCGCGGCCGGGTCGCCTTTCCCGGTCCCGAACTCGTAGTAGTTGTTGTAGTGCATGACGTCCTTGTACGGCGTCTGGGTTTCGTTCGTGGCGAAAGGTCCTTTCTTCACGTCGGGTAACACGGGAAGCGGCGACGGCTCGCCCGCAGCACGCGCGGGGCGGGCGAAGGACAGTGCGGCCGCGGTCACGACGCTGCCGGCACCGAGGGCCAGGAAGTCGCGACGCCGGATGTAGAGAGCACGCGGCGTAACGTGGTCATCCCTCATGGGCTATTCCTTCCCCGCCTTCGCGTCGCCGCAGGCGACGGGCGACTCACGGAGGAGGGCCTCGATCCGCTCCTCGAGTCGGCGGCCGCTCTGCTCCTCCGCATGGACCTCGCCGACCGCTCGCGCTCGAATCCGTCCGCAGCGATCGACCACATAGATCGCCGGCCAGTACTGGTTGCCGAGCGCGTGCCAGTACGCGTAGTCGTTGTCGAGCAGGTGCGGAAACGCCAGCCGCTCCCTGCGTACGGCCGCTTCGACGTTCGCCCGCACGCGCTCAGAATCGAACTCCGGCGTGTGGATCCCCACGACGGAGAGTCCTTGCTCACGGTAGCGGCTGGCCACGTCCCTGACCCAGGGAATCGTGCGGACGCAGTTGATTCAGCCGAATGTCCAGACGTCCAGGAGGACCACGCGCCCGCGCAGCGCTTCCCACGTCGCCGGAGCGCCGATCCAGCGTGCCTGGCTGGCGCTGGCAAAACGTGGTGCGCGTGGCGCCTGTCCTTCGTCTGAAACGGCTCCGGCCAGCACCACCATCCCCGCCAGTGGAACAAGCGACGAAAGCAGGCCTCGGCTCACGTCTGGATCATCGCTCATCTCGCCCCCGGTATTCCCGAGGCGCGATCGCACACAGACTTTCACGCAATCGGGTCAGATGCCGCGACGAGCTGACCGATGGGCGTTGAACCCGCGGTCCAGGGTCGCGGGACTCATCGCTGAGAGGCTTGGCACCTCTCCAACTCTTCCTACGCTGCAAGCGCGATCGTCAGGGGCCTTTCGAATGTGGCTCTTGTCACCCGCCCGGGAGGACAATCATGTTCACCATCGACAGAGGAAGCCACCCTGCGGTCCTTACCCTGACGCCTCACGCCAAGCCTGGTGAGGTACGCTCATTGGAGAGATGACCCAAAGAAGCGGCGGGCTCGATTGCGCTGAAGTGCCACGCCGACTCCCTAGGAGCGGGGCCCTCGGGAGCCTGGCCCTTGTGGTGGCCCTGCTCCTCGGGATGCTTCTCAAGCGGTGGGGTGACTCGCTCCTCGCGGCCTCCGAGCGTCTTCGGGACGCGGCGAGCCGCAGCGCCGAGGCCATGGTTACGCGAACCCTCGGAGGGGCGGAGTCTTCGCTCCGAGATGTCGAGATGCAGGCAGGAAGTGGCGCCCTGAGAGTCGACGACATCTTGTCCGTCGAGAGAGCGCTCTTCTCCTTGCTGTTGAGCAGCCCGGGCCTCTCCGAGGTCACCATCACGGGCGCCCGGAAGATTGCAGACGATCCTGAGCCCCGCTTTGCCCCCGAAGGTCGTTGGCAGGTGTCGGTGTACCGCGAAGGTGGCGAGTCCCCTCGGATCGTGACGCGCCACTCGCATCAACACGGGCGGGATTTCGTGGTCGATCTCCGCCGCCGTCCGCCCGGCTCCTACGAGCTTCTAGCCGCCCCCCTCGTCCGAGCCGACGCGAAGGGCGAAGACCCGTCAGAACATCTGACGTTTACAACCACCGTGGCCCACCAGCGCCACTCACCGGACCCGCTCTGGACTGACCTGCACTACTCTGAGCTCGACGCAAGCCTCCCTGAGGTGAAGCGGCGCATCGTGGTCACCGTGATGAAAGTGCTGGAGGACGGGTCGGGCCACTTCATGGGGGTGATCCGAGTCGGCATGCTGGCTTCGCAGCTCGACGATGTCGCTCGTCTGCGTGTGGATGTGGACGATCCAGCAGACCCACACCGCGTCTTCGTGGCCGATGCAGAAGGACGGCTCATCACCCGCCTGCGGCCGGATCAGCCCTTCGAGGACCAGGACGGCGACCTCCGGCCTGCGGCTCGCATGCTTCCCGATGACCTTCGTATTGCCCTGACACAACCGACCCTCCGCGGAGTGGACGCCGATCATCCGAAAGCGTCGGCGCGCTTCGTCGTTGGGGGCCGGGTGTTTCTGCTCTCGGCTCTCTACCTGGCAGGGGCCCACCAGGACTCGCGGGTGGGCATCGTCGTGCCCGAAGACCACTACCTGGGCGACCTGCAGCGGGCCCGCCGCCTCCTGCTCGGAGCCTCGGCGATCGCCCTCGTCATCACCCTCGTCGTTTTCTCCATCACACTCCGGAGCGTTCAAGACAGTCTTGGACGTATGGTCGCTTCGGCGGCGCGGATGCGCGACTTCGACTTCGCGCCTTCCTCCGCCCGGTCCCTCTTTCTCGACGTGAAAGCGGTAATGGAGGATCTCGAGCAGGCCAAGACTGCGTTGAGGGCGATGGGGAAGTACGTGCCAATCGGCCTTGTCCGCCAGCTCTATCGGGCTCGCCAGGAACCGAAGCTGGGCGGCGAGCTGCAGGACATCACGCTGATGTTCACGGACGTCGAGGGCTTCACGACGCTGTCCGAGCGACTGTCCCCCGATGTTCTCGCCAGGGCGCTCGGCCGGTACTTCGAGGTGATGACGGCGGCGGTTCACACGAACGGAGGCACGGTTGACAAGTACATCGGGGACGCGGTGATGGCTATCTGGAATGCCCCGGAGCCGCGTCCGGATCACCCGGCTCAGGCGTGCAGGGCCGCACTTGCTTGTCTGGAGGCCGCGCGGACCCTGATGCGTGGGCCCGAATGGGATGGGTTGCCCTCCTTCCGCACGCGCGTGGGCCTTCATCGTGACGAAGTGATGGTGGGGCACTTCGGGGCGCCGGACCGAATGAGCTACACGGTCCTAGGTGATGGCGTCAACCTCGCGTCCCGGTTGGAAGGGCTGAACAAGGCCTATGGCACCACCATCCTGGTAAGCCAGACGGTCCGCGACAGCGCGGGCCACGAATTTGCCTTCCGCCTCGTGGATCTCGTCGCGGTCAAGGGCAGGACCAAGGGTGTACGCGTCTACGAACTGCTGGGGCCGAGCTCAGTGGGCGTGACCGAGCTGGTGCGGCGCTACGAGCTGGCCTTCGAAGCCTACCAGCAACGTCGGTTCACCGAGGCCCTGGATCTGCTCGCCCGGCAGGGCGATGACGCCCCGAGCCGCATCCTGGCCCAGCGGTGCCGCCTTTACCTGGCTGAGCCTCCCCCCGCGGAGTGGGACGGGACCTACGTGGCCCACGAAAAGTAGCCTTGCGCGGGCCAGCCTCAGGCCCTGGCCGGCTCGCCGTCCGCGCCGGGAGCGGGCGTCGCGGCAGGTCGGAGGTGCAGCCAACGCGAGACGAGCGCGTCGAGGCTCAGGGGGCCGGGACCGGCAATGACGAGCCACAAAAGGAAGATCAGGTAGACGAAGGGCACGATGTCTGTGAGCCCGGCATCTCCGGACATGTGGAGCGCGTCCAGGAAGCCCTGTTTGTCCGCGGTGAGAAGGGCCACCACCATGGTCGAGGCCAACCCGGCTGCCACGAGCCGCGTCAGCAGGCCCAGGATTAGGGCGATGCCGCCGTAGAACTCAAGGCGCGAGACGAAGGCCGCGTTCAGCTCGGGCATGGGAATGCCCAGGTTCGTGAAGAACTGGACGGTGTTGTCGAAGTTCGCGAGCTTGCCGCGCCCCGTCAAGAAGAAGGCCTCCCCCATGACCAAGCGTGTCAGGAGCGGCGGCAGGAAGGCGAGGGCGCCGGTGACCACCAAGCCGATTCGGGCCCCGCGCTGGACGACGGACAAAGCGGACATCATGACCTCCGTTATGGGCGAGCCAGCATCGGCTCGGGGGACGAGTCAGGCCCTTTTATGCGCGGGCGGCGCCCGGTTTGAGCCGGCCAGCAGAGCCGCCAGCGGGGCCTCATGCCTCCGGTGGGACGGGCCTCGGGCACGCCAACGTGCCCAGGCCCGGGTTATTCCCGGGCCCCAGAGCGGGAGCCCGATCCTGCGGCGGGCCCAGTCCTTTTTGGCTCTCACCAGGGCGTCACCCATGGTGGGGCGCCGACTCCGTACCCGCGTCGAGCGTGGCCCTCACCATCTATGTAGCCGTGGCCACATTCCCCAGGCAGCCGGTCCCCTGCGGATTCTTGACCTCGCATGCGCAGCGGTCGGCCTTCACGAGCGTCGCGATGCGATCCGAGACCGTGGACCGGCCCGTCTCCACCAGCTCCCGCCGCAGGTCACCCTCGCTGACCCCGAAGCAGAGCACACGGGACGGTCGCCCACGGGCTCCTTCTGGGAGACCGGAACGCCGATCTCCTCGCGGTCGAAGACCTCGTCGATCCCGAAGACACCACCGGGCACTCCGGAGTCGCGCAGCAGCTGTGCTCGGGAGCCGAGAGCCGCGCAAGGGCCTCGGGCCGGAGCGTCGCCTTCACCCCGCCATTTCGCACTCCGGGCACCGACCACCCCTTCGTGCCCGAGGGACGGTTAGCTTCGATGCTCGTGGAGGATGCCGAGCTCGCCGAGAACCTGGCGACTGGATTCGAAGGGCTCTGGCGCGAAGCGATGCGCGACCTGCAGGAGATCGACTTTCACCTGGGACCGAGAGCCGCTCGCTGACGGTATAGCGGCACTGGTTAAGCGTGCCCCCCCGGGAGTGGCTCTACGCCGGGTCCCGATCTTGGCGGCCGCGCGGCCTGAGCAGGCTCTTGGTATCCGACCTCAGTGCCATACGGGCTGCTACCACGTTGCTACCGTCTCGTGCGCCCTGAGCGGATCTCACCGGGTGTCGCCGTCGGGTTCCTCGTCGTCGGCAGAAGGAGTTAGCCCTTCCGAGACCTGCCGAGTGTTTTCGTGGAGCGGCTTCCTAAACCGTAGGTCGGCTGTTCGAGTCAGCCTGGGCGCACCATCTTCGTCAACAACTTAACTTAGTGCCGGGCCGGGCCTGTGGCCGAAATTGTCCGTGTTCTGTCCGCTAACTTTTGCGGGCTCACGATACGGTAGCGGTCGAACACCGTCCTGGTCCGCCACCCGCACAGCTTCATGATCACGCCCTCCGGGAAGCTGCTCGGCCTGGACCTCACGGCCCGGGACCGCGCCATCCTCGAGCTGCTCTATGCGACCGGCTGCCGCATCCAGGAGGCGGTGGACCTGGATCTTGATGCCGTGGACCTCGACGACCGGACGGGCCGGCGTCGACGTGGCGCCGGCCCTTTCTTCCTGCGTAAGAGTCACGACGGCCCCTGTGACCTGGCGCACACCCGCTACAGGCGCTCCGTGCAACAGTCGTCGTCCCTCCCTCCGGAGGATACCTGCGTGGCGCAAACCGTGCTCGTTGTCGACGACGACGATCTGATCCGGGACATGCTCAAGGACTCCCTGGAGAGCCTGGGGATTCAGGTCGTTCTGGCCGAGGACCTCGCCAGCGGAGTTGAAGTCCTGCGCGCAGGCGAGAAGCAGATCCACCTCGTGCTCCTCGATGGCACTCCAGGAGGGGATCGTCGGAAGGCCTTGCTGGAGATCCAGGCTGCAAGTCCCGGGCTCCCTGTGGTCGTGATGTCCGGCGAACCGTGGGAGAACCTCGAGGGGCACTTCCGGGGCCTGCCGGTGGCCGGCTACCTTGGGAAGCCGTTCAACGTGGGAAGAATCCTTGAGGCGCTCGCGGTCTTGGCTCGTCGCTGAGTTTCCGGCACCCGCCAGCACACTCGCCTGCTCACCCGGCGTTGCCCGTCTAGGGTGGCCGCCCTACACTCAGGAGTGGGGGTGACCCATGCCTGTCTCCTGGCGCATTTCCAAAGGCATCGTCTGGCTCGAGAGTGCCGAGCCCGTCACGTTCGATGAGTGGAAGGCCGCCATAGATGCGGCCCTCTCGGATAAGGACTATCGGGCTGGGATGGGGATACTGCACGACCAGCGCCGGCTGAAGCACGGCCCCTCGATCGAGGAGGGCAAGGCGCGCGTCGCCTTCGTTGCGTCGCGACGGATTCGTAAGTGGGCCGTCTTGGCCGACAGCCCTGACGGCTACGGGATGGGTCGGGTTGGCCAAGCGCTTTCGGACGGCACCGCAACGGCGATCCGCGCCTTCAGAGACCCGGTTGAGGCTGAGACCTGGCTGCGCGAACCTCTGCCGCCGGGCTGACCAGCCTTCCCGTGGGGCGCTCCTCCCCCTTGGCCTGACGCAGGCTGCGGGATGCTCAGGCCGGGCGTAGGATTCCAGCCTCCCCTCCAGGAGGTTCGACATGCACGCGATCTTGGCGCTGTTCCTGGCCGGTGGGGTCGTGACCGAGATGACCCCGGATCTGATCCGCGAGGCCATCGCCTACGGGGCGAAGGAGAAGAAGCTCAAGCCCTATAAGCTGGGCGGCATGTCGATCACGCAGAATCGCCCGGGCGCGGTGGCCCACTTCACGACGCCCTTCCTCCGCGTCGCGCTGGCCTCTTCTGAGGCCAAGAGCACATATAAGGAGTTCGCGGAGAAAGACGTCACGCCAGACCTGATCGGCCCCGAAGTCACGATCATCGCCCATGCGTTCGTCCCCACGGGAAGCAAGGACCCCGACAGTGTCAAGGCGGTCGTCGCTTTCCTGGCCGATGGAAAACCGCTCCAGCCTGATCGCACGGATGACCTGAACGAGGAGTTCAGTGACGCCCAAGGGAAAGAAGTGGAGCGGTCATGGGCTGCTCGCCCATTTCCCGCTCTCGGTGCTTCGTCAAGACACCGAGATCCGCGTCGTGATGGAGTCCCGCCACGAGCACAAGGCCAAGTTCGATCTGGAGAAGGTCCGCTGAGACTCCGCGGACCCGCGTAGGCACCCGTCCGCGCTACCGTCTCGCCCATGCTCACCGACGCCCAGGCGGATGAGATCAGGCGGGGCCTCGTGGCTGGGATACGCGGGCCCGTGCTCCTGAAGTGGGTCGAGCAGCTCCTCCGGGACCGCGCCGAGCGTGTGACCCGGGAGAGAACGCGATGGTGGCCCGGGCCGCTCGCGGGGCCGCGGGCTCCAAGCGTGGTGCCCCACTAGAAATCTCTAGGCCCCCTATTCCTTTGTCAACGTTACCTATCGCACAGACGATCTCCAGGCGCATGAGATCGGTGTTTCGGAAGGCGAACTCGGCCAGATGGCGAACGGCCTCTGTGGCTCTGAGCAGGGCTCGCGAACGGATCCACTCTATGGCCTCTGCAACGGAGTACTGCTCATGGCACCAAGGCAACCAAGGAGATACCTCGGGGACGGACTGCCGAGCCGCCTCCGACAGCGACTCTGCATCGCTCAGGTCGTACGCGCGGAGACTACAGGTCCCCATCTCACTCCACGGGGTCTGCCGAACACTGGATAACCCGCGAAGCCCGCGCGGTCTCGCCATCGCGAGCTTTGTCGGGTTCATCCGGTTGTCAGGCGGCCGCGTGAGATTACCGGTCGATTCACAGGTGCTCCCGATGCGGGGCCGCCGGCTCGAAGAGTATGGGTTGCCCGACCACGAGGCGCCCGCGTCGAGTGACGGTGCCGTAGACCCCAGCCTTGTTGTCCTTCACCAGGACAATTGCCTTCAGCACCTCGGCGGCGGGGCGTGCCGAGCCAGGGTCGAGGTTCACCATCGAGCAGCGCTCGTCGCGCATGGTGATGCCTATGGCGGCGGCCTCGATGCCCTCTCCGAACGAGAGGACGCCTCCCACCCATTCGTCCTCCTCGAAGGGGGCTGATCGCAGTGATGCAATCACGATGTTCGGCCGGAACCTTCGGACGTCTGGGCGCTGCGCCGCGAGCCTCCCAATTTCGTTGACCGTGGCGGAGGTAATCACCGAGATGCTCGCTTCGTCGAAGATGCCATGGTTCAAGTGCATCATCTGGACCGGTGAACGGTGGCGGCGACCGACCTCCGTCGCCAATTCTTGGCCGAAAACAGCCATCTCCTCTCCTTCTGGCGTGCGAACGTGCGTGGGGAGGTCTCCCTGGACGGCGGGTCCCCGCCGCTCTGGAGCAAAGAGAATCAGGTCCGGAAGCTTGGTGGCGGTCAGCCAGGGGAAACCGCCGCGATCGTCAGTCCGACGGAATGCCAGGCGCCGGTCGCCGTCAAGACCGTGCCAGCCCAGGTCGGCGACCTCGAGAAGTTCGCCACTCATGGACTTCACTGGGTACCGGAAGAGCGCTTCTACTTCACCAATCTTGACAGGCATGTTCGATACTCGTCAGGGCGCTCGTTCCCGCTCCTCACGTCGCCTACTGAAGAACATTGTCATCGCGAGAAGAAGGAACGAACCCCACCACAGAAAGTATCCGATACGAAGATCTATCCAGTCGTCACTACCGAGACCCATGACGAGCCAATGGGAATCGACGGCGAACGCTCCCAGCGCTACCCATCCGAATGCCGCAACATAGCGGTGCAGGCGCGCCATGAGACTCAACGGCGACGACAGCATGACAAGATTGCTTAGGGCACTGAGGACCGCGAGGACGGCCAAGTACGATGCCTGATACTTCACATCCTCGTACGGCCAGACGGGAGCAAACGCCACGCGAAAGGCTTGCCATCCTGGAAGGCCATCCGGCAATGTCACACCATCCTTGATCACGGGCAGTAACCATGCCGTTCCATGCATCGCCCAAGCGCTCCAAAGGAGAGGGTGACGCCTCATCGATCCTCTTCTCGGCCTAACACCACGATCACCGGCGAGCCTCCGGTCTAGCCGTGGCTCTTCCCCTGCACCTTGTTGTAGGGCAGCACTTCGCCCCGCCCAGCGCTACGCGCGTTTCAGGGGATCTCCGTGCTGCATCATCGAAGGCATCTTGATGGCAAATGCTGCTCATCCCTAGGTCTGCCTCGCTAGCCTGCCCCGAGCTCTAGCTCGCCAGGCTGACTGAGCCTTGGACGCGGATACCACCGTCGTCGACTCCCCGGTGTTCAGTGAGGGATGTCCTCGAGACGCGTGCCCAGGCCCGCTCGAAGTGCCTGCCGGGCCGCCTGGATGCGGCGCAAGAACTCGGGATGATTCTCCAGCCTGTACTCGAACCAGTCGTCCTCTGACTGGAACCCGATCAGGACTCCAGCGGGCCGCCCGTGACGCGTAATCACGATCTCTTGGTCCGCAGCCAGCTTCAGGTACCTCGAGAAGTCATCCTTCACCTTGGCCAGAGCCACTCGGCGTGGCTGGGATAGCCTCTTCTGCGAGCCACGCTGCGGCTTCAGCTTTCGAGACGATGGCGAGGACTTCGACGGTCTCTTCGGTAACGTCATAGAACACCCTGACCTCATCAACCCTGAGGCGATACTGAGGCCGATCTAGGCCGCGGAGTCGCTTGATGCGACTCTTGCTCAGCCGCTTCGGCTCGTGGCGCAGGTGCAGCTCGATGGCGTCCCGAACCCTGGCGCGAACACCTGCGCGCAGGCCCCGTAGCCCTTTGATGGCCGTAGGGGCGAGGACGATCTCGAATCGCATCTGGCCACATTATAGCCAGAACATCGCCTCTTCGCTCACTCTCGTGTCGGGCGAACACCGAGATCAGCGGCGAAGCTTCAGCGCTTGCGCCGGCTTCAGCTGCATCTGGTTGTTCTCCGGCACGCCTATCCTCGCAGGTCGTCCGGCTTGAGCCCAGTGTGCTTGGCAATACGCGCGAGCATGCGCGGCCCGACTTCTTCGCCTTCGTGAAACGCGAACACGAAGTCCGGGAATCCAGGTCGCGAAAGCACACGATGCGACCCCGACTGCCGCTTCACGTCCCAGCCGATTCGTGTCAGCGCAGCGGGCGCTCGCTGAGCCCGAGTGCTCGGCCAGTTGGTCACGCCGCGTTGAACGAGATGTCAATGAGCTATGGGCCTGCTTCGCCGTGCTCGAGGCGGTCAGCGACCACTCTTAGCGCCAAAGCCTGGACCCTGGCCTGCGCCTCCGAAGCCGTGGCCCCGTAAGCCAAGACGCCCGGGAGTTCGGGCACCTCAGCAAGCCAGCGCCCATCTTCTTCGCGCTCCACGTCCACCCTAAACTTCACGCCCCTATTCTACTCCCCGCACCTCTGTTGTCCGCCGAACACCCCGAGATCAGCCGCGAACCTTCAGCGCTTGCGCCGCGGTCCAGAAGCCGTGGCGGACCCATAGCCTGAGCGGACGCGGCCGTGCCCGTTGCGCCTGGCATTGCCGGAGTCCCGTGATTCCTTGCGCCCGCTGGATCGTCGACCATCGCCACTCCTCCCACTGCTCGGCACAAGCTTCGGCTAGCGGTTGGACAGGATGGGTCCGTTCGCTCAGGAATGTTGACCCTTGTTGCCCCCGTCGGGGAGGGGACCGGGCCTCGGGGGTAAGCTTGATCGCAATGAGCGAACACTCCCGGCCCCTCGTGTGGATCAGCCACAAGGACGCGATGTGCGCCGCGTGCGGGGCAGAGCTGGCCCAAGGCGAGTTCATGGCCATCGGCCGGGCTCAGGGCAGCCGCTGCCTCAAGTGCGCGGGACTCGACGGGTTGGTGTTCCTCCCTTCGGGAGATGCGGCCCTGACCCGGAGGGCCATCGCGCGTTCGTCCCGTTCCGCCGTGGTGCTCAAATTCTCCCGTGCCCGTAAGCGCAATGAGAGGCAGGGCGTCCTGGTGGAGGAGTCCGCCATCAAGCAAGCGGAGAGCGAGAACGCCTCGGACGAGGCACGCCGGCAGGTCCAACGCCAGCAGCGGCGGATCAAGGGCGAGACGGCGGAGCGGAAGTACCGCGAGGCGTTCGCCGCGAGAGTGCTCGACCTGTTCCCAGGCGCCTCGCGGGGGCAAGCCGAGGCCATCGCTGCCCGCGCCTGCGAGAAGTACAGCGGCCGCGTGGGGCGAACGGCCAATGCGAAGGCGCTCGCCGAGGATGCGGTCACGCTTGCCGTGCGCGCGCACGTCCGTCACGCCCACACGGACTATGACCGGCTGCTCGCCAATGGTCGGGAGCCGGCCGAGGCGAGAGCCATCGTCGGCCCAGCTATCGAGCGCGTCCTGACCCGATGGAGTCGAGGGGGATAGGCGCGCCATCTTGCCCTCGACCGCGTCCGGCGGCAGGCGCTGGGCCTCTCGTCCTTCCCGTTTCTTGCGGGGGTGGGCAACCCGGAGGACCTGCCCCTGGACTACTACTCCCGGCTGACCGCCAACGCGCCGTTGCCGCTCGTGGTGATCGAAGGAGGGTGGCCCTCGGTAGACGCGGCAGGCGCCGAGGGTTGGTTCCAGATCACGTTCACGGACCTGGATCAGAGCGCCTTCCCGCCCGGCATCCTCCCCTTCGGCTACCTGGGACTCGTTGACGTCAACCTGCAATCGAAGCCGGCGCTCCAAGCCTGGGACGATACGTTCCGGCGCCCGCTGCGGCGGCCCTGACGGCGTTCCGCGCCGACGAATTGTACGCGTCGTGTCACGGTGGTAATCTTCGTCTTTGGCCGTTCACCCGATGGACGAAGGTGAGGAGCGACCGCGTTGAAGAAGGAGCTCAAGCAGCAGATCAAGCGGGACGAGTTCGTGAGCGTCGTCGAGCATGCCGCTTCCTGGGCGGCCGCTCACCCGGGGGAGCTGAGAATCGGCATCGGCGTGGCAGCGGTCGTAGCCGTCGCAGCAGCGGCCCTCGTGTACGTCCAAGGCAACCGCGCCCGCGAGGCGGAGAGCGCCTTCCGGGAAGCGGTCACGATCTATCAGGCCCCGATCGCCGCCGAGATCCAGCCCGAGGCCGACAAGCCGGCGGGCCCGGTCTTCCCGACCGCCGAGGAGAAGTACAAGGCCGGGGCCGCGGCGTTCGACGGCGTGGAGCGGCGCTTCGGGACGCTGGCGGTGGCCGAGCGGGCGCGCTACTACGCGGCCCTCTGCCGGGTGGAGCTGAGGCAGTACCCGGAGGCCGAGAAGGTGCTGAGGGCGATCGCCAGCCGCAAGGACGACAGGCGGCTGGAGCCGGCGCTGGCGCGCCTGGCCCTCGCCGACCTTCTGCGTCGCCAGGGGCAGGTCGACAAGGCCGTGGAGGAGTATCGGGCGATCGCGGGAGATGGGGCGCTGCCCCTGCCGCGCGACTTCGCCCTGATGAGCCTGGCGGGTACCCTGGAAGACGCCAAGCGGCCGGCCGAAGCAGGGGCGGCCTACAAACGGCTCACGGAGGAGTTCCCGACGAGCGTCTACGCGGCCGAGGCCCGGCGAAGGGCCGGCTTCCTGCAGAGCGCCAACGAGGGCTAGCCTGAGGGTGAAGCGGCGCACGGCCTGGATCCTGGTCGCCGGAGTGGCGGCCCTCGCCCTGGGGGCGGCGGGGGTCGGCGCCCTCGCTCTCGTCCTGCGGGGGGGAGCGAAGGCAACCGTGTTCGGCAAGGACAAGGACGCATACCTTGCTCTCGACCTCTCGGGAGAGATCCCGGAACAGGCGGCGGGCGACCTCGGCT